>Ga0316192_10001380_pt1 | contig 17824 bp, 16 predicted proteins | sample MerIslwburrow_MG_FD_204931 | JGI IMG/M metagenome (GOLD analysis project Ga0316192, IMG submission 204931) | Coastal sediment microbial communities from Maine, United States - Merrow Island worm burrow | ecosystem: Environmental > Aquatic > Marine > Coastal > Sediment | place: USA: Maine...
TTTACCCTGAACCTTTGAACCAGGGGACTGACACCTGAACACTGACACCTGAAACCTCATTTTAGGCCTGATTGGCAATGACACGCAGCCCCTCCAGCGTCAGAGCAGGCTCAACTGCCTCAATCGTTTCGGAGACATCGAATAAGAGCTCGGCCAGACCACCGGTGGCAATAACTTTCGGATCAGTTCCCATCTCCATTTGCATGCGCCGGACAATGCCGTCCACAAGGCCGGCATAGCCAAAAATTATCCCTGACTTAATGCTGCCGATCGTATCTTTGCCGATGACATTTTTCGGGGGAACAAAAATTTCAACCCGCGGCAGCTTCGAAGCTTTCCGAAATAGCGCCTCCGAGGCGATCCCGATTCCGGGACTGATGGCGCCGCCGATGTATTCTCCTTTTTGTGAAATGGCGTCAAATGTCGTCGCCGTACCGAAATCAACCACAATCAGACTTGTGCGGTATTTATGAAACGCGGCGACGGCGTTAACAATGCGGTCTGCGCCGACTTCCGCCGGATTCTTCAGCAAAATAGGCATCCCGGCACAGTTTTTAGCATCAACCCATTGCGGCGGGTGGCCCAGATATTTGCGGCAGAAAGCATCCAGAATAGTGACCATGGGTGGGACCACACATGAAATAATGGTTTGGTCAATATCATTCAGGTAGATGTCGTCAGCAGAAAAAAGACTGTTTATTAAAACATTAAACTCATCTTCGGTTGTATTTCGTTCCGTATGAATCCGCCAATCGTTCCTCAACTGGCTGTCTTCATAAACGCCCAAAACCGTATGGGTATTACCGACATCGATTACCAGAAGCATCGTCTTTCCCTTTCGTTCATTGTCAGCGCGTCAAAGGTTCGGAGTTCATTTTTAAGGTTTCAAGCGTAACAACCGTTTAATTGGTTCGATTGGTTGAATTGGTTTAATTGGTTGGTCTAAATCGAACCAATTGAACCAATTAAACTAATAAAACAAATATAACAAGTCCCTATACCTTGAACCGCTGAACCCTGAACCCTGAACTTTTTTTACGGTTTCTCACCGATAATCTTAACCGTAAACAATTCCGGCTCGACATGGACAAGTGTGGTTTTCACCGGCAATGAGATCGCTGCTCGCCGGACATAAACACCGGGTTTAAGGTTTTCGAGTTCAACAAACACATGGATGTCTTTTTGCGGTTGAAGATTGTTGATGATGTTGAGCGGCCCTTTGATTTCAAGTGTGAGGGTGCCGGGTGAAATGTCGAATTCATAGAGCGTGTTCTTACCCTGAACCAAAATCCCCGCAAATCTTTTAGTGGAAACTTTTGCAGCAAAGTAGACTTCCGCCAGCACAATATTTGATGAAGAACAGATTTCAACGCCTTCCGCCAAATCAACAGCAATTTCTTTTTTAAAGGATTCTGAGCGAGTGCTGACATCAATCGGTTTTGTGAAAATTTCATCAACCAAACCGACGGATGTCTCAGGGCCACATATTAACATCGTTGCCGGTTTGGCCAGGGTGCCATTAATAGAATAACTGCCGGCCGGCTCGCCGGAAACTGCGACGGTAACCGGCACTTGCTTTTTCAACAAACGGTCAACTTTTACGGTTAAATATGCCGGATTGACTCGCGTAATTTTGGCCCCCGCGGGCATCGGTATTAAATCAGGATTGATCGCTATAGACTCCATTCCGACGGCAACTCCGGATAGGTCCAATTTGTATCTGGGTTCATTGCGCTTGAGATCATCTAACACCGATACCGGCCCCTTTACGCGGACCTCAATTTCTTTAAGCGCCGGACCGACCAATGTTAATCCGTCCGGAAGCTTATAGGGATCAACGGGAATGAGGATCTCAATTTCATTCACGCTGGAAGATTGGACGGGTTTAAGGGAACACAACAGCAACACCAGTAAAATCCCCACTAGCCTCACAGGATAAAAACATGTTCGATGGTTACGGTTCTGGTGGCTTATCATCATACAGCACGCACCATTGGGATGTCGCTTGTGGAGATTTCTAGGCGTTTAATTGTCTTGGGCGGACCTGATGGCATCTAAAATCCGAATCGTTGCCCGCGTGTTGGCCGCATCATGCACCCGCACGATATGAGCGCCACACAAAACGGCCGCGGCAACAGCTGCCTGGGTGCCGGTTTCCACAATCGGCAGATCCGGTGGGATATCCGTGTTTTGCTCGTCTTTTAGCAGTTTCCGAATAAATGCTTTGCGCGAAGGGCCAATGAGAATGGGAACCTCCAAAGCGGCAAAGGCATACAGGTGCCGGATGAGGAAAAGGTTATGCGATACCGTCTTGCCGAAACCGATTCCCGGATCAACGATGAGTTTTGATTTTGAAATGCCCTGTTTTTGAGCCCGCTCGATGGCATCTTTTAAAAAATCCGATATATCGGCGATAAGATTATCATAGGCCGGTGAATCCTGCATGGTTTTAGGACTTCCCAGCATATGCATGAGCACCACCGGTGTTTCAAATTGCCTGGCCACTTCCCCAAGGGCCGGATCAAAACGCAATGCGGAAATGTCATTGATCATAGACGCTCCGGCATCAATAGCCCGTCGGGCAACTTCAGCCTTCATGGTATCAATCGAAATCGGAATGGTCAGTTGATCAGCAAGCTTTTCGATGACCGGAATAACCCGCTCAATTTCCTCATCAGCGGACACCGGATCGGAAAACGGCCGGGTTGATTCTCCACCGATGTCAAGGATATCGGCACCATCAGCCGCCAGTTTTTGTCCCTGGGCCACCGCCGCGTCACGTGCGAAAAATTTCCCGCCGTCGGAAAACGAATCCGGTGTGACATTGACGACGCCCATAATACAGGTTCGGCGCCCCAACTCCATGTCATAACCGGACCATGATAGTCGATAGGTTTTGGGAGAATCCAGCATATCAGGATTGACCGGCAGCCGTTTCAGTTGATTCCGCTGAAGTCTCTAAATCTTCCGGGGTTTTTGAAGGTAGTTTGATACCGGGTCTCAAGGAATGAATCAACTCATCGAGTTCTTTACCCATTACGGTTTCTTTTTCGAGCAGGTTTTCCGCCAGTTTATGAAGAATATCCAAATTTTCCTTTAAAACCGCTTGAGCACGCCCGTATGAATTTTTAATCAGCTTATTGATCTCTTCATCAATTTTTTGAGCCGTCGCTTCGGAGTAGTCCCGGTGCTGGGCGATTTCACGCCCCAGAAAAACCTGTTCTTCACCCTTGGCATAGGACAAGGGGCCGAGGTCATCGCTCATGCCCCAGCTTCTGATCATCCGATTGGCAAGATCGGTCGCTTGCTTGATATCATTGGCGGCACCGGTACTGATTCGATTAAAAACAATCTCTTCTGCCACCCGGCCGCCGAATGCAACCGCCAGCTCGCTTTGAAGCTGATCTTTAAATTTAAAATCCCGTTCCTCAGGCAAAAACCAGGTAATGCCGGCCGCACGCCCCCGGGGCACAATCGTAATCTTATTGACGACATCGGTTTCAGGCAGAAAGCGCGCAACCAGTGCATGCCCGCCCTCATGGTAAGCGGTGACCTTGCGGTCTTCTTCTTTGATGACTTTGGATTTACGCTCAAGCCCCATATAGACTTTATCTTTGGCATCTTCAAAATCGGCCATACCGATTTTTTCTTTATTGCGTTTGGCCGCCAGCAGGGCTGCCTCATTGACCAGGTTTTCAAGATCAGCACCGGAAAAACCGGGCGTTCCTTTTGCCAGGATCACCGTATTCACATCCGGGTCGATGGGTGTTTTCTTCATGTGCACGCGCAGTATTTTTTCCCGGCCCCGAATATCGGGCATTGAGACAACCACCTGTCGGTCAAAACGGCCGGGACGCAGCAAAGCCGGATCCAGAACATCGGGCCGGTTGGTGGCTGAAATCAAAATAACGCCCTCATTGGATTCAAATCCGTCCATTTCAACCAGGAGCTGATTCAGGGTCTGTTCTCTTTCATCGTGTCCACCACCGAGTCCGGCGCCGCGGTGGCGGCCCACTGCATCAATTTCATCAATAAAAATGATACAGGGCGCATTCTTTTTACCCTGGACAAACAGATCCCGAACGCGGGATGCACCCACTCCGACGAACATCTCGACAAAATCCGAACCGCTGATGCTGAAAAAAGGCACGCCGGCTTCTCCCGCGATAGCCCGCGCCAGAAGGGTCTTGCCGCAGCCGGGGGGGCCCACCAGCAGCACCCCTTTGGGTATTCGGCCCCCCAGACGGGTAAACTTCTTCGGGTCTCTGAGAAACTCAACAATTTCAATCAATTCTTCCTTGGCTTCATCGATGCCGGCAACATCTTCAAAGGTCACCCTTTCAGATTGATCCGACATCAAACGGGCGCGGCTTTTGCCAAACGACAGGGCTTTTCCCCCACCCGCCTGCATCTGGCGCATGAAAAAAATCCAGACGCCGATAAGCACAATCATCGGAAACCAGGAAACCAGAACCGACATGTACCATGGATTTTCAGACGGTGGCTTGGCGCTGATCACGACACCTTTGTTTCTGAGAATTTTAATCAGATCGGCGTCCTGAGGAGCGTATACCTTGAAACGGTTGCGGTTGCTATCGGTTACGAAGAGCTCCTGGCCCTGGATAACAACATCCGATACCCGCTCATCATTCACCATTGCCAGAAAATCGGTGTAACTGATACTCGTTTCAGCAAGATGCTGTTTGCTAAAAAGATTATAGAGCATGACCATCATCAACGTGATGACCAGCCATAATGCCAAATTTTTATAAAACGGATTCAAAGACAAATACCTCCTAGAATATTTCCAAAGTCGAGAGCGACAATACAAGTTATCTTAAAAACGCATAAGAGCAAGTGCACTAAAGCTAAAAGTGATCTAAAGATACTAACGTGAAGGAATGCTGCCATCTATCTAAAAAGGCGGAACGCTTGCACTGCGCGAGCTACAGCTTAACTTTAGGCACTTTAGGCACTTTAGCTCAATTTAGTCACTTTTTTTATCAGTATCCTGTATCTTAGGGCAAATATCAAGTATCAAATGCGGACCGGGCCGCAAATGATCTCACTCACCGGGGCTATAGGTGAAATTAATCATCATCGAGCTTTAGGCAAGCGAAAGCTCCACCTTAAGTATCCTGCGTGTTTGCGAACCAATTTTTACCGCGTTATCCAGCCGGTGCCCCACAACCCAGATAATTTTATTCCGGCTCAGCAGGATCGGACATTTCGTCCGTTCGGTTCTGGATACTTTATGATCGATAAAAAATTTCTTTAGTTTCTGTCGACCGGTCATCCCCAAAGGCGAGAATCGATCTCCGGGGCGAAAATTCCGGATAACCAGCGGGAAATGGATCTTATCCATATCAAAATAGGCGACGCCGGTTCCATATCCAGATGGGTGCCAATCCGATGGGTGCTCCACAGGGATTTCACTGAAACGAATCTTCAGGGCCGCCTCTTTAATCCAGATTTGACCCGGTTTGGCAAGCCGGTATTCATAATCCGGTGTTAAGGATAAAAGCGGGCCATTGGCGAGATACCTGAGATCTTGCGCTTCTCTGGACATAATGAGAACATCATTTTGCCTGGAAATTCGAATACGGTCGGGAAGATCCAGCACGCCTAAATCTGGCCCTTTTTGAGCCAATTTCACTGCCGCTTCAACGTGGGCAAAGGCCATGCGCCGCAAATTGCCCTTCACCTCTAAAACAGCCTTACGGATCAAGCGTCTTCTGACGGCGATCGTCTGTCGATTCAGTTCTGAAATATCAAGCCCAATACGGCCCTGTTCTTCAAAGACAATCACCTTTTCAAAAATCGGCTGGATTAGACTTTCAATCCACCTCTCTTCCGCGTCTACGATAGCAGCCAGCCGATTGAGTGAATCAATGAGTTTCGGATTATATTCTGCCTTCAGCTCCGGAATCAGCCGGTTACGAACCTTGTTGCGCAGGTACTGTAAATCTCTGTTTGATGAATCCTCAACATAGTCCAGACCTTTCACAGCGATATAATCCATAATTTCAGTGCGTTTAATATCGATCAGGGGCCTAATGATCTTATCATCGCGCACCGGCGGTATCCCGGACAGACCCAAGGGGCCGCTTCCGCGCAACAGATACATCAATATCAGTTCGGCATTGTCATCCGAATGATGCCCGAGCGCAATTTTTTCATATCCGTATTTTGAGGCAATGGCATGATAGAAACAGTAGCGCACTTGTCTGGCCGCTTCTTCCAGAGAAAGGCGGCGGCTTTTTTGATAGCGGCGCACGTCTTGCCTTTCAACATGTACGGGCAATTCGAGCTGCTCGGCAAGAGAAACCACAAAGGCTTCGTCGCGTTCGGATTCATCATCGCGCAGGCAATGATTCAGGTGAGCTATGGCAACTTGAAAGGAAAACTTTGGCGCCAGCGCCAACAGAATATGAACCAGCGCTACCGAATCGGGACCACCGGATACGGCAACCAGCAGGGTGTCTCCGGCTTGAACCATGCGGCGGGTGCCAATGGCGTGTTCGACCGTTCGGAGTATCTTTTTTTCAATATTTGGCATAACTCACTGGAAACTCCCGATATCTGGCTGTTTATCTAAGGCAGCACCTTCAAAAAGTCAATACTAAAGGCGGCAAGCCGCCTTTAGGGTTCCGCCAGTGGCGGTTCAGGTGTCAGGTGTCAGGTGTCAGGCTTCAAGATTCAGGGGACAGATGGCAGATGGTAATAGCTGGAAGATGAATCACCTTTTCTGACTTCTGTTTTCTGTCTTCCGTCATCTGTTTACTGACACCTGACACCTGAACACTGAAACCTATTTGAGCAGAGTGCAACTTTTTTTGTTGAAAAATACAGCATATAAAGTATGCTAGCCTCGGTTGTGCTAGGCGGGGAGCTAGCGGTGCCCTATTCCCGAAATCCGCTTATGCGGGGCTGAATTCCCTCTTAAGGGTCTTATACGTGGCACGCCGCAGCGCATTTTGATCGGGCGCCACGCAACAGACGGTCACGAACCTCGTCAGGTCCGGAAGGAAGCAGCGATAAGTGATGCAGTCCGTGTCGTGGGCAGATCCCGGTCATGACGATGCATTACGGCCGCCACACAGGATTCGATAGAGGGTGCACAACCATCTTTTTTCCCTTAGAGATAAGCCGTCTCAGATTCCATCACAATGGATTGTCAGAAATTTAATAATATAATAACCTACTGAAAAAATTAAAGATAACGATTTATCTAAAAACCATCCCCGTTTAATCCCATATCCTGTCAGCAACCATTCGATCAAAAAGAATGGCAATCGATTCACCACAACCCATGTTAAAACCAACATTCAATACTGAAAAAGTAGGAAAAAAGACGCTAAACCCTTGCATTTTTAAGTATAAAACCTTGTTGATACCTGCTTGACATCGATTCAAAGTGTCTTACTTTTCGGATCATCAATGTTCCATGCCTTTGGCGATTCAGGAGAAAAAACGGCGTATGTCACAAAAAAAGAAAATCAAGATCAACATTGACAATGAAGAAACAGCCAAAAATGAAAACACTGAAAAACCGGCTCCCGACGACGACAAACCACTTAAAAGTGAAAGTGGGGACGCTGATAATGCAGAAACTGAAAACGCCCTGAAAGAAATGGAAGCCCGGTTTGAAGCCAAAGAGGAGGAGGCCAAAGAGACATACGATCGACTTCTGAGGGTTTCGGCCGATTTCGAAAATTATAAAAAACGGTCATCCCGCGAAATGGAGGAATTTAGAAAGTACGCCAACCAATCTTTGCTCAAAGAGATGCTCTCGGTTGTCGATAATTTGGAACTGGCCATCAATTCCTCAAGCGACGGGAAAAACACCGATAAAACCCTGATCGAAGGCCTGAATCTTACCCTTAATGAGATCCTGCGGGTCTTCGAAAAATTTAATGTCACCCCCATAGAGGCGCAGGGTAAAACCTTTGATCCTGCCTTCCACGAAGCCGTCATGCGGGAAGAAACCGATGATTATCCGGAAAACAGCGTGGTGAGCGAGTTTCAAAAAGGGTACCTCATCCATGACCGACTGTTGCGGCCGGCCATGGTGGTGGTTGCCGTGCCGAAAACAACAACCCCGAAAGATAAAAAAGCCTAACTATTCAGGTTAACAGACATATACATTCATATGAATAAAAGTTTTGGAAAGGTAAGGAGGTAATCGAAAATGGCTAAGGTTATTGGAATTGATCTCGGCACAACGAACTCATGTGTTGCAGTCATGGAAGGCGGTGACGCCAATATCATCACAAACCCGGAAGGGGGGCGTACGACACCTTCAATTGTTGCAATTTCGGAAAGTGGTGAGCGGTTGGTGGGTCAAATCGCAAAGCGGCAGGCAATCACAAATCCGGAAAATACAGTCTTCGCGGTCAAGCGACTAATCGGGCGTAAATTTAAATCAAAAGAAGTCCAAAGTGATGTCAAGATCCTGCCTTACAAGATTGAAGAAGCGTCCAACGGCGATATCCGCATCAACATGAAAGGTAAAAAGTACAGTCCGGCCGAAATCTCTTCCTTTGTGCTGGCGGATATCAAACATTCAGCAGAGGAATATCTTGGAGAAAAAGTGACGGATGTGGTCATTACGGTACCGGCTTATTTTGACGACAGCCAGCGCCAGGCGACCAAGGATGCCGGCAAGATTGCCGGCCTCAATGTATTGAGAATTATCAATGAGCCCACGGCGGCATCGCTGGCATACGGTCTGGATAAGAAAGGCGAGGAAAAAATCGCTGTTTTCGATCTGGGCGGCGGAACCTTTGATATTTCCATTCTCGAAATCGGCGAAGGCGTTTTTGAGGTTAAAGCCACCCATGGCGACACCCATCTGGGTGGGGAAGATTTCGACTTACGACTCATTGATTACCTCGCGGATGAATTTAAGAAGGATCAGGGCATTGATCTGAGAGGTGACAAAATGGCGCTGCAGCGGCTTAAAGAGGCCGCCGAAAAAGCCAAAATGGAACTGTCGACATCCATGGAAACCGATGTCAATCTGCCCTTTATCACCGCCGACGCCAGCGGCCCCAAACACCTGAACATTAAACTCACCCGGGCAAAACTGGAAGCATTGGTCGGCGATCTGTTGGACAAACTCGAACTGCCCTGCCGCACGGCCATGAAAGACGCCGGCCTGAGTGCCAAAGATATCAATGAGGTGATTCTGGTCGGCGGCATGACCCGTATGCCGGCGGTTCAGGAACGCGTCAAGAAAATTTTTGAAAAAGACCCGCATAAAGGTGTCAACCCCGATGAAGTCGTTGCACTCGGTGCCGCCATCCAGGGCGGGGTGCTGAAAGGGGATGTCAAAGATGTCCTGTTGCTGGATGTGACGCCGCTTTCTTTAGGTATTGAAACGCTTGGCGGCGTCATGACCCGTCTGATTGAAAAGAACACCACCATCCCGACCAAAAAAAGTCAGATATTTTCAACCGCGGCCGACAGTCAGCCGGCGGTGTCCATTCACGTGCTGCAGGGTGAACGGGAAATGGCGGCCACCAATAAAACCCTGGGCCGCTTCGAACTGGTGGGCATACCGCCCGCCCCGCGAGGCGTGCCTCAGATCGAGGTTACCTTTGACATCGACGCCAACGGGATTGTCAACGTCTCGGCAAAAGACCAGGCCACGGGAAAAGAACAGTCCATTCAGATTACGGCCTCTTCCGGCCTGTCCAAGGAAGAAATTGACCAGCTGGTTAAGGACGCCGAAATGCATGCCGAAGAAGATAAGCAGAAAAGGGAACTGGTCGAAGCCCGCAATTCAGCCGATGCTTTGATTTATTCAACCGAAAAATCAATCAAGGATCTGGGCGATAAAGTCGACAGCGACACCAAAACCAAAGTCGAAGAATCGATTGCGGCCCTGCGAAAAGCCATGGAAGGCGAAGATACCGCTGAGATTACGCGCCTCAGCGAAGAACTCACCCAGGCTTCCCATAAACTGGCTGAAGCCATGTATCAACAGGCCTCTCAGAACGAGCAACAGGCCGGGGCCGGTGCAGAATCCAGCGAACAGGCTGCCGGTGGCGCCGGTGCGGCGGACGAGGATGTGGTCGACGCCGACTTTGAAGAGGTTAAAGACGAAGACAAAAAATAAGATCACTCTATTATTCGGTTTAGAATCCCGCTGGAGCTTGCTCCTGCGGGATTTATTTTGAGTTTTGTCTAATTGACTTAAGCATGAAAAGGTCTTACGATCTTTATGACGATTTCGACAGGCCGGGAAAGGAGCTTCCATGGAAAACGAAGACATTAAAAAAGAGGAAGTAGATGCCCTTTGCAGAGAATGCGGGCATGGGTTCAAAGCATATATCGATCGGATGATACCTGATGATAAGAATAAGCAAGATAACCAGCCCGTCGCATGTCCGGTTTGCGGGTGCGGTGAATGCAGCATCGGAAAATGAAGACCCCGCGCGGTAATCGGCCCAGCAGATGAGCAATTATACTGAGATCATTAAAAAAAACCTCAATCGACGATACCGTCAGACGCCGGTGGATCTGGCTGAAAGACTGCCCGCACAAGAAGTCGCAGACGGTTTTATCTTCCAGGCATTTGGGGAATCCTGCCAAATTGGACCGCAGGGCATCAAACTCGGAGACACGGATGAAACCGGGCCGAGAGGGGTCATCATCTCTCTGTACGCGTTACAGGCAGCCTCTGTTTCTTGCCGATTAACACCGTTTAAAGCATTTCGCGAAATGCCCGACAGCATGCCCTATGCCGGGGCGTTTGCTGGGCATGCCGAACGGGTTCTGTTCGATCAAATTGACGAAATAGAACAGGATGCAGGTCGAATCGCTCAGCGACTCGGGGGGGCACAGGGATCGGATAATGACGCCGGCGATTTTTCATTGATTATCTACCCGCTGCCCAAAATTGCCTTAAATTATATATTTTACCGGGCGGATGATGACTTTCCGGCATCGGTAACCTGTCTTTTTTCCAATAATGCCGCGACATTTTTACCCACCGACGCATTGGCCGATACCGCTGAATATACCTCTAAAAAAATACTGGATATGCTTTAGCCCATCCACGCCCCCGGAGATGTTTAGAAGCGGTTTTGAAACCACTTCTAGCTGGAAGCCACTGACATTGAACATGTCGATTTATTAGAATCCATCTCAAAAATAGGATTTTGGTTCGAGATCGCGGCGGGGCCGAGCTTTCCCGCGTTGCGGGATTCCCCGTCTGATCTTAGATTCCTTGTGGGTCGTAAACCGGAGGCATACTGTTGTATGTTGAGGATTTAAAGCGAGGCACCAACAAAGATATTGGGCCAAAAAACATTTTTGAGATGGGTTCTACTTTCAGTGTTTACAATGATCTAATAATTCGTATTATTGTAAAGGTTAAACTGTTTTTCGATGATTGTTCAGAACGGAATCCAAAAAGGAGGAATGCACATGGAAGTATCAAAAGTTCTCTGGCCGACTGACTTTTCAAACAGCGCGGAAAAAGCGTTACCGTATGTGACCTCATTAACCCAAAAATATCAGGCCGAGATCCATGTCCTTTATGTGATCGAGGATATTGCCCATCATGACTCCTGGTATGGTGATTTTGATCGCTCGCATGTAGACAAATTAATGGATTGGGCGGAAAAATCAGCCAGCAAGAGACTGGAACAGGTCTGTGAAAAATATCTGGACAGCTGTCCGCTTTATATCAAGCATATCGCCGTCGGCGATCCGGCCCAGGAGATCTTAAAGCTGATCGATAAAGAAAAGGTGGATATGGTCGTCATGGCCAGCCATGGGGAAAAAGGGCATTATCGCTTTGGCAGTGTCACTGAAAAAGTGGTCAAAAACTCCCCGATTCCGGTCACCACCATCCCTATCGAAGCGTAATCTAAGTTCAAGGGTTCAACGTTCAAAGGTTCAGAGGTTGGAAAAAAGAAGGCGGAGTACAGTGGGTATGGTTAAATAGTTGATTGGTTGAATAGTAACTTCGTCAGAGGATTCGTCCCATTCTAGGCTATTTGACCATTCAACCAATTAACGACTCGACTAAACTAACGGGTGGGCTGCCAAAGAGAAGAACCCCTGAACCCTGAACCTTTGAACCTTGAAACCCAACCTCCGGAGTTACCCTCCGGAGGTTTGTGGAAAGGCCCTATTGGCGTATAGATATTCCATTTTCTCTTTATGCTTCAACTCTTCGTTGGCCATTTTCAACAGCATTTCCTGCAGGTCACCGTCAGCGTGCAGGTTTGCCAGCTCGGTGTAAAAGTGGTGGGACCGGAGTTCCCTGTGAGAAGCCACTAAATAAACATCCTCGGGTTTTGAATTTTCATCTACCTCGGGTTCTTCTAAATACTCTGCAATTTTATATTCAACGACATCGCTCATCCGCAAAGCCGTCGCGCCGAAATCGCCGTCGCGATACCTCACCAAAAAGGCCTTATGCTTCTTTTCTTCGCCGGCGATAAATTCCAGAGTATCTTTGACACCCGCGTCAACAACTTTTGAGTGGATGTCCATATAGAAATCGTAGGCGTCCTCCTCCCTTTTGATGGCAATCTCAATAATATCGGAAACTCTTTTTTCCATTGGCGTGCCTCCTCGTTTTATCATTTTAATTCTCGGGTATGTATTCTATGCGCTATATATTTCTAAGGTTTCGGGTGTCAGGTGTCAGAATTGGGAGGGCTGAAACCTCTGCGGGTCTTATGCTGAACACCGAAACCTGACACCTGAAACCTAGAAGCGACAAGCAGCCAGAAGCAAGGAGCCAGCGGCCAGAACCCTTGAGGTTGATTCATAACATAAAAATAGATATAAATAAAATTACGTCAACTCCCTGAAACAATTCGAAGTGGTTTGAAAACCTCAGATCAGGTTCAAGGGCAAGGCGTCCCGCGGATTGAAAACGGAGCGTACACGTTAGTACGTGAGTATTTCAATCCGCGGGACAACGCAGCCATTGAGCCTTAGATGGGGTTTTGAAACCACTTCTAAGAGGTCAACACCCATGGATAATAACATAACAATGTCAACCGCAATCTTGGAGGCTTTTGATGACGGTATTTATGTCATGAATCAGGATCTGGTGGTGGAATATATGAACAGCGCCATGATTTCACAATTTGGCGATGGTATCGGTAAAAAATGCCACGAATTGATCAATCAAACGGATGAAAAATGTCCGTGGTGCCGATCGGAAGAAATATTTGAAGGTAAGAAAATCAGCCGGGAAGTATATGTCCCTGCGGTTGATAGGACCTATTACCTAACAGAAATACCTTTCGAGAATAATGATAAAAGCATCTTAAAGCTGAGTGTTTATCGTGATATCACCGAAAGGAAAAAGCGCGAAGAAATGCTGAGGGCCTCGGAGGAGGATTTTAGAAATTTATTCGAACATGTGGCCTGCGGGGTGTTCATCAGCAGCAAGGAAGGAAAATTTCTAAATGTCAACCGCGCACTTTTGGATATGCTGGGTTATGATAATAAAGATGAATTTCTGAACATTGATATCGCCAACGATCTGTATGTCAGGCCGGAAGAACGCCAAAAATTCAAAAAGATGATCGAAGGCGACGGCCGCGTAATTGATTACGAAGTCGAATTTAAGCACAAAGACGGCAGCACGGTGCCCGTTTTGCTTACCGGTCATGTCCGTTATGATCAACAGGGAAATGTAATCGGTTATGAAGGGCTCAATTTGGATATCACCCGCAGAAAGCTGATGGAGCGTCAGCTGAAGGAAGCCCACGATTTTATCAACAAAATCATACAAAGCTCGCCCAATGCCATCACGGCCACCGATATGAAGGGCAATATCCTGATCTGGAATCGAGCGGCTGAAGAAACCATCGGGTATAAGGCGGCAGATGTTATCGGTAAAATGAATATCCAAAAGATTTATCCCGATGAGATGGCGCGCAAGGTCATGCAGATGCTGCGCAAACCGGAGCAAGGCGGGGTCGGCCGCCTGAATGCCCATCCCATGGTGTATATGCGGCAAGACGGGACGATCATTGAAGGCAATCTTTCAGCGGCCATAATTTATGACTCCAGCGGCAAAGAGATCGCAACCGTCGGTTCATTTGTCGATCTGAAAGAACGCCTCGAAATGGAACGCGCACTGCGGCGAACCCAGGAGCAACTGCTGCAGTCCGAGAAGCTGGCCGCCATGGGACGATTGACCTCCCAGATTGCCCATGAATTAAATAATCCGCTTTATGGAATTATGAACACCCTTGAACTGCTCAAAACCGAAATATCCCCCGAGAGCAAGCGCCGCAAAGTCCTGGAAATGGCCCTGTCTGAAACCTTCAGACTCAGCGATTTGCTGCGCAAAATGCTTTCGTTTTCCAAACCCGACCAGGAAGAAAAACAGGCCGTCGACCTGAATACGGTTCTGGATGAAATTCTGATTTTGCACGAAAAGCAACTGCAGGAAAACGACATTAAAATCAAAACCTTCTTTGCTGAAGCGCTTCCGCAAATCAGTGCTTCAAAAAATCAGCTGCGACAGGTTTTTCTAAATCTAGTGGCCAACGCCCGCGACGCGATGCCCAGCGGCGGCACGTTGAGTGTGAAAACCGCGGCAGACAAAGAAAATGTAAAAATTGAGATATCGGATAGCGGTGTAGGTATCAAAGAAGAACACATTAAAAAAATTTTTGACAGCTTCTTTACCACAAAAGACACCGTCAAAGGGGTTGGCCTGGGCTTATCCGTATGCTATGGCTTCATTAAAGATCATGGCGGGGATATTGAAGTAAAAAGCAAGGAGAATGAAGGCACAACCTTTAGCATTACTTTTCCCGTCTATAAAGAACCAACAGAGGATAGTGAAACTATTGAATAAGGAATTTTTCTTGACATTTAGATGCGTTTTCAAATATTTAAATGCCAAGCCCTTGCTCGCATGCGTCTCAATTTCAGACTTCGAGTTCGAGCTCATAATCATCTCACACGACTATTCATACTCTCCCGTGAAAGTGTTTCTCAACGTCTAATTTTTTTCTCCCTCAAGTAGATACTGGTTTTTTTTAGTTGCTGGCTGAAAAAATCACGAAAAGTTAAATAGCATAACGGGCTTTAAATACCGGTTTCCTTAAATACGATCCTAACTAGTGTTAGGAGAAAGGAGGGGAATAAACATGTCGGATCAGAATAAGGGATGGGAGATGCACATTACCGAAATGGACCTTTTTACAGGTCTAGATTTGAATGTAATGGGTGAAATTGCCGATGCTTGCTGCGTTGAGGAAAATTTTTCGAAAAACACTGTGATCTTTAAAGAGGGGGATGAAGCCAAATTCCTTTACATCTTGGTGAATGGAACAGTGGATCTTAAAATCAAAGGTGAGACAACCGTCTACAGCCTGACAGAGCAAAGTGATATTTTTGGTTGGTCGAGTATGGTCGAAAATACGCAATATACCGCCACCGCTGCATGTAACAGAGATATTAAGGTAATCAAGATTGATACGCGTAAATTAAATAGGCTATTTAATGAAAATCCTATCTTCGGGCTCACGGTTTACCGAAGACTATGCGGTGTATTCAATAAAAGGCTCTCAAGCATTTATAAAAGGTTTTTATCCGTCAAATAAATGGAAGAGCCTGCAGGTGCGTTTTTGGCTTCCAGAAAGAGGCAGCCCGCCGCTGCGTTTCTGCTTAAATCACAAGATTAATTAAGCTGTTGATTTTGATCGCGAAATTAGAAAATTTTTAGTAAAAATCCCACGCGACATCAATTTTTTTAAAGCATATATGATTTGTACATCGAGTTACACATCTGATTTATCCCTTCCAAATAGACCTGTGTTGAGAAGGCCCTCCAAATTTCAATATAAAATACAGCAATCCGGGTCAATAATTTCATAGATGCGGCGTTTTGTATCTCTCTGAAGAGGAGTGTTTGCGGAATTTTATAAATTAATCTATAAAAACTGCAAAAACTATAATTTATGGATTTTTCTAAAGGATCTATTTGATCCTTTTATAAAATACTATCATAAATATCAGGGATTTTTTTAAAAAACACTTGACAAGTGGATAAAACTATATTTAATAAAATAACTATAATAACTGTAATAATGGAAAGGAGCGTTCCTATGGAAGACGTATTGACCGTTTTCAAGGCCAGTCAACTCTGCAATGTGTCGGCCAAAACCATTATCAATTGGATCGAGTCCGGTCATATTAAAGCCTATAAAACCGTGGGGGGACACCGCCGCATCAACCGCTCGGATCTGGAATACTTTATGAAAAAGCAAGGCATTCCGATTCCGGCGCAGGAAAAGGACGGCTTCAAAAAGAAGATCCTGGTGGTCGACGATGACCCCATCATTGTTGAAACCATCGTGCAGGCGCTGGAAGAGGACGAATTTGATTACGAGGTTATTTCAGCTTCCGATGGATTCGAAGCCGGGCTGCAGATCAATCATTTTGCACCCCACCTGCTGATCCTGGATATTATGATGCCGGATATTAAAGGCTATGAAGTCTGCAAAAAAATCAAGGAAAATCCCGACACGACCAACACCAAAATCATCGTACTCTCTGCCTATCTGGACGAAGATAAGTTTAAAAAGATGAAACAGTACGGCGCGGATGCCTGTTTTTCCAAACCATTTCCGTTGCCCCAGCTAAAAGAAGAGGTGGCTCGTTTGCTCGAGTTGCGCTAAGCGCATGCACTTAGAGACAGAGAATTAGGCAATCCCATAACCAGCCAAGGAGGCACCATGAAACTAAAGGAAGCCTTGAATAAAAAACAATTTGTCGTGACCTCGGAAATCCAGGCACCCATCGATCAGGAACCGGAAGATCTGGTCCAGAGTCTATCAAAGGTGCGGGGGCGCGTTGATGGTGTGTCACTGTCCGAAGTGGAATTTGAAGGGGTCGTCGGAGATACGATAAAAACCTGCCGGCTTTTAGATCAAAATCAATTCGAGCCCATTTACCAGACCACCACTCGCGATAAAAATCGCCTGCAGCTGCAAAAAGATCTGGTTGAAGCCCACGAGGCCGGAATTGAAAATCTGCTGGTTTTTACAGAAGATTACCGCATCACCGGCGACAGCTTGCAGGAAATGATGTTTTTTCATGTTGATGCCGGCAAACTGCAATCCGTGCTGCAGCATATTAAAGAGGGACAGACCGTTGAGGGCGATTCCCTAAAGTCAAAAGCCGATTTTCTGGTGGGCTCCGGCGTGGAATCTGCATGGGGTAAAAATGTCCCCGATCTGGAAATGAAGGAAATGGAGGAGATGACCAATCTCGGCACCGGGTATTTTCTGACGACGCCGATTTTTGATGTCGACCAATTCGCGAAATTTATCAAACGGGTCGATACATTTCAGGTGCCGGTCATCGCCGAGGTCATGATCCTGCGGACTGCCGGCATGGGAAGTTTTCTCAACCGGCATCTGAAATCCGGACTGGTGCCGGAGTGGATAATCCAAAAACTGGCCCAGGCTCCGGACAAACAAAAAGCCAGCACTGAAATTTTCGCTGATATTGTCACCGGTCTGAAGGATCTCTGCCAGGGGGTCCACATCATCACCATCGGTGGTGAAGAAAAGCTCAAGTATTATTTGGATGCAGCTAAATTAAAATAGGTTACCCCGTTTGCCGGTCGCCCGTTGCGCCCGTTTGTTCATCATTACATCTCTTTGAGAAACCAACCGGCCAACGGGGTAACGGGCCCACCGGCCAACCCCCAGAAAAGGAGTCAACCGCTTGGAAAACATCGTTTTAACCATTGATGACAAAAAGATCACCTGTTCGCCCGGGACTTCGATATTGGAAGCAGCTGCTCGAAATAACATTAAAA
>Ga0316192_10001382_pt1 | contig 17816 bp, 14 predicted proteins | sample MerIslwburrow_MG_FD_204931 | JGI IMG/M metagenome (GOLD analysis project Ga0316192, IMG submission 204931) | Coastal sediment microbial communities from Maine, United States - Merrow Island worm burrow | ecosystem: Environmental > Aquatic > Marine > Coastal > Sediment | place: USA: Maine...
AGGTCGATGATTCGGCCAGTCAGGTCCTCGGTGCTGCCATTGCCCATTTCCAGGGTCAGGCGCTGGTCCGGGAACAGGGGCGTCAGATTCTCGAACAGTATCTTGTGCTTGGAATTTTCGGGCGCGGTGAAATTTATCTCACCGACTTTGAGCAGCGCGAAATAACGCTCGCTGTCCTTGGGCGGCCGGATCTTGCCGGAAATACTGTCGCCGGTGCGCAGGTTGAAACGACGAATCTGGCTGGGAGAAACGTAGATGTCATCCGGGCCAGCCAGGTATGAGCTGTCGGCGGATCGCAGGAAGCCGAAGCCGTCCTGCAGAATTTCCAATACTCCGTCCCCGGAAATATCCTCGCCGCTTTTGGCGTGCCGCTTGAGAATGGCGAAGATGATGTCCTGCCGGCGAGAGCGGGCCATGTTATCCAGGCCCATCTCTTTGGCGATATCAATGAGTTCTTGGGTGGCTTTGGTCTTGAGATCAGTCAGGTTCATAAGAGATAGGGGCGCTTGATTTCCAGGAGAGTGAAGAAGAGTCTTTAGGTGCAAGGCTGTCGGCAAAGCCAACGGTTCGCAGTTGTGTGATTGAGAAGCTTTTTTGGATTGCTGGTTATTATTGCGGCACTAGAATGTGCAACGGTTCGCAATGTAGCATGCCCAACATGAGCCGTCTACCGCTTTTTCGGGCTAAAAAATGCGCTAAATTCCAGGGCTTGAGCCCGGAGGGTTCCGGGCTGCAGGCAGGTTTATACGACTTCCTGGATGAATTCTGTGAGCTGGGTCTTGGACAGTGCGCCGACCTTGGTGGCCTCTGCATTACCGCCCTTGAATACGATCAGCGTGGGAATGCCGCGAATACCGAACTTCGGTGGGATATCGGGGTTGGCGTCCACATCGACTTTGCAAACCTTCAGCTTACCGTCGTACTCGCTGGCGATTTCGTCCAGTACGGGGGCAATCATTTTGCAGGGGCCACACCACTCCGCCCAGAAGTCTACCAATACGGGAATCTCTGAATTCAGTACTTCTGCGTCAAAGGTGGCGTCACTGACGTGTACGATCTTGTCGCTCATTGCTTTCTCCGGTTGATCTGCGGGGTGATTGCCCGCTTGCTTTTGAGGGGGCTAATCATACCACTGGATTATTGCGGTACAAGTTAGCCGTCTAGAGTTTTTGGATCTGTCGATATTCCTGATATGGGGTCGCTGAATTGAATATCAAGTGCGTGATCCCTGCGCCCCGCTCGACCCGCTCGACCCGTTGGAACCGTTGAACCTGTGCTCTATCGCGCTATCGGATGTGGTGTGCGTGAACTATCATGACTGGGTCCAGTCTGACCTCATTGTCACTGACGCGTGCACTTACTGCAGAAGGAACCCTGTTTTGCGCATCAAGCAAATTTCCATTATTGCCATCATCGCCATCGCCTTTGGCGCCTGGTTTTATTTTGACCTGGGGCAGTACCTGCAGTTCGAGGTGCTGCAGCAGCGTATTGGCGGACTGCAGGCCTGGTATGAGGATAACCCGCTGCGGGCGGGGCTGGCGTATTTTGCGGTCTATGTGGTGGTCACGGCCCTGTCGGTGCCGGGTGCGGCGATCATGACGCTTGCCGGTGGGGCGCTGTTCGGGTTCTGGTATGGGCTGCTGCTGGTGTCCTTCGCCAGCAGTATCGGCGCTACGCTGGCTTTCCTGGTGTCGCGGGTGTTGTTGCGGGACTGGGTGCAGGGCAGGTTTGAGCGGCAGTTGCGCGCGGTGAATGCCGGGTTTGCCCGGGATGGCGCCTTCTATCTGTTTTCGCTGCGACTGGTGCCGGTATTTCCGTTTTTCGCCATCAACCTGCTGATGGGGCTGTTGCCAATTGCCGTGCGCCGCTATTACTGGGTGTCCCAGTTGGGCATGTTGCCCGCCACGGCGGTGTATGTGAACGCGGGAACCCAGTTGGGGCAGCTGCAGTCAGCGGCGGGGATTATCTCGGCGCCCCTACTGGGCTCCTTTGTGTTGCTGGCGGTGTTTCCGTTTCTGGCGAAGTGGCTGCTGGCATCCCTGCAGTCGCGCCGGGTGCTGGCGCGCTACCAGCGCCCGCGGCGCTTTGATACCAACCTGGTGGTCATTGGCGCGGGCTCGGCAGGACTGGTGTCGTCGTTGATTGCCGCCACGGTAAAAGCGAAGGTGACCCTGGTGGAGCGCCATCGCATGGGGGGCGACTGCCTGAACACCGGCTGCGTGCCCAGCAAGGCGCTGATTCGCTCGGCGCGTATCGCCGATTATGCGCGTCGCGCGCAAGAGTTCGGGCTGGCACCACAGCCGGTGGAGGTGAACTTCTCCAAGGTGATGGAGCGGGTACAAAAAGTGGTAGCCGCCATCGAACCCCATGACTCGGTGGAACGATTTACCCAATTGGGCGTGGATTGTGTGCCGGGACAGGCGCGCATTGTCTCCCCCTGGGAAGTCGAGGTTGACGGCGAGATACTAACCACGCGCAATATCATTATTGCCAGCGGGGCGCGGCCGCGGGTGCCGGAAATCCCGGGGCTGGAAGCCCTTGATTACCTGACGTCAGATACGGTGTGGGAAATCCGCGAGGCGCCATCGCGGTTGCTGGTGCTGGGTGCCGGTCCCATCGGTTGCGAGCTGGCCCAGGCCTTTGCCCGCCTGGGATCCCGGGTGACTTTGGTCACCCATGCTGATCGGGTATTGCCCCGGGAAGATCCGGAAGTGTCTGAGCTGGTGCATGCGGCATTTACCCGCCAGGGCATGACTGTGTTGCTGGCGCACGAGCCCGGCGTTTTCAGTCTGTCGGCGGCCGGGCAGCACTGCACTTTCAACACGCCTGAGGGTAGCCGTGATGTGACTTTCGATCGACTGTTACTGGCGGTGGGGCGCTCCCCCAACGTGGAGGGCCTGGGCCTGGAGCAACTGGGCATCGGACTGGCACCGGGAGGTACCGTGGCGGTTGACGCCTACCTGCGCACCGCGGTGCCGGGTATCTATGCCTGCGGTGACGTGGCGGGTCCTTACCAGTTTACCCATATGGCCAGTCACCAGGCCTGGTACGCTACCGTCAACGCCCTGTTCGGGAAACTGCGCAAATTCAAGGTGGACTATTCGGTCGTTCCCTGGGCGACCTTTATCGATCCGGAGGTTGCCCGGGTTGGCCTTAATGAGACTGAGGCGCGTGAGCAGGGGGTTGCCTGTGAGGTGACCCGCTATGACATTGATGATCTTGATCGGGCCATTGCAGATGGCGAGGCTCACGGTTTCGTCAAGGTGCTTACCGAGCCAGGTCGCGACCGCATCCTCGGCGCCACCGTGGTGGGGTATCACGCGGCGGAGCTGATTAACGAATTTGTGCTGGCGATGAAACACGGCATCGGCCTGAACAAGATCCTGGCCACCATCCATATCTATCCCACGCTCAGTGAGAGTAACAAGTTCCTGGCCGGGGAGTGGCGCAAGGCGCGCAAACCCGAGCGATTGCTGACATTTGTAGAGCGCTACCACCGCTGGTTGCGCGGCTGAAATGATGCCGGCCACATGGCATGTGTATATGCTGCGCTGTGCCGACGGCACCTTGTATACCGGGGTTGCCCGGGATCTGGGCAGGCGCCTGTTGCAGCACAACGGGGAGCGCGCCGGTGGCCCCAGATACACCAGGGGGCGGCGCCCGGTGCAGCTGGTGTGGTCCGAGCCGGCTCCCGACCGCAGCAGTGCACAACAGCGCGAGGCGGCGATAAAGCAGCTGAAACGACAGGACAAGCTGAAACTGACTTTTGGTAACAATACCGGGGTATCGCCAGGGCCGTCTGAAAGCTGTTAAAATCCGCGGCTTCCCTGGCAACATGAATGAGACGATAAACGTCCTGTGGCGGTAACTGTAAAAAAACGCCTGACACTTCCCGGTGTGTTCCTCACCCTGGGTGCCCAGCTGTGCCTGTCACAAGGTCTGCTGCAGCCGCTGGATCTCGCCATTCAGTCTGAGCTGTTCTCTACGGAGTTTGTTGCCGACGGTCCTGGCCAGCTGCGTGAAGCCCAACTCAAGTCCGGCCTTGATCTCAGCCTGGGTGAAGACCTGCTCGCGCTGGAGGTGGATTACAAGTTTCAGGGTAAAGCGGACCAGGCCCAGCCTGCTGCTTTGGTGTCGCAACAAATTGCAGCCTCGCTGGATAGCGGCGCGCTGGACAAGCTGCTTGATATCGATCTGGGACTCGAAGCCCTGGTCAGGGTCCGGGAAGGTGGGGACAGCTATCAATACCAGCTTACCCCGGGCGTCACCCGGGCGTTCAGCGACCTGGCCAGGCTGCACCTGAATTACGAATATGTATTGGACAAAGCCGCCCCTCTTGACCTGGAACAAGAGCGGCGTGGGTATGCCATGCTACTGGACGGTAGCGCCCGGGGTGGGCGGCTCACCTGGAGTGGCAGCTACCGCAATAGCAGTGTCTTCCAGGAGCGCCTGTTACTGACCGGGTCGACGCAAGCCCTGAAGCTGAAATCCCGCTACCAGCTCGCAGACACTTTCCACCTGGAGTTGAGCAGTGCGCTGCGCCATGAGACGCACTATGGTGAGGTCGACCCGCAGTTGTCTTCGGTGAAACGCTACGCGGCCGGCTTTGGCTGGTCGCCCTCGGCCCGGTATGCCCTGGCTTTCAGGCTTAATACCCTGGACGAAGAGCGGGAGCAGCAGCGGCAGGAGGCTTTCGGCAGCGGTTCACTGTCCTGGTTTCCGCGGCCCGATCTGGAATTCACCCTGGATTATGGTGAGCAATTGGTCGAGGGTAGCGCGGGCTGGATGGTGCATACCCGTTTTGACCTGAACGGCTGAATCAGGGACTCTCCAGGTCTTCGACGGATTGCTGTAACTCCAGCCAGCGCTCTTCGAGTTGCTCCGCTTGCGCTTTTAACCCACCTTCGTCTTGTAGCAGTTGCGCCAGTTCGGCCTTGCGCGCTTCGCTGTATAGCGCCGCGTCTGCCAGCGTTTCCTGCAGTTGCGCCAGTTCACGCTCTACCCGGCTCATGTCCGACTCCGTCCTGGTCAGTTCTTTTGTCAGCGGCCGCAGCTTCTCGCGCTGTGCCGCGGCCTGCTGGCGTTTTTCGCGGCGCGAGTTGTCGCCCCCCGGTTGTGCCGGCGTGTCGCCCTGGCGGTAGCTGGACAGTATCCAGCGTTCGTATCCCCCCAGATCCTCCCGGTATTCTTCCACGCGCCCGTCGTGTACCAACAGCAGTTCCTCTGCGCTGTTGCGCAGCATGTGGCGGTCATGGCTGACCAGGATAAGCGCCCCCTCGTAGGCTTGCAGGGCGACCTCCATGGCGTGGCGCATCTCCAGGTCAAGGTGGTTGGTGGGCTCGTCCAGGACCAGCAGGTTGGGTTTCTGCCATACCACCATGGCCAGTGCCAGGCGCGCTTTTTCCCCGCCTGAAAACGGCGCAACAGCAGCGGTTGCCGCATCGCCGCGAAAATTGAACCCCCCCAGGAAATTCAGGATATCCTGCTCCCGCGCCTGGGGACTGAGCCGCTGCAGGTGCAGCGCTGCACTGGCATCGAGATCCAGCACCTCCAGTTGCTGCTGGTCGAAATAACCGATGCTGCAGTGTTCCCCGGGGCTGCGTTCGCCGTCCAGCAGCGGTAATTCACCCACCAGGCTTTTCAGCAGGGTGGATTTTCCGGCGCCGTTTTTCCCCAGCAAGCCGTAACGGCTTCCGGGGCGTAACTGCAGGTTCACCCCACTGAGGATTTTGCTGCCCGGGTAGCCCAGTACCGCATCGTCCAGGCGCAGCAGTGGATCGCTGCTGCGCTGTGGCGGGGGAAAGCTGAAATCAAAGGGTGAATCCAGGTGGGCCGGCGCCAGGGTCTGCATGCGCTCCAGCTCCTTCAGCCTGCTCTGGGCCTGCTTGGCCTTGGTGGCTTTGTAACGGAAGCGGCGCACGAAATCATCGATCTCACCGATACGCCGCTGCTGCTTTTCGTAGCTGGCCTGCTGGTTGGCCAGGCGCTCCGCGCGCTGGCGCTCGAAGTCGGAGTAGTTGCCCTTGTAAGTGAACAGCTGTTGTTGCTCGATATGCAGGATGCGCTCGCAGGTGGCATCGATAAAATCCCGGTCGTGGGAAATCATCAGCAGGGTGCCGGGGTATTGCTGTAACCACTGCTGCAGCCACAGGGTGGCGTCCAGGTCCAGGTGGTTGGTGGGCTCGTCCAGCAGCAGGATGTCAGAGGGCGTCATCAGGGCGCGTGCCAGATTCAGGCGAATACGCCAGCCGCCGGAAAAATCACTGACCGGTCGCGCAGCGGCATCCTCGGCAAAACCCAGGCCCTGCAGCAGTCGCTCCGCCTTGCGTTCAGCGCTATAGCCGTCAATTTCCTCCAACTGGCTGTGAATTACTGCCGCGCGTTCGAACTCTCCCTGCTCCTCCAGTTGCCGCAACCGATCGCGCTTGCCAGCCAATTCGCTATTACCGCGCCACACGTACTCCGCGGCCGCCAGGGTGGTGGCCTTTACTTCCTGTGCCATATGCGAGAGACGCAGTTTGCCCATGCCCTCGATAGTGCCATGGTCCGCGCCCAACTCTCCCAGCAACAGGGACAGCAGGCTCGATTTGCCACTGCCGTTGGCGCCTATCAGCGCCAGGCGCTGACCGGGTTGAATGGTGACGTTGGCGTCATGCAGTAGCTGTTTGCTGCCGCGGCGCAGTGAGATATCGCGTAGAATAATCATGAGGCTGGGAATTCTACTCGCAGCGGGGGCCCGTAACCAGATGGAATACCTGTGAACAATCCACTGTGGGATTACTCCCTGGCCGTTACCGCTGCACAGGTGCGAGACAACCTGTTGCTGGTGGCCGAGTCCTGCGGCGCTGATGCGCCGGGCGCAGAGCTGCGTATCGCACAATTGGCGGTCCTTCTAAGGGCTTGACCCGGGGGGTGGCATCACGGCTGGGTGGGTAGTAAGATGTGGCCCCATTGCGAGATCCTGCTCCCCTGTATGTGCCTGTGTGGACGGCAGCCGACACTGCGTCGGCCCCTCCCGATAGACCGGTTTTATCCCGATCAGGAACTTTGCTATGACAAGGGTGTCAACGATACCTACGATTTTTTTGAACTTGGAAGAAGACATATGAAGAAGTACGCCCTACCTCTTGCCCTGGTCAGCGCGATCAGCCTGCAAGCCTGTAACCAGCAATCCTCCGCACCGGAAGCCGCAGCGCCTGCCGCTGAGGCCGCTCTGGAAACCACGGAACAGCGTCTCAGCTACGGCATCGCCTATGGCCTGGGCCAGCGCATGCAAGCGGATTCTGTGCCTATGGACGTTAATGCCTTTGTCGCTGGCCTGCGCGACGCCATGGACGGTTCAGAGCCGCGCATGACCGAGGAAGAAATCAGCGCGGAAATGCAGGCCTACCAGGAAAAAATGGCCGCCGAGCAACAGGTGGTTCAGGCCGAGATGGCTACTGCCAACGCCGCTGCCGCTGCAGCCTTCCTGGCTGAGAATGCCACAGTAGAAGGTGTGGTCGTGACTGATTCCGGCCTGCAGTACCAGGTGATCGAGGCGGGCGAAGGTCCCATGCCCGGTGCCGAGGACACCGTGGAAGTACATTACCGCGGCACATTGGTGGACGGGACAGAGTTTGACTCATCCTACTCGCGCGGCCAGACGGTCAGCTTTGGTGTTGGCCAGGTTATCCCGGGCTGGACCGAAGCACTGCAGCTGATGCCTGTTGGCTCGAAGTGGAAGCTGGCTATTCCGCCAGAGCTGGGTTACGGCGCCGGTGGTGCGGGTCAGATGATTGGGCCCAATTCAGCGCTGATCTTCGAAGTGGAGCTGGTTTCCATCCCCAGCCAGGCTGAGGGCGAGCCTGCTGCCGAGGCGGCCGCAGAAGGCTAAGCGGATTGTGGCGCCTGGTCTTCGACCAGGCGCCTATGCCTGTTATGCAGACCGGCAATCAGCTGGTCTTCCAATACAAAACGTGACTCCAGCACTTCACCCAGTGCCGAGAGATCGCGTTCCAGTGTTTCCGGGTAGTCTTGCTCGGCGCTGTATTTCTCTTCGTAGGCCATGATGACCTCGGTGGTATCACCGATCGCGGGCATCAGTTTTTCAGCCAGGTTACAGCTGCCGTCGGCAAAGCTCTCCGCCTCGTTGATCAATTCGTGAAACACTTCAAAATGACCGGCGGATACATAGTCCACCAGCAGCTGGCACAGGTCCCGCTGTCGCTTTTGCAAACCGCGGCCATCGGCGACGTTGTCCAGGGTCACCACGATTTCCGTATATTTTCCCAGCACCGCCCGGCGCTCTTTCAGCCAGCGGGTCAGTAATTCTTCCACCGCGTTGAATTGCTGTTGTGGATTACTGCTTCTGTGGGGCATGGGCTGTTCCCTGGGGGGCTAATAGTCGATTGCTGCGGGGTACTATAAGTCTGTGGGTGTTTGTGGGCAAGGAAATGGTTCCCGGCGCCGGGCCCTGGCGAGCTTGAAGTTCAATCTCTTTCGGGATAGGCGCGAAACGTTTGCCACAGGCAGACGACCGTGGTGACGGCAAACAGGATCAGGGTCTGTTCCGGGATACTCAGGCCCATAAAGGTCCACATGGTCTCGGCGCAGTTGCCGTCGCCCATCAGCACGATACTCAGGGTTTCCGAGAAGGGCAGGGTTTCCAGCATGTACTCCAGGCTGGGTCCGCAGGCGGGCACCTGGTCCGGGGGCAGGTGCTGCAGCCATACGTGGCGCGCGGCGACGGCACCGCCGCCCGCGGCGCACAGTCCGCACAGGGCAGCGTAGAACCGGTTGCCCCATTCTGCCGGATTATGCAGCATGGCTATCAGGGCGACAACGCCCCAGGCCACCACGAACACCCGTTGCGTCATGCACAGGGGGCAAGCCTCCAGTTCCATAAATTCCTGTAGAAACACCCGGGCGAACAGCATGGACGTGATCGCCAGTAACAGCAGACCGGCAAAGACCAGTCGGGGAGATAGAGAGCGCAGCATGGATGTAGTATTCCGTTCGGTAGAGGGTGGTTAAGGTAGGGGGTTTGGCCCCGCAGTGCAATATTCGATGCCGCCGGTGCTACTTAGTTCACCGCCCGTTCCCAGTCGGCGCAGAACAGCTGCAGGTCCGGATAGAAATCGAGGAAGGCCCGCTCCAGCCCGGCCCTGGCAGGGGACAGATCCCGGTCTACATCGAGGAAGGGGTTGTGGCGACGGAAGCGTTCGCCGATGCGTGCGGCGCTGGCGGGGACCGTGTCCCATTCATGGTAAAGGCCCAGTATGTCGTGCTCCACCATGCGCGCCAGCATTTTTTGTGAGCCCGCACTGAGAGCGTGCTGCTGCTGGTCCAGGGTGTGGTAGATCTGCCGGTTGAAGTCTGCCAGGGGAATGGCGCTAAAGCGATCCCAGTGCAGGCTCAGGTAGTGATCGAAGCTCAGGTCAATGAGAATACCCGCATAGCGTCGCAGGGTTGCCGGGAATTCGCGTCGTATCTGCTCTACGGCGGGATGGCGGTCGGTGTAGGCGTCAATGGCCCGGTGCAGGCGCACTCCCCTTTCCAGGGCGCGTGGCAGGTCGCCGCGCAGCGGGCCCTTGTAATAATCGCCTTCCAGCCCCCCGGCCACCAGGCCGGCGTCGGGCCATGCCAGGTGGAAGTGGGCGAGAAAATTCAAGCCTAGCCCTGGAGGGACTGGTACTGGCTGAAGAAGTTTTCCAGGTACTGCTCAAAACTGATGTCGTCGCTTGCTTCGATATCCCGCTGGGCCTCCAGTGAGCGTCGGGATTCCTGCTCCAGGGCAGCGGCGGCCTCCGTCGGGAATGGCCTTTGCTGAAAATATTCCGCCCACTGCAGACTGTAATTCATGGCCAGGCGGAAAAACGGCACGTCCTGTTCGCGCATTTCCCGCAGTACCCGCGCCGACGGCGTCAGCTCCGGGTCGGCAACCCTGGCCTGCTGCCGGGCCAGGCTGGCCCCATACTGCTGCTGGCCATGGGCCGTATCCAGTAATTTGGCCACGCTGTCCATGTCATCCAACAACAACTGGCCCCAGTGCTGCAGGGTTTGTTCACTGCCCTGGTTGCTCAAGGTCAGTCCCGGTTGCCGTCCGCGATTGACCACTGCCTCCAGGTTGGCTTGCTGCTCGGCCTGCTCGGACTCATCGCAAGGCGGGCTATCCTGTAGCAGGCAATACAGCAGGAAGGTATCCAGGAAGCGAATCTGCTCGGCTTCAAGGCCCACCGGGGAGAACGGGTTGACATCAACGCAGCGCACTTCGATATATTCAATACCCCCGCGCACCAGCGCATTCAGCGACGTTTCTCCAGGGCGGCTGACCCGTTTCGGGCGTATCGGGCTATAGAACTCATTTTCTATTTGCAGCAGGCTATCGTTGAGCTGTTGGTAGTCGCCGTTCTCGCCACTGGGAATCTCGCTGTAGGCGGGGTGCGGTTTTATGATCGCCTGATGCAGGGTTTCAACATAGTTTTCCAATGAGTTGTAACAGATTTCCAGGTTTTTCTGCGCATCGCTGTTGTAGCCCAGATCGCCCATTCTCAAGGAAGTGCTGTGCGGCAGGTAGAGGCTGCGACCCTGCTCGTCAAAAGCCAGCAGTCCATGCTTGTCGCGGCCTTTGAGAAAACTGGCGCAGACCGCAGGAGAAGCGCCGAACAGGTAGATCAGCAGCCAGGAGTAGCGTTTGAAATTGCGGATCAGTCCCAGGTAGCGCTCACTGATATAGTGGCGTAGCTTCCCCGGGCTGCCAGCCTCCTGCCAGGCCTGTTCCCAGTAAGCCTGGGGCATGGAAAAGTTGTAATGAATACCGGATATGGCCTGCATCAGGCGGCCGTAGCGATGGCCCAGGCCGTAGCGGTATACGGTCTTCATGCGCGCCACATTAGAGCTGCCATAGTGGGCCACGGGAATACCCTGGTCGCCGCTCACTACGCAGGGCATGCTGGCTGACCACAGGATCTCATCCTGCAGCTTCCCGTACACGAAAGCGTGTATCTGCTCCAGGGTGGTCAGGCTTTCCTCTATGCCAGTACTGACCGGGGTAATGAATTCCAGCAGCGCTTCGGAGTAATCAGTGGTGATGGAACCGTGAGTCAGGGCCGATCCCAGGCCTGCCGGGTGTGGTGTTTGCGCAAGCTTGCCCTCAGGCGTTATGCGCAGACTTTCCTTCTCGATGCCGCGCTGAATGCCCCGCAGCCATTCCAGGGATTGCGGTGCCTCCAGTGACTGCAACTGGTTGTGAAAATTCGAAGACAAGAAAGCTCCTTAGTGTGGACTGCCGGCATCGCCGCGCCGGTTCACCCCCTGTTCCCAGTGGGCCGTGTTAGCAAATCGGCACCAAGTGTATATCCCGCAGCGGGCGTAGTACAGCCGTTGTACCGGGCCCGCGCGACTGCGTTGGCGCGGTTATCCAGCGATGCGCTCGAGGTACTTTTGCAGCAGCTGGCAGGCGAAATTTCCCTGTACTTCGCTGTCCTGCCCGGTAGCGAGCATGATCCGTGAAAGAATCAGGCCATAACGCATGCCGGCGAATACCAGGTAGTAATCGTAATCCCTGGCGGGGAATCCACTGGCTTGTTCCCAGCGCGCCACGGTATCTTCGTAGGAGGGCAGACCCTCCAGCCTGGGCATACCCAGACCCTCGGAAAAGGTCGCATCGAGATAGTTGAACCATGCCACGTCCTGTATCGGGTTGCCCAGCACGGCCATTTCCCAATCCAGCACCGCGGCAACCTTGTCCATTGAGTTGCTGAAGATAATATTGCCCATCCTGGAGTCGCCCCAACACAGTACGGTGGGCTCATCCTGCGGTTGGTTGGCATACAGCCAGTCCAGCGCTGCCTGACCGATACTGTGCCCCGCCCCTTCCATTGCCCAGTCCAGGTAACCTGTCCAGTAATCCAGTTGTTGCTGCAGCGGAGTTTTGCCATTTTCGTGCAATTTCTCGAAACCCAGGGTGCGGTAGTCCAGGCGATGAAAATCAGCCATGGTGTCTACTGCTGCATGCCACATTTTCACGCGTTGCTGTTGGTCCGCTTCGTGTACCATCCAGCCATCCATATTATAGGGGGGCATGTCACTGGGTATGCGACCCTCGGTGTGCTTCATGATGTAGAACTGTACTCCCAGCAGGGACTTGTCGGTCTCCAGCCCGCGCAGCTCAGGCACCGGCACATTGCTGTGGCGTCCCACGCTGTCCATGACCTCGTACTGCAGGCTCAGGTCGTAAGCGGGGAATACCGGGCGCTGAATTTCCGGCTGCAAGCGTGCCACGCAGGCTTCACTTTGCTTTACGCCTCCTTGCTGCCACTCTATATCGAACAACAGGGTGACGTTGGACATGCCAGTGGCTTCGGGGATGTCGAGCCTGGGAATACACACCGCATGCCCCCGGTGCTCACTGAGCCAGGACTCGAGTTTTTTGCGGGTACCTTCGCTGTCTTCTAGCAGCGGAGTGGGACGTTCATTTTCCACGAGTGTTCTCCGTATTGGCTATACATGCGTATAGTATAAGCCCGGTCCAGTCGACTGGCCACAGCGCTGCGGTATAGCCCACGACACCATGCGCCGATTGATATTTGCTAATACATTTAGGGGTTGGCTCCGGGGCCGGGGCTATAATGTCGCACATTGTTAAATGCTCCGCACGGAGAGGTGTATGAAGAACGTCCTGTGGTCCACGCTGGTGCTACTGTGCGCTGCCCTATTGCTGTGGTGGCAGCTGCAGCCCGGGGAGCCGGTCGCCAGGCGGGAGCGTCCGCCGGTTCCCGTTAGCCTGGTGGCGGCGCACACCGGTGATTTTCAGGACCAGGCCTCCGCAGTGGGTACCCTGCTGGCATGGGAGTCTGTCGATATAAGTGCCAGCGTGTCGCAGATTGTGACATCCATCGCTTTTGAAGACGGGCAGCAGGTGCGCAAGGGTGACGTGTTGGCGCTGCTGAAGCAGGATGCCGAACAGGCCACCCTGAGTGAGTTGCAGGCGACCCTGCTGGACGCAAAACGTGAGGTGCAGCGCCTGGAAAACCTGGCCAGGCAAAACCAGGTAGCCCAGACCGAGCTGGACAAGGCGCGCACCCGGGAAGAGATTACCCGTCACCAGATCGAGGGGGTACAGGCGCGCATTGCCGATCGCACTATCGTCGCGCCATTCACCGGGGTTTTGGGCCTGCGCCAGGTGAGCGAGGGCGCGCTTATTACACCCGGGCAGAAGTTCACCACCCTGGACGATATCAGCCGGATGCGCCTGGAGTTCACGCTGCCTGCACGATTGCTGGCTTTTCTCTCCACTGGCCAGGAAGTGCGTCTGCGTACGCCGGCTATCCAGCGTGAGTTCAGCGGTGTCATCAGCGCAGTGGGGTCGCGCATCGACCCTGTGGCTCGTTCCATCAGTGCCCGGGCAGAGATAGATAATTCAGAGCAACTGCTGCGCCCGGGCATGTTGATGGAAGTGGTGGTGCGCGGCCCCATGCGGCGCACCCTGCTGGTGCCAGAGGAAAGCTTGCAATCCCGTTCGGTAGAACATTATGTCTGGCGCTTCGAGGATGGCCAGGCGGTGCGCACCGTGGTGGAAATCGGCAGTCGTATCCCGGGCTGGGTGGAGATTGTCTCGGGCATACCGGAGGGCGCGCTGATTGTACGCGATGGCGTGGGGCGATTGTCCGGCGACTCAGTGCCGGTATTGCGAGTGGATTCTTAAACCGTGCTGCTATCCGATCTCTCGGTAAAACGGCCGATACTGGCGATAGTCTGTAGTGCGCTGCTCATCGCTTTCGGCCTGCTGTCCTTCGATCGCTTGCCGCTGCGGGAATACCCCGATATCGACCCTCCAGTGTTGAACGTGATTACCACTTACCCGGGAGCCTCGGCGGCGGTGGTGGAAAACAAGATCACTGAACAGATCGAGGACCGGCTGGCGGGGCTGGAGGGCATCAAGACCATGACCTCCCAGAGCCAGGATGGGCGCTCCAGCATAGTGCTTGAATTCGAGCTGGATCGGGATATCGATAATGCGGCCAACGATGTGCGGGACCGAATCGCTCGCGTGCTTAACCAGCTGCCGGACGAGGCGGATCCCCCGGAGGTGCGCAAAAGTGAGAGCGATGAGCAGGTCATTTACTGGGTGCATCTGGCAGCGCAGGGTATGGATGCGCTGGAGCTGACCGACTACGTGCGGCGGTACCTGGAAGATCGCTTCTCAGTGCTCAGTGGTGTGGCGCGCATCCGCATTACCGGCTCCCAGGTCTATGCCATGCGCATCTGGCTGGATCGCAATGCCCTGGTGGCGCGCCAGTTGACGGTGGCGGATGTGGAGGCGGTCATCCGTGCCCAGAATATTGAGCTACCCGCGGGCACGCTGAAGTCACTGGAGCGTGACTTTATTGTGCGTATAGAGCGCAGTTATGTTTCTGCGGATGATTTCCGCAATATGGTCGTCAAGCGCGGTGACGATGGCTACCTGATTCGCCTGGGCGATGTGGCCAGGGTGGAGTTGGCCAGCGCCGAGCACCGCAGTCTGTTTCGTGGCAACGGCGAGTCCATGGTCGGTATCGGTATTGTCAAGCAGAGCACGGCCAATGCGCTGTCCGTGAGTCGCCTGGTGCGCGAGGAAATAGCGCGCAGCAACCGGCAACTGCCTGATGGCATGCAACTGATCCCCAGTTTCGACAACTCGCAGTTTGTGGAAAAGGCGATTGATGAGGTCTATCGCACCCTGCTTATCGCCGCTGTCCTGGTGGTCTTGGTAATGTTTCTATTCCTGGGTGATCCACGCAGTTTGCTGGTGCCGGCGCTGACCGTGCCGATCTCCCTGATCAGCGCCTTTACCGGGCTGATGGTCATGGGTTACAGCATTAACTTACTGACGCTGTTGGCCCTGGTGCTGGCTATTGGCCTGGTGGTGGACGACAGTATTGTGGTGCTGGAAAACATTCATCGGCGCCTGCTGGCGGGTGAAAGCCCGCTGGTGGCAGCCTACCGGGGCGCGCGACAGGTAGGTTTTGCGGTGATTGCGACCACCCTGGTACTGGTCGCAGTTTTCGTTCCTATCACTTTCCTCGAGGGTAATATCGGTCGCCTGTTTTCCGAGTTTGCGGTCAGCATGGCCATTGCTGTGGTGTTTTCCAGTTTCGTGGCGCTGAGCCTGGCGCCGGTGCTATGCAGCAAGATGCTAAGCGCCGAGCATGTCTCCAATCGCCTGTCGAACAGGGTTGAAGGTTTTACCGGCAAGCTGGAAAACGGCTATCGCAAGTTATTGGAGCGCTTGATCCCCCGGCCCTGGTTGACCGTGCTGGTGCTGTTGACGAGCCTTGCCGCCAGCGCGCTCCTGTTTCTGGAGGTACCCCGGGAATACGCGCCCCAGGAAGACCGGGGACTGCTGTTTATGCGCATTACCACGCCTGAGGGCTCATCCTTCGAGTACACCGTGAAACAGGTGGAAGAGGTCGAGCGCAGGCTTATGCCCCTGGTTGATCGCGGCGACCTCAGGCGCCTGTTGATCCGCGCGCCCTCATCTTCGGGGGGCGAGGCTTTCAACCAGGCTTTTGCCATCATGGTGCTTTCCGACTGGGACGGTGGTCGTCGTTCCACCGCCGAGGTACGCGCCGATGCCTTGCAGCGGGTGGCTGACTTCCCGGGCGGGCGTGTATTTATCGGTGGGCCCCGGGCACTGGGCGGCTCCAGTGAGGACCCGGTGCAGTTCGTAGTGGGTGGCAACAGTTACGCGGAGCTGATCGAGTGGCAGGACCTGCTGCGTGAAAAAATAGCCGCCAACCCCAACCTGGTCGGGGTGGATACCGACCTGAGACCTACCAAGCCGCAGTTGCGCGTATCTATAGACCGCAACCGGGCGGGAGATCTCGGGGTAAGCCTGCTCGATATCAGTCGTACCCTGGAGACCCTGCTGGGCTCACGCCGGGTGACGACCTTTATCCTGGATGGCCGCGAATACGATGTCATCGTAGAGGGCGAGCGCGACGCCCAGCGCACCCTGGGCGATATCAACAACATTTATGTGCGCTCTTCCAGCAGTGGTGGTCTGGTGCCACTGGCGAACCTGGTGAGTATGAAAGAGCAGGCCGATGCCGGAAGCCTTAACCGGTATAACCGGGTGCGTGCCCTGACGATTTCCGCCGACCTGGCTGACGGCTACTCCCTGGGGGAGGCCTTGTCCTACCTGGAGCAACTGGTGCGAGAGGAACTGCCGCCCCACGCCAGCATCGACTTCAAGGGTGAGTCCCTGGAATACCAGAATGCCGGGCGCTCGGTGATCTATACCTTCGCCCTGGCATTGCTGGTGGTCTACCTGGTGATGGCGGCTCAGTTTGAATCCTTTGTCCACCCGTTGGTCATTCTGTTTACCGTGCCCCTGGCCCTGGTAGGTGGCCTGGGAGGCCTGCTGTTGTTTGACCAGACACTCAATATCTACAGCCAGGTGGGGATGATCATGCTGGTGGGACTTGCCACCAAGAATGGTATTCTCATTGTCGAATTCATCAACCAGCGCCGGGACGAGGGGCTGGAATTCTATGAGGCGGTATTGCAGGGCGCGACCTATCGCCTGCGTCCCATATTGATGACCGCCTTTACCACGGTCATCGGCGCAGTGCCGCTGGTGCTGTCGAATGGTCCCGGCCATGAAGCGCGCACGGTCATCGGTGTGGTGGTGATGTGCGGGGTTGCCCTGGCAACGTTGATCACCCTGTTTCTCATTCCCATGGCTTACGCCCTGTTTGCGCGACGCACACAATCGCCCCTGGCGGTCACTCGCAAGCTGGAATCCGAGCTTTCCTGACATCGCATATTTTTCCGCGAGCGACAAGCTGCTACAGTAGCGGTACGGAATCGCCGCCGGGCGGCGCCTACGCAATAACATTTGATCGCACCCGCAGCGGCGGTGTGCATAAAGGGGAGATAGCGTGAGAATTACCCAGTGGCTGAAAATTTTGTCCAGTGAGGGCGGGTCAGACCTGTACCTCAGTACCGGTGCACCGCCATGCGCCAAGTTCCAGGGTCAGTTGAAGCCAATCGACAGCCAGATAATGCAGCCCGGGGAGATCAAGGATATCGCCTACGAGGTCATGGATGCCACGCAAATTGCTGAGTTCGAGAAAGAGCTGGAGATGAACCTGGCGACATCGATCTCCGGTTACGGGCGTTTTCGTGTGAATATATTCTTGCAGCGCAACGAGGTCGGCATAGTGGCGCGTAATATCGTCGCCGATATTCCCCAGTGGCAGGACCTGCGCCTGCCGGCAATTCTCCCCGAAGTGGTGATGCGCAAACGCGGCCTGGTGTTGTTTGTCGGGGCGACAGGCTCAGGTAAATCCACCTCCCTGGCGGCATTAATTGACTATCGCAACAGCAATAGCAGCGGCCATATCGTCACCATTGAGGACCCGGTGGAATACGTGCACAGCCACAAGAAGTCCATCGTCAACCAGCGTGAGGTCGGCGTGGATACGCGCAGCTGGCACAACGCGTTGAAAAACACCCTGCGCCAGGCGCCGGATGTGATTCTCATCGGCGAGATTCGCGACCGCGAAACCATGGAGCACGCCATCGCTTTTGCCGAAACCGGGCACCTTTGTATCTCCACGCTGCACGCCAATAACGCCAACCAGGCGCTGGATCGCATTATCAATTTTTTTCCAGAGGAGCGCCGCAACCAGTTATTGATGGATCTCTCCCTGAATATCCAGGGCATTATTTCCCAGCGCCTGATTCCCACGGTGGATGGCAAGCGCTGCGCCGCCATTGAGGTATTGCTGGGGACCCCCATGATTGCTGACCTCGTCCTGCGCGGTGATATTGACGGTATTAAGGAGGTTATG
>Ga0316192_10001383_pt1 | contig 17793 bp, 15 predicted proteins | sample MerIslwburrow_MG_FD_204931 | JGI IMG/M metagenome (GOLD analysis project Ga0316192, IMG submission 204931) | Coastal sediment microbial communities from Maine, United States - Merrow Island worm burrow | ecosystem: Environmental > Aquatic > Marine > Coastal > Sediment | place: USA: Maine...
ACTGACAGGCCCAAACACGACCTCTGGCCGGGACAAACCGGCAGCACGCCGCAACAGCGCCTTAACCCGCGCCACCAGCTCTTCAATATGAAAGGGTTTGACCAGATAGTCATCGGCACCGGCATCCAGGCCATCGACCTTGTCCTGCCAGCGGCCACGGGCGGTCAGCAACAATACCGGGAAGCTCTTGCCACTACTGCGCAACTGTTGCAGTAATTCGATACCAGAAAGTTTGGGCAGGCCAATATCCACCACGGCGACATTTATAGGGTATTCCCTGGCCAGATAAAGCCCCTCTTCGCCATCGGCGGCCACATCCACCGCATAACCTTCATCCTTAAAGCGGCGCTGTAGCTGCTGCCTCAACTCTGCTTCATCTTCAACAATCAAAACGCGCATGAGCGTACCTGGAATGAAATTCTAATGAGAAATCAAGAATAACCGAAACAACTGACGGTTTGGAGCAAGTACAAAGAATAAAAAAGCCCCGGGCTACCGAGGGGGGGATTTCGGCACGGCCCGGGGCTAAAAGAAAGAACGTTGGTTCTTAGGTATTACTGTTAATGCAGGCCCATGATGAAGTCGGCCAGTTTCTCGATATTCTCATCAGAAACACGTGGTGAATACGGAGGCATTGGCACACCACCTGTCACCGCAGTCCAGTTACCCTTGCTACCTTTCTTGATCGAGCTAATGATACGGGTGCGGTCTTTAACCTGTGCAGCAACGTCTTTCCATGCCGGGCCAACAACTTTAGCCTCAACACTGTGACAAGCCAGACAGCCACTCTTCTTGGCCAGCTCAAGGTCAGCCATAGCAGGTGCAGCAACAAAGGCCGAAGCCAGAACTGCAGAAGCGATAATACGTTTCATAACATTTCTCCTCATAATCGTAACTCCCTGCCCTAATCCTTACGGATGGGGCAAAACCCTTCAGGGTTGAACAAACCTTAGCTGAACCAAGCTGAATAGTGGCTGAATGGCAAGAACATACAAAAAAACAACAGCAATCACCGCAGCAGTAGAAAAACTACTGCTGCGACAATAACTTAACTAAGCAGAACGGCGTAACGCCTCGATTCGCTCATCCAGAGGAGGATGGCTCATAAACATTTTTTTGATGCCACTGCCAATACCACCGGCGATACCAAAAGCCGCCAACTGATCCGGCAGTTCAGCAGGTACAGTGCCCTGCTTGAGACGTTCCAGCGCAGCAATCATCTTCTGCCGACCGGCCAGACTGGCACCGCCCTGATCGGCACGGAATTCGCGCTGACGGCTAAACCACATCACAATCGCCGAGGCCAGAATACCCAACACAATCTCAGCGACAATAGTGGTAACCCAAAAGGCCGGGCCATGACCACGTTCGTTCTTGAACACCACCCGGTCTACCGTGTGACCAATCACCCGTGAAAGGAAGATAACAAAAGTGTTCACCACCCCCTGGATCAAAGTCAGGGTAACCATATCACCGTTGGCCACATGGGCAATCTCATGCCCCAGCACGGCTTCGATCTCATCCTTGTCCATGTTCTGCAACAGGCCGCTGCTCACCGCCACCAGGGCCTTATTGCGATTCATGCCCGTAGCAAAGGCATTGGGGGCCGGCGAGGGAAAAATTGCCACCTCAGGCATGCCGATACCGGCACGCTCAGCCTGGCTTTTAACCGTCGCCACCAGCCAACGCTCGATTTCATTGGCTGGCTGTTCAATCACCTTGGCACCGGTGGTGCGCTTGGCCATCCACTTGGAAATCGCCAGAGAAATAAAGGCGCCACCAAAACCAAATACCGCGGCAAAGATCAGCAGAGAATTCAGATTAAGGTCTACACCCTGCTCATCAAGAATACTTTCCACACCCAGCAGGCGCAGAGAAATACTCAACACCACAATAATAGCCAGGTTAGTGGCCAAAAACAGAAATATACGTTTCATCTATCCTCCAAAATACAAAGCCGTCTCAAGCGGCATCGCCTTGTATGATGGGGCCACGCAATAAAAGTTCAAGCCAATAACAGCAATCCTCGGCATAACAAGCCTGTAGTCTGGCGCCAAATAACCGATATATCTTTGTAGATAATAAAAAAGTATATCCGGCACATTACTGGAGTTTCATGGAAAGAGAGCAGGTCCAGGCAAAGATATCCTTTTCTCCACGCCCCCATCAGGGCTGGTGGCACAAACTTAGCAAAAAAACACTTCACCGTGATCTGTTCGCCGGACTGACCGGCGCAGTCATCGTCCTGCCCCAAAGTGTGGCCCTGGCCCTGCTGGCAGGGTTGCCGGTGGAATATGGTCTCTACACCGCCATTGTCCCAGTCATCATCGCCGCCCTGCTCGGCTCATCTTTTCACCTGATGTCTGGCCCGACCACAACGATTTCAATCGTCGTCTTCGCCACCATTGCCCCCCTGGCGGAGCCCGGTAGCAGCAGCTACATCAGCCTGGTTTTAACCCTGACTCTCGCCGCCGGACTTTTCCAGCTGGCCCTGGGGCTGGCGCGCATGGGCGCTTTGGTCAACTTCATCTCACACACGGTAATCGTCGGTTTTACCGCGGGTGCTGCAATTCTGGTGATTACCAGCCAACTGAAACACATCTTTGGAATCTGGCTACCGCGCGATCAAAGCTTTTTAAACACCTGGAGTCAACTGATAGAAAAGCTGCCGCAATGGGATCTATACGCCCTGGCTATTACCGCTATCACCCTCATCACTGCAGTGCTGGCCAGCCGAATAATACCCCGCTGGCCCGGCCTGTTACTGGCCATGATTATTGCCAGCCTGTTTGCCCAGGTCGCCGGGGGTGAGGCCAACGGTATCAAATTGGTAGGTGAGCTACCCTCCAGCCTGCCGCCTATTTCAGTACCCGACTTCTCGCTGGAAACCTGGCAGCAAATCACCTCCGGTGCCCTGGCCATTGCCATCCTCGGCTTGATGGAGGCGGTCTCAATTGCCCGTAACATCTCCCACAAAAGTCACCAGCTGCATAACGCCAACCAGGAATTCATTGGCCAGGGATTTTCAAATATCATCGGCAGTTTCTTTTCCAGTTACGCCTCATCCGGCTCTTTTACCCGTTCGGCCCTCAATTACAACGCCGGTGCCAAGACTCCAATGGCGGCGATATTCAGCGCCATTGGCGTGGCCATCATCCTGCTCACAGCCGCATCGTTGGCTGCCTATCTACCAATTGCCGCCATGGGCGGAATACTGTTGCTGGTGGCCTATAAACTGGTGGATTTCCGCGCCATCAAGACCATACTCATCACCAGCCGCACCGACGCCGCCGTGCTGGCAACCACCTTTTTTGCGACAGTTTTTGTCGAGCTGACCTTCGCCATCTATGCTGGCGTAATGCTGTCATTGATACTTCATTTGATTCGCATCTCGCACCCCAATATTGTCAGCCGCACCCCAGATCCAGAAGACACCAATCGTCGTTTCACCAGCAATGGCCTCAGCAACCAGGATTGCCCACAACTAAAAATTATTCGTATTGATGGCTCAGTCTTCTTTGGCTCGGTCAGCGATATCGAAGCCGCCCTGCATCACATAGGCAATCACAGCTCGGCTCAAAACAGGGTTCTGATTATTTGTAGCGGGATAAATCTTATTGATGTCAGCGGCGCGGAATTATTAAAACGTGAAGCCAGTCGACGCCGCGGTTTTGGTGGCGCCCTCTATCTCTGTAGTGTCAAACCCGGTGTTAGAGAATTATTGGAAAAGGGTGGTTTTATCGACAAAATCGGCCGAAAAAACATTTTTCATACCAAGGCCAGTGCGATTCGCAAAATTCACAAACAATTAGATGACGAACGCTGCAAACAATGCAGCGTTCGTATCTTCAGAGAGTGCCCATCAATAGATAATAAAAACAGCAGCTAACTACTTATCTTCCACCCGAGCCAGATCAACCTTCTGAAAGCCGCGTGGCAGTTTATTTCCACGACGCCCCCGTTCACCGAGATAATGTTCCATATCTGCAAGTTTCAAACTGATATGGCGTTGACCACAGTACAGCGTCAACTTCTGACCCGGCGAGACACTGTTAATAGCCATCGCATACTCTTCACGACTAACTACACGGGCAGAAGGAATAGCAATAATCTTATTGCCCTTACCTTTGCTCAATTCAGGCAGCTCAGCCAGCGGGAAGGCCAACATCCGCCCTTCCGAGGTAATGGCTGTCACCATCGCCGTCGCCATATCTTTGATACGAGTCGGCGGCAATACCCTCGCCCCCTTGGGCACATTCAGGATCGCCTTGCCATTTTTATTCTTGGCCATCAGGTCGCCTAATTTGACGACAAAGCCATAACCGGCATCGGAAGCCAGCAGATACCTATCCGTCTCAGCCCCCATCACCACAGCGACAAAGGTCGCACCCGCTGCAGGTTTCAGGCGTCCGGTCAGAGGCTCACCCTGACCACGTGCAGACGGCAGTGTATGGGCCGGCACGGCATAACAACGCCCGCTTGAATCGATGAATACCGCCAGCTGGTTACTGCGGCCGCAAGCGGCAGATAGAAAACCATCACCCGCCTTGTAGTTCATGGCGGAGGGATCAACATCATGGCCCTTGGCCGAACGCACCCAGCCCTTTTCAGACAACACCACAGTCACAGCCTCAGCCGGGGTTAAAGCCGACTCATCCATCGCTTCAGCGGCATTACGCGCAACAATCGGCGAACGGCGCTCATCGCCATATTTCTCGGCATCGGCCAGCAGCTCATTGCGGATCAAAGTCTTCATGCGCTGTTTGGAACCAAGGGTCTTCTCCAGCATATCGCGTTCCTTGGCCAGTTCTTCCTGCTCGGCCCTGATCTTCATCTCTTCAAGGCGGGCCAATTGGCGCAATTTGGTATCGAGAATGTAATCGGCCTGCTCTTCGGTCAGGGCAAAACGCTTCATCAACACCTGTTTGGGCTTCTCCTCGGTGCGGATGATGTGGATGACCTCGTCCAGATTAAGGTACGCAATCAACATGCCTTCTAACAAATGCAGACGACGATTGACCCTGTCGAGGCGATATTGCAAACGGCGGCGGACAGTCTCGGTACGGAAGACCAGCCACTCCTGCAACATCAGCAGCAGACTCTTGACCTGTGGTTTGCCGTCGATACCGATGACATTAAAATTGACGCGGTAGGTACGTTCCAGATCGGTAGAGGCAAACAGATGCAACATCAGCGCCTCAATATCAACTCGATTTGAACGTGGCGTAATCACCAGCCGGGTTGGGTTCTCGTGATCAGACTCGTCACGCAGGTCTTCCACCATCGGCAACTTCTTGGCATTCATCTGCGCGGCGATCTGTTCCAGCACCTTGGCGCCGGAGACCTGATGCGGCAAAGCGGTGATGATGACATCGCCGTCTTCACGCTCATACACAGCACGCATACGCACGCTGCCATTACCGGTTTCGTACATCCTGCGCAGATCTTCACGCGGGGTAATGATCTCAGCCTCGGTGGGATAATCCGGCCCCTGAACATGTTCACACAGGGCCTGGATATCGGCCTTGGGCTCATCCAGCAGACGGATACAGGCGCTAACCACCTCGCGCATATTATGCGGCGGGATATCAGTAGACATGCCCACAGCGATGCCGGTGGTGCCGTTAAGCAGCACATTCGGCACACGGGCCGGCAACACTGACGGCTCTTCCAGGGTGCCATCAAAATTGGGCGCCCAGTCCACCGTGCCCTGACCCACTTCGCTGAGCAGCAATTCGGAATAGGGCGTCAGACGCGATTCGGTATAACGCATCGCAGCAAAGGACTTGGGATCATCGGGCGCACCCCAGTTACCCTGGCCGTCGACATAGGCGTAACGGGTCGAAAACGGCTGCGCCATCAACACCATTGCCTCGTAACAGGCTGAATCACCGTGGGGGTGGAACTTACCCAACACGTCACCAACGGTACGGGCCGATTTCTTGAACTTGGCCGTTGCCGTCAGCCCCAGCTCCGACATGGCATAGACAATACGGCGCTGTACCGGCTTCAGACCATCTCCGACATGGGGCAAGGCCCGGTCGAGGATGACGTACATGGAATAGTCGAGATAGGCCTTTTCAGTAAAGGTCTTGAGCGGAAGCTGCTCGATGCCCTGATCCTGACGTGGTTCGTTGTCGCTCATTGATTGCTGCCTGCTGCTTAATCAAAGCGAAGCATTATTACAGAGTCGGACGACTGCCGAAAGGGCTGTTATGAGACTACAATGCCTTTATGCATAATCCATCGCTGCAACCGCAATCCAGCCCTGCCGGCTATGAACTAAGGCTGATGGCGCCACAGGCCGCCCAACTGCATCTGACCGGCGACTGGCGTTTACAGAACGGCATACCGCAGACCGACACTCTCATCACCAATCTCGACGCCAAGCCCGAATTGTGCCAACTCGGTTTCGACTGCCAGTTGCTCAGCTGCTGGGACACGACGCTGGTGGTGTTCCTGCGTAGCCTGCTGCAACATTGCCAGACACACAACATCAAGGTGGACCTGAACGGTCTGCCAGGTGGTGTGCGCCGCCTGCTTGAGCTGGCCTCCGCTACCCCCGGCCGGACAAACGATGATGATGACTATGATGAGGATTCATTACTCAACCATGTCGGCGAAACCACCATTGATTTCTGGTATGGCGCACCGCAGGCGTTGCGCTTCATCGGCGACTGTACCCTTGCCCTGCTCAACACCCTGCGCGGCCGCGCCCGATTTCGGCGCACCGACCTGGGTCTGCTGTTGCAAGAGGCCGGGCCCAAAGCGCTGCCAATCGTCTCGCTGATCAGTTTTCTGGTCGGACTGATCCTGGCCTACATGGGCGCCGCCCAGCTGGCCCGCTTCGGCGCCGAAATCTATATCGCCGATCTGGTCGGCATCGGCATGGTGCGCGAGGTTGGCGCCCTGATGACAGCCGTCATTATCGCCGGCCGCACCGGCGCCGCCTATGCCGCCGAGATCGGCACCATGCAGGTCAACGAAGAGATCGACGCACTCAGAACCCTCGGCATCTCAGCCATAGAATTTCTGGTACTGCCGCGACTGCTGGCACTGGTGATCATGATCCCGCTGCTAACCCTTTACGCCGATCTGGTCGGCATCCTCGCAGGGATGGCGGTGTCGATCACCATCTTTGATATCAGTGCCTTCGAATATTACGTCCAGACCCTACGCACCCTCGACCTCAATCACATTCTGGTCGGCCTGAGTAAAGCGGTGGTCTACGGTGCCTGCATCGCCGTCGCCAGTTGCCTGCGCGGCATCCAGTGCGGTCGTAGCGCCGCGGCGGTGGGCCAGGCCACCACCTCAGCGGTGGTCACCAGCATCGTCTTCATCGTCATCACCGCCTCGGTGATGACCATCATCTTTCAAAAGCTGGGCATCTGAGATGGCACCACAACCTCACATCGAAGTGCGCGACCTCACCGCCGCCTATGGTGAGCGAGTCATTCAACAAGAGCTCACGTTCAACATCAACCGCGGCGACATCTTCATCATCATGGGCGGCAGCGGTTGTGGCAAAAGCACCATAATGCGTCATCTGATCGGTCTGCAAGAACCGGCCAGGGGCGAAGTTTTTATCGATCAGATCAACTTCAGCCAGGCACCTCACGATCAGTTCGAAGCAATAAAACGCCGCTTTGGCGTGTTATTTCAGAGCGGCGCCCTGTTCAGCTCCATGACGCTGGCGGAAAATATCGCCCTGCCGCTGAATGAATACACACTCTTCAATACTGCCGAGGTTGGCGATATCGTCGCCTATAAACTGGCGCTGGTGGGGCTGGCCGGGTGCGAAGAGCTCTATCCCGCCGAGATCAGCGGCGGCATGCGCAAGCGCGCCGGTCTGGCCCGGGCCATGGCACTCGATCCGGAAATTCTGTTCTTCGACGAACCCTCGGCCGGACTCGACCCACTCAGCTCACGCCGACTCGACGAGTTAATCCTTGAGCTGCGCGACAATCTGGGAGCGACTATAGTGATGGTGACACATGAACTGGCGAGCATCTACGCCATCGGCAACAACTCCATCTTTCTCGATGCGGAGAGCAAAACCATGATCGCCGGTGGCGACCCGAAACAGCTAAGAGATCACTGCCCAGATCCACGGGTGCGAGCCTTTCTCAATCGGGGTAACACATGAGCAGGCGCGCCAACTCAACCCTCATCGGCATCTTCATCGTTGGCGCGGCAATCCTCGCCATCGCCGCCGCGCTGCTGTTCGGCAGTGGCCTGCTGCGCGACAAGACGCGCTTCGTCATGTTTTTTGACAGCTCAGTGAAAGGCCTCGATATCGGCGCACCGGTAAACTTCCGCGGCGTCAAAATCGGCAACGTCACCGATATTCGCCTGCTGCTCGACCCCAACACTCTGCACGTGATGATTCCAGTCTATGTCGATATCGAACCCGGCCGTATCGCCCTCATCAGCGGTGAAGAGATGAGCACGCTGAAGATGGGGCGAATGAATGACATGATCGACCAGGGACTGCGGGCACAGTTACAGATGCAGAGTCTACTTACCGGCCAACTCGCCGTTCAGCTTGACATGTATCCGGGCAAACCGGCACGGCTGTTCGGCGCCATCAAAGATATCAACGAGATCCCCACGGTACCGACGCCGATGCAGGAGATCACCCGCAAGCTGGAAGATTTCCCGGTTGATAAGGTGCTAAGTGACCTGGCCTCAGCCATTGAAGGTTTCGAACGGCTGGCCAACAACCCCGATCTAGCACCGGCGATCCAGAGCATCGACCAGGCATTCAAACGCTACGATAACCTGGCCGATGATTACAGCACGCTGGCAGGACAACTGGATCAGCACGCCGGTCGGATCTCGGGCGATCTCAATGTCACCCTGAAACAACTGCGCACCACACTCAGCTCGACACACAAGCTGATTGAATCGGGCGAGATACTCATCAATGATTCCGGTGAACTGATCAAACAATTGCGTGACGACGCCGAACGACTGAGCAGCAGTGCCGAAGCGGCAATGGCTGAAATACAGACTTCCGCCAAAGCTGCCGGGACAACGCTTGCGGCAGATTCACAGCTTAACTATCAATTAACAAAAACACTGCAGGAAGTAGCCAGCACGGCACGCGCCATCCGTGTTTTGACCAACACACTGGAACAACGCCCAGAGGCACTCTTGAAGGGCAAATCGGCAGCAGGAGATTAACCATGACGTCCGCACACAAATTACTGTTGATGTTCATTCTGGCATTTGCTCTGAGTGGTTGCGGCACTACGCCACCGTCCAACTACTATATGCTCAGCGCCAACAACGAAACACTGCCCAGCGGCGACAGCCTGAAAAGCATCAATATCGGCCTCGGCCCCATCGACTTTCCGGCCTATCTCGACCGCAACAAAATCGTGATCATCACTGGCAACAATAGTCTGCGAACAGCGGAATATCACCGCTGGGCCGAACCGCTGGAAAGCAACTTCGCCCGGGTACTGGCAGGGGATCTCGCCGCGGCAATGGCCGATGCCGAGATTTACAGTTTCCCCTGGCGTCCCGGCAATAACATCGACATACAGCTCTATATCAAAGTGCTGCGCTTCGATGCCGACAGCAATAACATAGGCCGATTGAGCGTAAGCTGGGAGCTAACGGACAAACAGCACAATATGATCTATCCGCCGCAGAGTCGTGACTACAGAATTCCTGCCCGCAACAGCGATTACCCGGCCCTGGTTGAGGCGCTAAGCAACTGTGTCTCCGCTTTCAGCCATGACCTGGCCAAGAGCATCAGAAAAACCAACAACCGCGCCGCGCCGTAAACCTGAAAAATATTATTCCGGCCTTTGTGGAAACTGTGAAGGCCAGCTTGTATAAAACCAGCTTGCATAAAAAAAGGGATGGCAAACCATCCCTTTATATTTCCAACATTAAAAACGACTGTCACTCCAGATAAGGCACCACCAGAATTGTGCGCAGATAAGCGACCACATCATCAATCTCATCTTCGCTCAGTTCCATACCCCAGATAGGCATCACCGAAGAACGGCCCATGGCCTCACCACCCATGGTAATGATCATCTTTTTATAGACGTCATTTTTGTCGCTACGGGTCAGGTCAGCTGGCGGCGGATCAAATAACACCGAGGCTCGGCCCATGCCATCGCCATTGACACCGTGGCAGAGAATACAGTTGGTTTTGAACACCACCTCACCACGACTTTGCGGATCAGTCACCATAGAGAGATACATCACCAGGTCTTCGCCTTGCTCGTCTGAAAGTTCATCCTTCCAGGCCGGCATAAACTTGGAACGATGCACAGCAGGACCACCCTCCATAACAATTTTTTTGAAAAACTCAGGTGTCTGCTTGTTGATTTTCAAAGACAGGCCTTCACCGAGCTTGGTAATGGCATCACCATCGGCCTTTTCACCATGGCATAAAACACAATAGGTCTTATATACCAGACCACCTCGCACGGCCTGTTTTAACTTGCCTCGGGCATGTTTCATAACCGAGCGGATTTGCTTGCGTGATTCGCGCATCTCTTTCTTGGCCTGCGCCAGCTCTTCTTCTGTAGCCGCAAAACTTTGCCCAACTGGAGCAGCCATAGACAACACAGCCAACAGCACAGCGGAAAGAATCGCTGAATTCATTACACTCCTTTTCGCCTTAAACATAAAACAATCCTTTAAAAATCTGACGAAGACCATCACTCTGGCGCCGGCACAACAAGAATGGTACGAAGGTAAGCGATAACATCATCGATCTCCTCTTCCTTCAGCTGCAAGCCCCAAACAGGCATCACGCCTGAACGGCCCATGGCGGCACCACCCTGGGTGATAATCATCTTTTTGTAGACATCATTTTTATCACTGCGGGTAAGGTCAGCCGGTGGTGGGTCATACATCACCGAGGCCCTGCCCTTACCATTGGCTTTTACGCCATGGCAAAGAATGCAGTTAGTCATAAACACGGCCTTGCCACGCGCCTCAGGATTTTCAATCACATGCAGATACTCTATGACATCAGACATTTGTTCATCACTGAGTTCTTCTTCCCATGCGGGCATATATCGTGACCGACCAACAGCGCTGCCGCCATGACGCACAATCTTGTCGTAATACTCAGGGGTATTATTTCCCATGGTGATGACCAGATTTCCTTGCCCATACAACTTGGTTGCCCGTGCCTTACCATCACCTCTCTGGCCATGACACAAAGAACAATAACTTTTGTAAACAATCGCCCCCCTGATTAAAGGATCAGACTTCACCGCCTTTATATCTTTGCGCGAATCCGTATCCCCTGCATGCGTGAGATTGATGGCACTGGTCGAAAAGACCAGCGCCAATACGCTTGCCAATAAGCCTAATGACTTCATCACTCCACCGTTAGTTCTAAGTACATTTCAGGATGGATAGCACACTCAATCTCAGCCTCACCAGGGGTATCAAAGACAACCGCCTTTGATTCACCGGCTGGATATGAACCCAGGTCAAAGGTCTTCAGGTCAGATAACGAAAAGATGTTATGAAAAAACGGGTCTTCGTTTTTAAAGTTGATCGTATCACCCGCTTTAATGGTGTACTCCTCAACCTGGTTACCATTTACCTTAAAGCTCTTGTTGTTTTGCATAATGGTATGCTCTGCGGCACTGGCGGCAGCAGAAGCAAATAGGGCAACCAGAGCCACCGCAACAGATTTCTTGCTCAACATATTATTCTCCTTTATATCCTTATCAACCTGTCTTATTTAACTGGCAGCACTGGAATAGTAACTTCCATTGGGTCACCCGTTAGCGACTTCAAGAAAGCAACCACAGCCTTTTTCTCTTTCTTGGAAAGATTTAGCTTCTTCATGTTTGGACTCAGCGTACCGGCATTTTTGAAGCCACCTGCATTATAGTGATCCACAACCTCTTCAAGGCTGTTATAGGCACCGTTATGCATGTATGGCGCTGTTAGTGCTACATCACGCAGTGTTGGGGTCTTGAATGCACCTTTCAGCACATTGATTGGTTTGATGGCATAACGCCCTGGATCTTCCATGTCTTTCAGACCAATATTGTGGAAGCCGTTATCGCTAAAGTTAAAGCCATCATGACAGGCAGTACAGTTGGCCTTGCCCTTAAATATTTCAAAACCTTTCAGCGCCTCTTTACTCATGGCGCCATCGACACCCTTTAACCAGCGATCAAAATCCGAATCAGTTGAAACCACGGTGCGTTCAAAGACTGCAATTGCCTTACCAATAGTTGATTTTGCAATACCTTCACCAGGATAGGCGGCTTCAAACATCTCTACATAACCAGGGATCGCCTTCAGCTCAGGAATTAATTCTTCCAGTGGTTGTGACATTTCACCACCCGCTTCGATTGGCCCCAGTGCCTGTTTTTCCAGAGTACGCATACGACCATCCCAAAATTGAAAACGTTGATAGGCAGTATTCAAAATAGTTGGTGTTGAACGTTCCAGCGTACCCATGCCATGTCCAATCGCTGTAGGTTGGGCATCTGACCAACCCAGGGCTGGGTTATGACAGGTGGCGCAACTGATAAAGTTCGAACCAGACAGACGAGGATCAAAAAACAGAAACTTGCCAAGCTCAACACGTTCAGGCGTACTAAGATTTTTTTTACCCTGCGGCACTTCCATAGGGCGCAGAAACTTTTTAACATCCTCGGCACTTGGTGCATTGGCAGCAGACGCTGCAGTAGCTCCCAAGACAACAGTCACACCCATCAACGCAGCTGCAATCATCTTTGTCAGACCGTTCCGACGAAAGGTATTTTGTTTCATTTTTTTCTCCTCACAAGAAATAACTCAGTATCAAATTAAAAATAAGACCCCGAACCCTACGAACCCAAATTACAATTTAAATTTTTCGACCAGCTGGCCAAGATCTCCAGCCGCTTCATTCAAAGATCCTGACAGGCCATGCAGCATCTCAGTCTGGTTATTTGTTTCGCTACTCAAATCAACCAGCGAATTTACTGCTTCATTAATCCCACCGACCGCGCGCTCCTGCTCGCCGATCATATGCATCACTTCGTGCATGGCTTCGCGCAGCTGTACCGCCTGGTCGCGACTTAAGGAGGTCTCATCTGAAACCGCAGTCAGGCGTTCGATATTTGCACGCGACTCAGACACTGAACTTTCCAACATACTCACGGCATTACTAACACTTGATGAAATAGTTTCAACCAGCCCCGATATTTCTGAAGTTGCCTCACCAGTCCGCGATGCCAGTTGACGCACCTCATCAGCCACCACCGCAAAACCACGCCCCTGCTCACCGGCGCGAGCAGCCTCAATGGCCGCATTCAATGCCAGCAGATTGGTCTGAGATGAAATATCACGAATGGTTTGAGTAATTGCTGTAATCGTTTCCGCTGTCTTTGACAGGTCGCGAGTGACCTGGGCGGTGCGTTCCATATGTTCCTGAAAGCGCTCAAAGCTGGCTGTTGTTTCATTGATCTTGTCAGCCATGCGCTCCGAGGTATCAGCACTCTCCTGCGCCTTAACCGCAGCCCGCTCCAGCTCTTCTACCGCGCCAGCGGTGGTCGACATAACCACCTCTGCATCAGACTTAATGCCTGTCACACTGTCATGCAACCGGGAAGAAACGTTATGAATACCATCAGCGGCTTGCGCCACATTTTCAGCTTCTGTGCTTAATGTTGCAGTGCCACCATAAACCTTGGTGATGATGCCATGCAGGTCACTGACCGTTCTGTTCATGGCCTTGATAATGCTGCCCACTTCATCCTTGCCTGCATTTTCAAGCTTAACGCGGAGATCACCGTTAGACAGTGCATCCATCGCCCGCTCAAGCGCAAACATAGGTTTAACCGCAAAACGGGCCAGTAACAGACTGAGAAGCACACTGACAAATGCACCTACGCCGACAAAAATCATTAGTACATAAATTGTTTGTCTACCGGCCTCTTCAATATCTATTAGCTGCTGATCCATAGAGGCTTGTTGCTCAGCGGTAATTGCTTTAGATAATTCATCAATGCGATCAAACAATGGTCGCATCACATCCAGAGCCCTGATTGCCTCCAGATCTCTATCCTTTTTTGCCAGTTTGATAACTTCCATGCGCTTGGGATTAATATCTGCAATCAAGCCCTGCAACTCAATAACATTAGGGTTGCCAGGCATAACATCAAGCAACCTGGTGATCTTTTCTTCAAGGTCAGAGGCTGCCTTGATCGCCGCAATGGCAGCCATACGAATCTCTTTTTTATCTACGTGGGCAATTACCTCGGCCTGGGCCACACCCGTTTCCAGCAATGCAAATTGAGCCTGCTCCACCGTACGCATACGCGACATGGCTTCGGCATTGGTCTGATTGACCTCTTTAGTAAGTTTGACAATTGAGTAGGCACCGAGCGCACCGACAGCAATCGTGCCGAGCACAAGAATCCCGGTTAATGCTAATATTTTGGTACGCCACTTAAATCGTCCTAACAGGCGCTCAAACTGATTGATCATCATCTACACCTTAATATCCATATAACATTCGATGGTGGCCCCCTAGAAAAACAAGTCGCAATTATTAGCTCTCCGCCTTCTCCCGTAGCTTATCTATCGTCGATACAACTCAAACCTTTAAATTCGCTTTTAAAAAAAACTTTGCAATTTAATAGACTTAGATAAATTTTTGTCGTGGGTACAATCTATGCGCACAAATATTGTTTCAACAAAAAAATGTAACCAACTGAAAGATAAAAAAAAGGGCGCCTAAAAGGCGCCCTAAAGAAAAAATTAAATTTAAATTGTTAATAATTGTTAAAAACTAAACCTCGGCCAGATCACCCTTGCTTTCCAACCAGGCACGCCGATCAGCGGCACGCTTCTTGGCCAACAGCATATCCATCATCTGATCGGTGTCGTCACCACTGTCAAGGGTCAGCTGCACCAGGCGACGGGTATCGGGATCAATCGTCGTTTCACGCAGTTGCAACGGATTCATCTCACCCAAACCTTTAAAGCGCTGAATAGAGACCTTGCCTTTCAATTTGTCAGCGGCAATACGATCAAGCACCCCCTGTCTTTCATCTTCATCCAGGGCATAAAAGACCTGTTTACCAACATCGATGCGAAACAGCGGCGGCATGGCGACATAGACGTGACCCGCATCCACCAACGGGCGGAAGTGACGTAGAAACAAGGCACACAGCAGCGTGGCAATATGGGCACCATCGGAGTCGGCATCAGCAAGAATGCAGATCTTGCCATAGCGCAGCCCCTTTAACTCATCCGAACCGGGTTCAACGCCGATGGCCACCGAGATGTCATGCACTTCTTGTGAAGCCAGCACCTCGAGCGACGCCACTTCCCAGGTATTCAATATCTTGCCGCGCAACGGCATGATGGCCTGATAGACACGATCACGGGCCTGCTTGGCCGAGCCACCAGCCGAGTCACCTTCTACCAGAAACAGCTCAGAACGAGCAATATCCTGCGAACTGCAATCAGCCAGTTTGCCCGGCAGGGCGGGACCTGAAGTAACCTTTTTACGTACCACCTTTTTACCGGCACGCATGCGCGATTGGGCATTGTTGATGGCCAGCATGGCGATAAGCTCACCGGCCTCAGTATGCTGATTCAACCACAGACTAAAGGCATCCTTGATCACACCCGAGATAAATGGCGCACACTCACGTGACGAAAGACGTTCCTTGGTCTGGCCACTAAACTGCGGATCTTCCAGCTTCACCGACAACACATAGGCGCACTTGTCCCAGACATCGTCCGGCGACAGCTTGACGCCACGCGGCAGCAGGTTGCGGAATTCACAAAACTCACGAATGGCATCAGTCAGGCCGGTACGCAGGCCGTTGACATGGGTGCCGCCCTGGGCGGTAGGGATCAGGTTGACGTAGCTCTCGGTAATCAGCTCGCCACCTTCCGGCAACCAGGCTACGGCCCAGTCAGCCGCTTCGTGCGTTGAGGCGGTCCCACCGACGAATAGCTCTTCCGGCAACAGGGTAAAACCCTGCAGGGCGCCACCAAGATAATCACTCAGGCCATCTTCGTAATACCACTCTTCATGCTCATCAGTCTTTTCATCATGGAAAGTGACGTGCAGACCCGGGCAGAGTACCGCCTTGGCACGTAATACATGTTTGAGTTTGCTAACGGAAATTCTGGGGGAATCAAAAAACGACGGATCAGGCCAGAAACGTACCCGGGTGCCGGTATTCTGTTTACCGACCTTGCCCACCACCGCCAGGTCAGAGATCTTGTTGCCGTCAGCAAAGGCGATATTGTATTCCTGACCATTGCGTCTGACCCAGACATCAAGACGATTTGACAGAGCGTTAACCACCGACACACCCACCCCGTGCAGACCGCCGGAGAACTGGTAATTGCTGTTGGAAAACTTGCCGCCAGAATGCAGCTTGGTGAGGATGACCTCGACCCCGGGCACACCCTCTTCCGGGTGAATATCCACCGGCATGCCGCGACCATCATCCTGCACCTCCAGCGAACCGTCTTTATAGAGAGTGATCTCGACCTTTTTTGCGTGCCCGGCCATGGCCTCGTCGACGCTATTATCTATGACCTCCTGGGCCAAATGATTAGGGCGAGTGGTGTCGGTATACATGCCTGGGCGCTTGCGCACCGGCTCAAGACCGCTCAGAACTTCAATGGAGGAAGCGTCGTAACTGCTCATACTAAAATCTTTAATATCCTGTTAATTCAATGCGCAGAGACTGTATCATGTGAGCCTTGGAAACGCATCATGAGCAAACCATGATGTCGCCGAATGTAGGGTGCGCCGTGCGTACCATGGCAATGTCGGTGCGCACGGCGCACCCTACAACTGATTGTTATAAAATGCCTAGAAAAACCAGTAAAAAACAGCCTGACTTTGAAACAGCCCTGGTCGAACTCGAAACCCTGGTGGAAAGCCTTGAGCAGGGCGACATCAGCCTGGAAGAGTCACTCAAACTGTTCGAGCGCGGTGTCACCCTGACCCGCAGCTGCCAGACCTCACTCAAAGAGGCCGAGCAAAAGGTTCAGATCCTGCTCGAAAAGAGCGCTGAAGCGGAGGCCTTTGAAAGTCATGAATAAGGCACTGAAACAACTGCTGGCCGCCCACCAGGTCCGCACCGAAACCACGCTGGATCACTGGCTACCCAAACCAAACATCGCCCCAGCCACCCTGCACCAGGCGATGCGCCATTCGAGCCTGGACGGCGGCAAACGGGTTCGGCCCTTTCTGGTCTACAGCGCCGGCCAGGCCCTGGGGGTTGAATTAGAACAACTGGATGGCCCTGCTGCTGCGGTAGAGCTGATTCATGTCTATTCCCTAATTCATGATGACCTGCCAGCCATGGACGATGACGACCTGCGCCGCGGCAAGCCCACCTGTCACAAGGCCTTCGACGAGGCCACCGCCATTCTCGCCGGCGATGCGATTCAATCGCTGGCATTTCATGTGCTAAGCCATGACAAAAACATCCAGGTAAGTGCCGAACGTCGCCTGCAGATGATCGACCATCTGGCCATAGCCTCAGGCTCACGCGGCATGTGTGGCGGCCAGGCCATTGATCTGAATTCGGTCGGCAAAAGCCTCGATCTGCCAGAGCTGGAAAACATGCACATCCACAAAACCGGCGCCCTGATCCGCGCCAGTGTCATGCTTGGCGCGCTCAGCGGTGAAGATGTTAGCGAAATACAGCTGAAACAGCTCAACCACTACGCCAAATGCATCGGTCTGGCCTTCCAGATCCAGGACGACATCCTCGATATTGAAGGCGACACTGCAACACTGGGCAAGACCCAGGGCGCCGACATCGC
>Ga0316192_10001387_pt1 | contig 17770 bp, 20 predicted proteins | sample MerIslwburrow_MG_FD_204931 | JGI IMG/M metagenome (GOLD analysis project Ga0316192, IMG submission 204931) | Coastal sediment microbial communities from Maine, United States - Merrow Island worm burrow | ecosystem: Environmental > Aquatic > Marine > Coastal > Sediment | place: USA: Maine...
AGAACGGCAATTGCTCGCCTCCGAACTAACCGATGCCATCTTCCCTGAATCAGCCGCTATCACCGAGCACTCGGAGCTTAACAAACTGCTGGCAGAGATGGTCGATGGCAAACCTGCCTACACCGAACGCATCATCTATTTTAATGCTCCCAACGGCGGCGCACAGATGCATCACGATGTGGAGCGCGGACACCTCGGTGTGGTCTTTGCGCAGATGAGTGGCTCTACCGGCTGGCTCTCGCTGGCCAAACCGATCCTGATTGATGAGATACAGGCTTTTCTAGCGCTACCTGAATCGACAGATGCTCTGGCTAAAGTGCTACCCGACATCGATGCCCAGAATACCCTGCGTGAACTTGCCGAAGATCGTGCCGCACTTTCAGCGCACATGGATGAGTTTGATCACGAACTCTCAGAAGCACTGATGGATCGCTCTCCAGAATTCATCAAACACCTCTTTGGCCGCGGCTACGGCTATATCCTCAATCCCGGCGATGTGCTGCTGATGCCACAGCGTGATCTGGAGAACTGCGCATGGCACACCGTCTTCTGTGTCAGTGATGATCCTGGTGAAGCGCTCTCTTTCGCCTTAAGAACGAGTGATTGATTATTAGATACGACTTCGAGCCTTCTGCCCTCAGCCTTAAACGCATTTGAAAATTGCTATTTCCAAATGCTCACTAAAGCCACCCATCCATGGGTGGGATGTCTCAAAATCATATGATAGGTACACCCTTACTGCCACGGACGGCAGGCGAGCGAATATCATGAGCTCGTAAGTGAAGGCGGACATGCGCCGCCGAAACGATTCGAGCAAAAGGCAGGAGCCTTTTGCGGATCAATAATCAGTATCCGGTAAGGTCTAAAAGATCATCAGGAATGAATCCCTCAATGCGTTCGACACCGGTCTCAATCGAACCATCATCAAGAAGCTTCAACCAGCGGTAGCCGGGGGAGAGGTCATCCATCAGGAAATCATCTACACAGGGTTTGAACTGAACCGTTGTCGAAGGGCTTCCCAACAAGCGAACGTTGTTGCGCATACCATCAAAGGCCTGGTGAATATGGCCAAAAAGCACACCACGAAGCGAGTCATGTTTATCTGCAACCTGCCAAAAGGCATCGCTATTGGTAACCATGATCTTGTCCATCCATGCACTACCAACAGGCACAGGATGATGGTGCATGACAATCAGCTGATGAAGGTCGCGGCCCTCACCCATTAACGTATCAAGCTTTTGAAGGTCGGCCTCAGAGACACGGCCGGAGACCTTTCCGATGTCTTGACTGTTGAGCAGCAGAATCTGCCAGCCACCCAATCGAAAGGCGGAGGTTTTATTCTTAAAACGAACCGTAGGATTGAGTGCCTCTTCCATCACGACAGGATCGTCATGATTGCCGACAATGGCATGAACAGGCGCGTCACAATCGAGCATCACCCTAGCAATCGAGCGATAGGCATCTTTGGATTGATCCTGAGAAAGATCTCCACCCAAAATGATGGCATCACAGTCAGGATGCGCTTTACAGGCCTTGGCAGTCACTGCCATAAAGCTTTCGCGCGTATTAAGTCCCTTTAGCTGCCCTTCCGGGTCAGCAAAGAGATGGGTATCCGTGATCTGGACAAGCAGAGGCATGATCGATCTGGTCAGGCGCGCTTCGGCCTGTTTCCGCCGGGACGCCTACGACGATTACCACCATTACCACCAGGGCGTCTGGGGTTGCCTTTATTGCCACCCTCTCGGGGTTGTTCTCGATCTTCTTTGCCCAAGCCCTCGGCCACAGCACCCGGATTCACCGGATCGCCGATCTCCAGCCACTCCTGCTCAATACGCACCAATGGAATCGAGCGTTTGATGTAGGCCTCGATATCGGGAACGCCGAAACAGAAATGTTCACAGGCGAACGAAACTGCCGTGCCCTTGGCGCCGGCACGAGCTGTACGGCCAATACGATGCACATAGTTTTCGGCATCATCAGGCAGGTCATAGTTGAAGACATGGGTGACACCATCAATGTGCAGGCCACGGCTGGCAACATCGGTCGCTACCAACAGATGGAGTTTACCGGCACCGAAATCTTCAAGAATGCGCATGCGTTTCTTCTGGCGCACATCTCCGGAGAGAATGCCGACTGAAAATCCATAGCGGGCAAGATTTCGAGCTACTTTTTCACCGGTGCGCTTCTGATTGATAAAGATCATGCCGCGCTCAACGTTCTGAGAACGTAGAATATGAACAAGTAGCGGAAATTTCTCTTCCATCGCCGTGTGATACATCGATTCTACGATGCCATCGGCAGTGAGGCTTCCCTCTTCGGCACGCAGTTTCACCGGATCATTCATATGATCATAGGCGAGCTCCAGCACACGGTGTGAAAGGGTGGCCGAGAACATCAGCGACTGGCGCTCATTATATTTGGGCAGCTTGCGCATCATGAAACGCAGATCTTTGATAAAGCCGAGATCAAACATGCGATCGGCTTCATCAATCACCAGCATTTCGCATTTGCTCAGGGAGTAGCAGTTCTTCTTCAGATAATCGATTAAACGGCCCGGTGTACCGACCAGAATATCGACCCCTTCATCAAAGGCGAGACGCTGCTTCTCATAATCCACACCGCCGTAAACGGTGTGGAGTTTCAGATCGGTGTACTTGACCAGATTCTTTGCATCGTCGGAGATCTGCACGACCAATTCGCGTGTCGGTGCAATCACCAGTGCTCGCGGATGCTTGACGTTACGGCCCTCTTTGGGGGGTTCGGTCAGTAGACGGTTGAGGGTGGTAATCAGAAATGTAGCGGTCTTTCCGGTACCTGTGCGTCCCTGTCCGGCGACATCTTTCCCCGACAACGTGATCGGTAGAGCTGTCTCCTGGACGGCGGTGAGTTCGGTAAAGCCGAGATCGTCAATGGCGCGCTGTAGCGGTTCGGCAAGATTTAGTTCGTTGAATTTCATGTAGTAACTTTCTAACTCCTAAAACACGCCCTGTTTCAAAAAAGGAGTGTTATGCGGCCCATGGAAGGCCGCCAAAATCAGACACGCAGTGAATGATTTTGTGAGCAAAAGCAAAATGACATTTTTGCTTTTGCGTTATCAGAACAGGAGGCAGGATGCCCCTGTTCGCATCTTTAATTGCCCACCCTATGTGAGATGGGTTTGCCTAGCAAAAGGTATCGCAGTATTGTGCAGCGCTCCGGGCCCATGGCGCAATTGGTTAGCGCTACCGGCTCATAACCGGTTGGTTCCAGGTTCGAGTCCTGGTGGGCCCACCAATTTCCGGCATACAGACGACATTGAGGTAACATGGCAACTGACATCACCCCTGATCATCTCCGCGAACTAGTGCTTGCGCAGCTTCCCGATGCGCAAGTAAATGTAGGACTCTTCTCCGGTGATGACCATTTCGAGATGGAGGTTGTCTGGTCGGGCTTTTCAGGTAAGTCTCGGGTTGCCCAGCATCAGATTGTCTATGCTGCACTGGGTGACAATATGCGCCAAGCCGTGCACGCACTGGCTCTGAAAACACGCGCAGAATAAAGGAACTTATTATGACTGACACTGTTCACCAACAGATCGACAACCTTGTCCACGAGCAGGATATTGTCCTGTTTATGAAGGGTACCCCTCAGTTTCCTCAGTGTGGATTTTCGCAAAGAGTGGCAGCCATGCTCGAGCAGCAGGAGGTCTCCTATGCCGCCGTCAATGTACTTCTTGATCCTGCCATTCGCGAAGGTATCAAGAGCTACACCGATTGGCCGACCATCCCCCAGCTTTACGTAAAAGCTGAGTTTGTGGGTGGTTGCGATATCATCACCGAGATGCATGAGTCCGGTGAACTGACTGAGCTTCTCGCCCCATTCAAGAAATAACGGCTCGCTTGTGCCATCGCTTAATCTGGTATATAAATTAGGTACGGATGTATAAATCTGTTTCTGAAGTCAGCCTTAAAGAGCTGTCCCCAATTTTTCTCGGCAGTGTGATTCACTAAATGGCCGGAGCTAGCGTACAAGCTAAACTCGCTCAAAAACTAGGCCAGCGCCTTGCGCTGACCCCGCAACTGACCCAGAGCCTGAAAGTACTGGCTATGAACTCCATTGAGCTCGAGGCCTATCTCGAAGAGTGTCTGGAGAGTAATCCACTGCTCGAGCACGAACAGGAGCAGGAAGCCCCTTCGCTTGAAAATGTCGAAACCAAAGCTGAATCCGACTATGAAGAGGATTGGCGTGAACATGGCGATGACCGCTGGGAGACCATGTACAGCAGTGCCAGTCGAGATCCATCACTGCCGGATCGAGATCAGCAGTGGCAGGAAGAGCAGAGCCTGAGTGACTCCTTGCACGAGCAGATTGATCAACAGCCGATGAGTGAACTGGAGCATGCGATTGCCCATGTCATCATCGATTCACTGGAAGATGACGGCTACTTCCGCTCTGACCCGCAAGAGCTTGCATCCATGATGGAGACAACGGCCGAACAGGTGATGATTGTACTTGAGTCCGTTGTTCAGGAACTGGAGCCATCAGGTATCGGCGCCCAGGACCTGACCGAATGTCTGCTGCTGCAGTTGACCGAAAATGATGATGCCTCAAAGCTGGTACGCCGTATGCTGCTCCACCATTCAGATGCGCTTTTCCAGCCGGATGATGTGTTGGCAAAAGTCCTCGGCTGCACCTTTGATGAGCTAGATCAGGCGCGAGCCCGCATGCGCAGACTTGATCCATTTCCCGGCCACGGCCTGCATGGCGAGGCCAACATCTACGTCCGCCCTGAAATCATCTTTCGGCGCAGCAATCGTGATATTGAGGTGGAGGTCCCAAGCTCTACCCGTCGCACACTGTGCATCAGCAACCAATGGGAAGGTCATGAGTGGACAGGTTCTGACAGCGAATTTATGGACAATGCCATGCAGGAAGCCAAGTGGCTGCTCTATGCATTGGATCAGCGTAGCGAAACCTTGATGAAGGTAGGCATGTGTCTGGCTAAGCGCCAACGCGCCTTCCTTGAACACGGTATCCTCGGATTGAAACCGCTCACACTTCAAGATGTAGCTGAGGAAGTGGGCCTACATGAATCGACCATCTCACGCGTCACCAACGGTAAATACGCTGAGACGCCTCTGGGTCTGATTGAGATGCGCCGCTTCTTTTCAGCCGGTCTGCCAACCCGGGGTGGCGGCACCATTTCTGTCTATCGTGTGCAACAGCGTGTGAGAGCGTTGATCGAATCGGAGCCACAGGGTAAACCGATCTCGGATCAGGCCATTGCTGACCGTTTGCAGGCTGAAGGCATAGAGATTGCGCGACGCACTGTCGCAAAATATCGTGAGCAGGTTGGACTACCACCGAGCAGCCAGCGCCGGCGCGACGGTAAAGCCCGAATTGCCCAGCGTAAACAGCAGAAAGATTTGGCAGGCGAAGCATCATCGCCTTAAAAAAGATTGATCACACGATGATCATAAGTCGGGAATGATTCCCGCACGGCATCGCAAGGAAGCGGTGTCGGCATTTTGAAGAAAAGCGGAGGTATTATATATGCAAGTATCCATTACAGGGCGTCACGTGGAACTGACTGATCCACTCAAAAGCTATGTCCATGACAAGCTCCAGCACCTGAAGCACTCCTTCGACCATGTGGTCGATGTGCATGTGGTGTTATCGGTGGAGAAATTCCGTCAGCGCTGCGAAGTAAACATGCAGGCCAACGGTATTAACATCCACGGTGGTCATGAGACAGAAGATATGTACGCCTCCATTGATGGTGTTGTGGATAAACTTAATCGGCAGCTCAAACGCTACCGTTCCAAACTGCACAGACACGGCAGCCAGCATGGCAAACGCGTTGGCCGTGAAATCAAGGTTTCACACCGTGTGCTCGACCTTGCCCGTGATGTCGAAGAGCTGACTGAAGATCAAGCTCCAAGCATCGTTAATCATGAGCATATTGATGCATTGCCAATGAGTGTCGATGAAGCAGTCATGCAGTTGGAATTGAATGAAAGCCAGAATGTTTTCTTCTTTACCAACCTAGAGACTGATACACTCAACGCGCTGTATCGTCGCGCAGACGGAACACTGAGCTGGATTGAGCCAGACGCTTAAGCAAGAGAGGTCCCGGAACTGCCCATGGAATCAACAACCCTGATACCACCTGAGCGGGTATTGCCCGATTCGACAGCCAGTAGTAAACGTGCACTACTGACAGAGATGGCAAATTCGCTCTCGGCCTGTGATCCGGATCGGGTTCTTGAGGTTGTCATGGCCCGGGAGCATCTAGGTAGTACCGGTATCGGCCACGGGGTAGCAATACCCCATGGTCGCATGCCGGATTTGAATCAACCCATCGTTGCACTGGTTCGCCATGCGGAAGGCATCGAGTTTGACGCGATTGATGGTAACCCTGTCCATATCGTTATTCTCCTTCTAGTTCCCGATGATGAAGATCGCACCCATCTTGAACTGCTGGCAAAACTGGCTCGTGTACTTCAACAGGGACAAATCCGGGATGCCATCATGCATGCCGACAAACCTGAGTTGATATCCGAGATATTCGCGGAAACAAACCTCCAGTAATCATGACACAAGCGCCCCGTATTACTCTCGGTGAGCTGCTCGAAGAACGCAGTGAAGCCCTGAATATGCGACTCATAACAGGTGAGAAGGGTCTTTATCGATACATTGATCACCCGCGTATGCAGAAACCATCGCTCGCCTTTGCCGGCTTTCTGGAAAACCTGAGCGACTACCGACTGCAGGTGATCGGCCAAACAGAGCTCCACTATCTGGAAACCAAGCCTGAAGAAGAGCAGCTTCGAGTGGTCAATGACGTCTTCGACCTGCATTTGGCAGGCGTTGTCATTACTGGTGACCAGACGCCTCCGGATATCATTGTCGATGCGGCCACCCGGACTGACACACCACTAATCATCACCGACCTCAAGTCATCGATTTTCATGACCGACATGATGCTCTACCTCTCCAAACGCCTAGCCCCGAGTGTTTTTCAACACGGCGTCTACATGGATATCTTCGGCATGGGTGTCCTGCTGACCGGAGCCAGCGGCATTGGTAAAAGTGAAATCGCACTAGAACTGATCGAACGCGGCCATCGTCTGATTTCCGATGATATGGTCGAACTGATCCGGCAGGGATCAGAGGTGCTGGTGGGTCGAAGCCCTGAGTCGCTGAAGTATCACATGGAGATTCGCGGTCTTGGCATCCTCAATATTCGCGATCTCTATGGTGCTGCTGCCATTACCGATACCAAGCGCCTGCGACTGGTCATCGAAGTGATTACCTGGGAGAAGATCAAAGAGGAGGATCGTATCCTCGGCGAGGAGAACATGATCTCACTCAATGGTGTTTCACTGCCCAAAATTCGCATTCCCATCCGGCCCGGCCGTTCGCTGGCCGTACTGATTGAGGTGGCCACACGTAATCAGCTGTTGAAACAGCGGGGCCTAGATAGTAACAAATCCTTCACCGAAGCACTGGAAGAGCGCATTCGCCAGGGAAGTGGCACACATGATTAATGGTCTCAACAACTTGATACAGGATAATCTTTCCAGATGCTTCTGATGATTTCTGGCCTCTCCGGTGCCGGGAAAAGCACAGCGCTGCATGCACTTGAAGATCTCGGTTTTTTCTGTACCGACAATCTCCCCGCAGAGATGCTATCCGAGTGGGCAGAGCGAGCCGAAAAGCTTCAGAAACACGCGGCGGTCTGTGTCGATATCCGCAGTAGTGAGAGCCCGGAGATGCTCTACCGTGAACTGGAGAAGGCACGCGCTGAGAATGAGTGGCAGCTGATATTCGTTGACGCCGATGATGAGGTGCTGTTGCGTCGTTTCTCAACGCTGCGCCGCAAACACCCCTTCAGTTCCGCCGAAGAGTTGACCAACACCATCGATGCCGAGCGCAACGCACTTAACCGACTACGTGAACAATCAGACATTGTTCTTAACAGTAGTAATCTCAACCCTTATGAGCTTGCTGACCTGGTCGAATCATTCTGGCGTAGTCATCATGAATCAGATCACAGGCAACATGAGATTGTCTGTTCCATCATCTCATTCAGCTATCAGCGCGGACTTCCACCCTCTGCTGACCTGGTCATCGACATGCGATTCCTTCCCAACCCTCACTACATTCCGGAACTCGCACCATTGACCGGACGTGACAAGCCGGTGCAGGACTTTTTTGCAGCCACACCCGATGTAGATGAAGCGGAGAAGTGGCTGCGTGATTGGTTGAATTTCATCTGGCCACGCCTGCAAAGAGAGAGAAAACGCTACTTTACACTTGCCTTTGGTTGCAGCGGGGGACGGCATCGCTCTGTCTACATGGCTGAACGAATGAATGAGTGGATTCGTGACCAGGGTTTTGCCTCTCCTGTAATAAAACATAGAGAGCTAACAGGCAGGGCATCATCATGATCGGGGGTCATCGTTGATAGGAATTGTTCTTATTGCCCATGCTCGTATCGCCGCTGAGATGCTGGAGGCTGCCGAACATGTGCTCGGCAAACAGCCATTGATTGCAACGCTTAATGTCGAAAATTCAGACAGGCCGGATCAACTGCAGGGAGAACTTGTCAAGCTGATACGCCAGACCGATACGGGTGATGGTGTCTTCATACTTGCCGACATGTTCGGTGGTACACCATGCAATGTGGCACTGAGCTGCGCCGAGCCTTCCAAAGTCGAAGTGCTTTCCGGCTTCAATCTCCCGGCTCTAATCAAAGCTCTCACCATGCGTCAGGAAAATCCGGATATCAAAACACTTGCCCATGATGTTGCTATCGCCGGCCAACAGTACATCTGTCTAGCCTCTGACTATCTTAATCAGCATGGATCAAACAGCAATAAAAGTGATGAAGTAGGGCGCCCTGATGCCTGAACGCAACATTCACATCTGTAACAAGCTCGGCCTGCATGCACGAGCATCGGCAAAGCTTGTCTCCAAAGCAGGTAGTTTCAGTAGCGAAATCATGTTGATCAAAGAGAATATGGAGGTAAATGCCAAAAGCATCATGGGCATCATGATGTTAGCCGCCTGCAAAGGAACCGACCTTATTCTGAAAGCCGAAGGCGACGATGCCGAAGAGGCACTGGAAGCGATTGAACAGCTTGTAAATGATCGATTCGGAGAAGAGTCCTGATGATTCCGGACACCGTTCTGGAAGCGATCCGAGGCAATGCTGTTGCTTCCAGTGACGGCATTGTCATCGGGCGCGTGCAGAAATTGACTTCCGGTCGCCATCCAATTCCGGAGCGTCATCTTGAGCCGATCGATATCCCCTTTGAACTACAACGATTAAATAGTGCTCTGGATGAAGCCATGAAAGAGCTGGAGGAGGAGCGCGGACATCTGCTGACCATGAAAACGCAGGAGCCGATGATGATTCTTCAGGCTCACGGTATGATGTTACAGGATCCGGAACTGATCGATCGTGCACGCCAATTGATCGAAGAGAAACAGATCAATGCCGAGTGGGCTCTGCGCCAGCAGTTGGATATTATTGAAGCGGTATTCGATGAGATTGAAGATCCCTACCTACGCGATAAAAAGAGTGATGTGGAGCAGGCCGGTGTCCGTATTTTACGGCATCTGACCGGACAGTCGCTCAAGTTTGAACTGCCCGGTGATAGTGAGCCACAAGTCCTCATCAGCAAAGAGTTCACGCCACGGGATATCATCATGCTCTGGCGTCTGGGGATCTCCGGTATTATTGCCGAGCAGGGTGGCCTGAATGCACACTCGATTATTGTTGCGCGTGGTATCGGCATGCCGGCACTGGTTGGCTCGGATGAGAATATCAGCCAAGCCAATGATGGCGACACCATTATCCTCGATGCTGAGCAGGGAAAGTGGATCATTAATCCGACGGATGCTGATCAGAATGAGTATCGTAAATTCATGTCGGCACTGGAGATCATCCGTGATGATCTCGGGGTTTATGCCACCAAACCTTCTCTTAGCAGTGAGAAGGAGTCCCTACCGATCATGGCCAATCTTGAGTTTGATGAAGAGCTCAATCAGGCACTGCAGGTGGGCGCCGAGGGGATCGGCCTCTTCCGTACTGAGTTTGCCTTTCTCCAAAACAAAGAGATGCCAAACTCATCTGAGCTTCATCGCCAGTATGCACACGTGGTGAAGGGCATGGGTGGTAAACCGGTCACCTTCAGACTGCTTGATATCGGGGGTGACAAGCCGACGCTCTACCGACAATTGGCAGGTTATAAATACAAAGGTGAAAATCCCGCCATGGGATTGCGAGGTGTCCGGCTGCTTCTACATTTTCCGCAGATGCTAAAGCTACAGCTTACGGCGCTGATCAAAGCCGCTGAAGAGGGGCCTCTTAACATTCTCGTTCCGATGATCTCCACCGTGGAAGAGATGGAGCTAGTCAATGACACGCTCCAAGAATGCAAAAAAGAGCTGGGCGTCACGTCGGACATTCCCTTGGGAACCATGATTGAGGTGCCTGCCGCCGTCATGATTGCTAAGGAGCTGGCAGAAGTTTCCGATTTCTTCTCTATCGGTACCAACGACCTAATCCAATATACGCTGGCAGCTGATCGCGGTGATGAAGATGTCAGCAAATTCTATACCTCGATGCATCCGGCCATTCGCCAGTTTATCCAGAGCAGTGTCGATGCAGGCAAAGCTGCGAATATTCCCGTCTCGGTCTGCGGTGAACTTGCCGCCGATCCTGAGTGGACTCAAACATTCCTGAACATGGGCATGGATTCCCTCTCCATGAGCCTGCACAGCATTCTCAACATTCGTAAACACCTCAGCCGTCTCTCCCGCCAAACCACGCACTAATCCTATTATTTTGCGCCATGGGTAACATCCGTTTACCATACGCCGCCATTAAGTTTACGAGACGAGGAAAGTGCCATGCGTTATGACTGGAGTGTTGATGAAATTGCAGAGCTGTTTGAACTCCCGTTCAATGATCTGATCTTCCGTGCCCAGCAGGCGCATCGTGCCCATTTCGATGCCAACGAAATCCAACTCTCTACCCTCCTCTCCATCAAGACCGGTGGCTGCCCTGAGGATTGCAAATACTGCCCGCAGAGTTCCCGCTACGAGACCGGCCTAGAGAAAGAGCTGCTCATGGCCAAGGAGGAGGTACTGGCCAATGCGCGCGCTGCCAAAGAGAAGGGTGCCACCCGTTTCTGCATGGGCGCTGCATGGCGCGAACCCAAAGGTCGCGCCTTCGAAATCGTCTGCGACATGGTCAGCGAAGTGCGTGATATGGGCATGGAGACCTGCGCCACGCTTGGCATGCTGAGTGAAGAGCAGGCTGCCAAACTGAAAGAAGCAGGGTTGGACTACTACAATCACAACCTCGATACCGATCCTGAATACTACAAAGAGATTATCTCCACCCGCAGCTATGAGGAGCGTCTGGATACTCTAAAACATGTCCGTTCGCAGGGCATGAGCATCTGTTGTGGTGGTATTGTCGGCATGGGCGAAAGCCGCCGTCATCGTGCCGGCCTTGTGGCACAGCTTGCGCGCATGAATCCGCACCCCGAATCCGTGCCGATCAACATGCTCATCAAGATCGAAGGCACGCCAATGGAAAATCTGGATGACTTGGACAAGTTCGAGTTCATCCGCACCGTCGCCATCTCCCGTATCACCATGCCGGGCAGCCATGTGCGCCTTTCCGCAGGCCGTGAAGCAATGAGCGAAGAGATGCAGGCACTCTGCTTCCTAGCCGGTGCCAACTCCATCTTCTACGGCGAAAAACTACTTACTGCCGAAAACCAGGAAGCCGATGCCGACAAGGCTCTCTTCGAGAAGCTTGGCCTCCGCGCTGAAGAGAAGCTGGATGTCCCATCCTCACGCCGCATGGTGAATGCCTAAAGCCGGAAATTAATTTCCAATGACTACTTTCGGCCGAAAGTAATCATTCAGTAATCAGTAATACGGTTGTATCTGCCGTTGATTTATTGATTTTGATCAACACTTCGCAGTGCTCATTACAGATATCTGTCGGGGTTGGATCATCGGAACAGCTACAACCCGCTATAATGCTTTGATAGAAGATGCCAGCCTTGGCATGAATGGCTGTTGCTGTTTCAGACACGGAGATAATCATCGCCTCAACATTATCATCAAGGGCAACACTGCCGCTGCTTAACCCCTGTTGAAGCGGCAGCTCTGAATTGCCCAACTGACCAAGCTCCTGTTTAAGCACTGTCTTGAAATCGGGTGATCCCCAAGCCGCCAGTGATTGAACCAGTCGAATCACTATAGGCCGAGCAGCCAGAGGCGTGCCTGCTTGAACTCATTGAACTTGAAATGCTTCACCTCGGCCTGAACAAAGTGGCCTGTCATCACTTCGGCCAGATCACCCAGCACCGAATCGGTCACCATCGCTACACGGGAAACCTTTGTGTGATGATCGCGCACAAACTTCAGATGGGTAAGCATGGCAGTGAAGGAGTCCCATCCCAGAAATTCTTTGGTATGAATCATGACGCCGTTTAACTTCCCCTGCCTCTCGATAAATGGATCTACAATAGTCGCTGCTGCTACGAAATCATTCTCCGTCAGTGCGCCATGTGGTTCCAGTACAACGATGCCGTCTTCTTCATGGATATTTACACTCAACATATCGCACTCCTTAGCCCCAAGAAGATGGGCTATTACTATCATAGCAGGATGGTATGGCGACGGGAGTTGAGTTTCTCCTTTTGCGGATTTGATTAACAGCTATAGTAGCGGCTGTACGGAGGCTGACATGTTTCATGGCACCATGACCGCGCTGGTCACCCCATTTAGAAATGGGAAAATTGATGAAGAGGCATTTCGCGCCCATCTGGATCGTCAGATTGAGGCAGGCGTAGATGCTGTTATTCCCGCAGGCACCACAGGTGAAGCGGCAACACTCTCTTATGCTGAACACAAACACCTGATCGGCATCACTGTTGAGCATGTGAATGGCCGCGTGCCTGTTATTGCAGGTACAGGTAGTAATAACACTGCAGAGTCTATTGAGTTGACCCAGTCCGCCAAAGAGCTTGGGGCTGATGCAGCACTACTGATTTCGCCTTACTACAATAAGCCGACTCAGGAGGGCATCTACCTGCACTACAAAGCGGTGGCTGATGCCGTGCACCTACCACAAATTGTTTACAACGTGCCGGGCCGGACGAATTCCAATATTCAACCGGAGACAGTTATGCGCCTTGCCGATGTGCCAAACATTATCGGCATCAAGGATGCTACAGCTGATATGGCTCAGCATACTCGTACCTTCATGGCGTGTGGTGACAAGATGGACTTCTTTTCCGGTGATGATGCCTCCGTCCTGCCTTTCATGGCACTGGGCGGCGCAGGCGTAATCTCGGTGGTGGCCAATGTTGCGCCGAAAACCATGTATCAACTCACTGAAGCTATGCAGGCAGGCAACATGGATATTGCACGAAAAGCTCATTTTGCGTTGCAGGATCTAACGGACGCTATGTTTGTAAAATCCAATCCTATGCCAGTAAAGGCAGCGTGCTCGCTGCTCGGCTGGATGCCCAATGAATTGCGTCTACCGCTAACGCCACTTAGCAGTGGCGAACTTGATGATCTGAGAACCGTCATGCTCGGATTCGAATCGGATGTCGAAACGTTGGAGCTGGCCTAATCAGAACTCTAAGCACGCTTAGTTTCCGGGATCGCCTGTTTTTTGCCTACAGGCGAATCCTCCACTCTGCGGCTTATTTTATCGCTTCTCTATCGGCTCTAGCGCTCTTTTTCATTGCCCTGATCCTCTCTGAATCACTGGTCTTCACCTTGACTGGGCGAGCCGTATCTCTCTGGGCCATGGTGCTGGCAGCCATCGTTGCTGTGCTCTTCTTCTCGCCGATCGTACATCGACTGCAACTGACTGTGGATAAACTCTTCTTCAAGCGGCATCTGGATACGCTGGCTGCTATTCGGGCACTTGGCGCGGGTGATCTTGCCGATCTGCCGATTGAGAATATCGAGACTGCACTGATGGAACGTATCTGCGAAATCTGCCATCGCTCCCATGCTGCTCTCGATGAACGTATCGGTGATGAAGGCAAGGTGTTCTGTTATCCAGCTGAAACACCGCCACCTGAATCTGAAGGTGCTATATCCAAAGGATACGAACTGGTTCTACCTATTGAACGGCGTGAAGGCATTGCATGGCTCCACCTTGGACCTCGGACGGATGGCTGGGCCACTGATGATGAAGAGTTGCGAAGCCTGACCAGCCTCTCACGTTTTGCCGCCATGAGTCTTGAGCATGCAAGGCTCTCTCATAATCAGGTACAAGATGCCCGACTCGACTCACTCTCTCGCATGTCCGGCCAGCTTCACTCCCATGACCTGAAAAACCGACTGCATGATCTCTCTTTTCTGGCGCACCATATCGGTTCAGGAAAACTCGATGCCGAAGACACATCTCGATTGGTCGCTTCGATTCGTAAAGTGGTTGGCCGTATGCAAACATTGATGCAACGCATGGCCGATCCTCAGGCACCAATTCATCCGACACTGGTGCCATGTGATGTTTCAGGCCTGCTGAAAAAGAGTATCCATGATCGCCTCTGGCCGGAGGGCATTACAGTTCATGAAAACCTACCCGCACTACCTGCTGCTGCCGCCGACAATGCCATGCTGCAAGGTGTGCTTGAAAACCTCTTTGATAACGCTGTTCATGCGATGAAAAAACAGGGCGACATCTTTGTCGATACAACACAGGTCGCGGATATGATCGAAGTTCGTGTTCGCGATAACGGTCAGGGTATTCCTGAAGCCTTTATGAAACAGCGCCTATTCCGTCTCTTTGCCACCAGCAAAGAGAGCGGGCTTGGTATCGGGCTCTACCTGAGCAAGCGTATTATCGAGGCGCATCGGGGAACTATTACGGCTGAGAGCGAAGGTGAGGGTAAAGGTTCCACCTTCATCGTTAAACTACCGTTATGGCAGAGTCAGCTAAACAAAGATATGGGAGCGAAGTCATGAAGATTCAACGTACGGTACTGGTAGTTGATGATAACGAGATCAACCGACTCAATCTGAAGCTACTGCTCAAAGACCAGTATCAGGTTCTCGAAGCAGGAGATCTTGATAAGGCCGATGCAGCACTCTCAGCCAATCGAGTCGATCTTGTCGTGCTTGATCTGGCTCTCCCCCCTGAACCGGACAATCCTGAAATCGGCATGGCCTATCTACTCAAGCTGAAGAAAGAGAGCCCGGATACACCGGTGGTTGTCATTACCGGTCATGATGAACACGCCCTAGCCGTGCGTGCTCGCAAGGATGGGGCGCTCGACTTCTTCGGCAAGCCATTCGACCCTGATGAGGTTCAGGACACCATCAATCGCGCCATGGAAGCGCGCTGGCAGCAGCTGCGCGAACAGGAGCTGCAACGCGCACTGGATGTCCGCATGGGCTCGGAGTTACTCGGCGAGTCTGAACCGATGCAGGCACTGAAAGGCTTGATTTCACAGGTCGCTCCAACCCCATCGACCGTACTTGTTAGAGGCGAAACCGGCACAGGGAAAGAGTTGATTGCCAGGCGCCTGCATGCCGAAAGTCCTCGTGCCAACGAACCCTTCATTGCCATCAATTGTGCAGCCATGAGTGCTGAACATCTCGAATCTGAGCTTTTCGGTCACGAAAAAGGAGCCTTTGCCGGAGCCACTAAAAGAAAACTCGGTTGGTTTGAACGGGCTAGCGGCGGAACACTTTTGCTTGATGAGATTGCCGGTATGCCTCAGTCAGTTCAGGCCAAGCTGTTACGTGTTCTGGAGAGCGGTGAATTCTCCCGTCTCGGTGGCGAATCAGTCATCTGTTCCGATGTGCGACTGATCTGCTCCACCAAGGCCGACCTCGAACAACTGGTCAGCAGTGGCGAGTTTCGTGATGACCTCTACTACAGAATCCATGTTGTGGAGATAGAAGCACTGCCCCTAAGAGAGCATCTGGAAGATCTGGAACTGCTGGCAGGAGAGATTCTGATGCAGAAAGGGCTTGCATGCGGCAGGCATATCGAAGGTTTCTCGGATCAGGTATTGGAGCAGATGCAACGCTATAGCTGGCCGGGTAACGTACGGGAACTGGAGAATGTCATCGAACGGGCCGTTGTGCTGACGCAGGCAGAGACCATCGAGCACCTCCCCTCATTAGCCGGCCCTCATATGCCAAATGAGTCTGAAGATCTTCTGGAACAGTGGTTCCATCAGCTTCCTGAGACAGGCATCAAAGGCGAGCAAGCCGTGGCATCCTTTGAAAAACAGCTGCTGCTTATTGCGCTGGAAAGAAATGGTCATATCAAGGCTCGTGCCGGCCGCTGGTTAGGCTTCGGTGATCGAGCCAAGGATAAAATGCGATACCTCTGTGATAAATATGATGTCGATACGCAGGAAGAGTCATGATCCGAGTCCTGCTGATGCTTCTGCTTATATCGGTCGCCATGCCCCTACAGGCCGCCGAAGAGAAGGATTATCTCTACTACAGAGATGTGACCGTTCCGGCTTTTCAGAATATGCGGGAGTTTTTCAATCTCCCCAATCGTCCGGGGAAATACCAGGTCACACTTGTCTCCGATGCTATCGGACCGCTGACATTTCGTATCCTTCGTGCCGAGGAAGAGTTGGAGAAAGAGATTAAGCAACAACGCAGCTACCGTGTTGGTGACCATGAGTTTCACCTCCCTTTTAACAACCCTGATGGCAAATTTGATCTGATTGTGGAGATGGCCAACTCTAATCCCGTTGGCTCAGCCAAGGTCTCGGTGATCGTTGTTGAACAACCTTAACTAAACACCCGACTTGAAAACCCGACATTTCGACCCCATATAGTTCATAATAGAGATGCTTGCTGAGACATGTTTATATGAATCACAGCATGGAAATGGACAGAGGTTGCTTGAATGGATATGAACAAAACAACGGTGAAAGTGAGAGAGGCTCTGCAATCTGCACAGTCACTTGCTGCACGCCTGTCACATCAGGAGGTCGATGGTGAGCACCTCTTTGCCGAACTTCTGGCTCAAAGCGATGGTCTAGCCCCGAGATTGATCGAACGCGCCGGTGCATCCGTTGAATCGATTGCTGCTGATATCCAGCAGGCGCTCTCCAAATTGCCTCGAATTTCGGGAGGCTCATCTGAAGCTGGGAAAGTCTATATCACACAACGGCTGAATCAGCTCATGGTCAAAGCCGGTGATGAAGCCACAGCCATGAAAGATGAATATATCTCGGTTGAGCATCTCATTCTGGCGCTTATTGATGAAGGGGATAGTTCAGCCTCAGGCCAAGCTCTCAAAAAGGCAGGTATCAACCGTCAAAAATTTCTCAAAACTGTTGAGTCAGTTCGTGGTCATCAGCGTATCACCAATGATTCTCCCGAAAGTACTTACGAGGCACTGGAGAAATACGGCACCGATCTCGTCGAGATGGCGCGCAAAGGCAAACTCGATCCGGTGATCGGACGGGACTCCGAAATACGTAGTGTCATCCGCATTCTCTCTCGCAAGACCAAAAACAATCCCGTCCTCATCGGTGAACCCGGTGTTGGTAAAACAGCCATCGCCGAAGGTTTGGCTCAACGCATTTTAAATGGTGATGTGCCGGAAGGACTGAAGCAGCGCACCGTCTTCTCACTCGATATGACAGCACTGATGGCTGGCGCCAAATATCGGGGTGAGTTTGAAGAGCGGCTGAAAGCCGTGTAGAAAGAGATCAAGGAGTCGGATGGCCGCATCATCCTCTTCATTGATGAGTTG
>Ga0316192_10001389_pt1 | contig 17753 bp, 18 predicted proteins | sample MerIslwburrow_MG_FD_204931 | JGI IMG/M metagenome (GOLD analysis project Ga0316192, IMG submission 204931) | Coastal sediment microbial communities from Maine, United States - Merrow Island worm burrow | ecosystem: Environmental > Aquatic > Marine > Coastal > Sediment | place: USA: Maine...
TGTGACCAATTTTGGATTGTTTGTCATGTTGGACGCGCTGCAAATCGATGGCCTGGTTCATGTGACGAGTCTCAATAGCGACTATTATCATTTCGACAGTACGTCCCAGTCTCTCGTCGGTGAGCGTTCGGGCGCACGTTTCAGTCTGGGCGACCCGATAGACATTGTCGTGTCCAAAGTGGATATGGATACACGTAAAATTGATTTCCAGCTTGCGGGAGGTAAAGACAAGATCGCAAAAACCGGCACGAAAAAAGAGCCGGTCTCGAAGAAACGCGGCAAGAACAGGAGGCGTCGATGAGCAAGGCGAAGTACGTCGCCGGTTTAAGGGCGGTCGAGCAGTTGTTGCAGAGCGGGGCGACCGACATTCGCAAAATATATGTGGAATACAAGACGGCCAATCCACGGGTCGAGGCCGTTATTACCAGTGCGAAAGACCGCCGTATCGAAATACAGTCCGCTAATCGCGCACGGCTTGCTCAAATGAGTGGCGAGTCGCGACACCAGGGAATCGTCGCCGAAATCGTGCGTTCAAGCGTGCTCGACGAGGGCGCATTGCGTTCGCTGGTTGAAGGGCGTCTAACCGACGATGAAGCTAAACCGCCGATGTTACTGATTCTCGACGGTATCCAGGACACCCACAACCTGGGGGCCTGCTTGCGAACTGCGGACGCAGCAGGAGTCGATGCGGTTGTCGTGCCGAGACACGGAGCAGCTGGTCTTGGGCCGACAGTGAGCAAAGTGGCAGCAGGGGCGGCCGAGTCCCTTAATTTTGCCGCAGTACCGAATATCGGCCGGGTTGTTGGATGGCTGCAGGAATATGGGTTGCAGATTGTTGGTACGAGTGACGCCGCGGATCAGTCAGTTTATGACTGTGACCTCAGCGGTCCCCTGGCACTGATCATGGGCCGGGAAGAAAAGGGCCTGCGAAAGAGCATCATTGAACGTTGCGACCACCTGGTGAGCCTGCCGATGAGCGGAGTTGTTGCCAGCCTGAATGTCTCGGTCGCGACCGGAATCTGCCTGTATGAAGCGCTGCGCCAGAGAAATGCCAAAAATACCGCCGGATAGCGACGAAATTTACTAATGTCAGCCAAAAATAAGCCTAAAACAGGCATTTCCGGTTGCTTAGGTACTGCACCTTAGTTAGGATGCGCATCCCCTCATAAACAGGGGAAAACCTCTTGCTTCACCGGAGAAGGCCCGGGAAGCTGTAATCCGTTAAGGGTAACTTGTCGTCAAGCCAGGGTATTCAGCGGGATTTCATCCAGAAGGGAAGAAAATGAGACACTACGAAATCGTGTTTCTGGTTCATCCGGACCAGAGCGAACAAGTACCTGCCATGGTAGAACGCTACCAGGGCATGGTCACAGAATCAGGTGGCACCGTTCACCGCTTCGAAGACTGGGGACGACGTCAGCTCGCCCACCCAATCAACAAAGCCCACAAAGCGCATTACGTGCTGCTGAATGTCGAGTGCGTAAACAGCGTGATTGATGAAATCACCAGTGCGTTCAAGTTCAACGACGCCGTTCTTCGCAACCTCGTAATTTCCCGTAAGAAGGCAATTACGGAAGCATCGCCAATGGCGGTTGCAGTCGAAGAAGAGAAAGCGAAAGAGCGTGAGTCGCAGCGACGACGGGACGCCAAGGCCGCAGCAGAGTCAGCGTTGCTTGCCGAACAGGCGGCGAAGGAAGCGAAGGAAGCGAAGGAAGCGTCAGAAGAGAGTGACACGCCTGCAGAAGAAGCCGTCGTTGAAGCATCTTCTGATGAGTCGCCAGCGGCTGAAGCATCAACTGATGACGCACCTGCCGAAGTAGCAGTAGCTGAAGAAGCACCTGGCGAAGTAGCAGTAGCTGAAGAAGCACCTGCCGAAGTAGCAGTGGCTGAAGAAACAAGCAAGGAAGCAGCGGAAGAGGCCCCGGCCCCGGAAGCTGCTTCAGACGATAACGAAGCTACCGATGAGTCAGTAGCGCCAGCGAAAAGCGCCTGACGGAGAAATTAGATGAGCAGATATTCACGCAGACGTCGGTATTGCCGTTTTACCGCTGAAAAGATTGAAGAGATCGACTACAAAGATCTCGCGTTGCTAAAAGCTTACGTAACCGAGACAGGCAAGATTGTGCCGAGTCGCATTACGGGTACCAAAGCGCATTACCAGCGTCAGCTTTCGAGTGCAGTAAAACGTGCTCGCTTCCTGGCACTGTTGCCGTACACGGATCGTCACTAGAACTTCATTGCAGTGCAAGCAGTAGCCGCATGGCTGATTGCTCGCCCGCAGAACTCGATTCTGGGGTTGGCAGCCACGTTAATGTTGCCATTTCCGCAGATTTTTAGCGGCGCGGTAATGGCCTTGTTGGTATTGCACCAGGGTCCGGTAAAGTCGATGTTACAGGCCGCCCTGGCGGCAGCGCTACTGGCTGTGATTGCGTTAATTGTTAACGCATCCGCATTGCAGATGTTGGCAAACGGATTTGTAACCTGGGTGCCGGTATTGTTGCTGGCAAGCTTGTTGCGACATTGGCGTTCGGTAAACCTGGCGTTGCAGGTTTCGGTTATCGTTGCAGCGCTGATAATGCTGGTATTTTTTGTTGCGGTAGCGGACCCGACGGCATTTTGGAAAGCGGTTCTGACTGAATTGAGCCCGATCTTCGCGCAGATGGGCTTTCAGGAGCAGGCAGATGTCCTGCTCACTCAGCAGGACCTGATAGCGCCACAGATGACCATATTGGTTGTTTTCACCAGTTGGTCGGTGGTGGTCGGTGTGACGTTACTTGGCTATGCGTTGTTACAGCAGTTGCCAGGTCAAAGCATGCGGTTTGGCCGGTTTTGTGATTTTAGTTTCGGTCGGGTGTTGGCCATAGTAATGGCTGTCATTTCGGTGTTCGCGATGGTGATCAGCGCGGCGTGGATCCAGAATCTCGCATTCCTGATGTTTGCGGTCTTTTGGCTTCAAGGGTTGGCAATCGCACACTGGTTGTATGCGGAAGGGCGATTGCCGGTATTTGCGCTGGTGCTGGTATATATTTTGTTGCCAGTGCTGAATTTCCTGATGATCGTCGGCTTGGCGATCGCAGGGTATGCAGATGCCTGGTTCGCGTTTCGACGGCGAATGGTTAGTAAAAATTGAGTTGGGTGTCGGCGATAGTCGGCGAGCAGAATCAAATAATCAGTAGGACTTGAGAAAATGAACGTTATTTTATTGGATAGTGTTGAGAACCTGGGCGCAATCGGCGACATGGTAACCGTCAAAGCTGGCTATGGACGAAATTTCCTGTTGCCAACAGGCAAGGCCGCTCTGGCGACCAAGGACAATATTGCCGAATTTGAAACACGACGCGGCGATCTTGAGAAAGCATCGGCAGAAGAAATTACGGCTGCAAAAGCGCGTGCGGATCTGGTCCGGGGAATGGAATTAATCATTCCTGCCAATGTTGGTTCCGAAGGCAAGTTGTTCGGATCCGTCGGACCGATCGATATCGCCGAAGCATTCGCCAAAGTCGGTGTTGAAGCGGCTCGTGCGGAGATTCGTATGCCGGATGGACCGATTCACGAAGTGGGTGACTTCACCATCGGTCTGCATTTGCACTCCGAAGTCAACGTGGACATCACCGTAAAAGTTGTAGCGGACGAGTAACGCTTCAATGTGATACTTTAGTCTGTCCCGGCAACAACAATAACGAATAACCGGGGCAACTAAAGTCATTAACAGAACGGCGGGCAGAGGACGCATATGGTGCGAGCGCTGGAAGAGGGGTCAGCTATCGATTCGGCCGAATATCGCCTGAAGTTGCCACCCAATTCTGTAGAGGCCGAGCAATCCTTGCTGGGCGGCCTCATGCTCGACAATGCTTCCTGGGACAAGGTCGCTGACCTTATCGTTGCCTCCGATTTCTATCGCAAAGATCACCGCCTGATTTTTGCTGCCGTTGCGGCGCTGGTTGAGGACAGCCAGCCCTGCGATGTTGTTACGGTATCCGAGTTTCTGGACAACCGGAATGAGCTCGGCGCGGCTGGCGGTCTTGAGTACCTGGCAACCCTGGCGAATGAAACGCCGGGTGCAGCGAATGCCCGGGCCTATGCCCGCATTCTCCGTGAGAGGTCAACACTGCGTTCCCTGATTCACGCCGGCAATGAAATCAGTGGCAATGCGTTTGCGACTGACGGCAGGTCGGCAACGGATCTGGTTGATGAGGCGGAGCGACTGGTATTCGAGATTGCCGAGAAAGGGTCCAGGGGCAAGTCCGGATTCAAGGCACTGAAGCAAATCCTGCCGGCCGCTGTGGATCGCATCGATCTCCTGCACCAGTCTGGCGGGGACATCACCGGCGTACCGACCGGGTATACCGAGTTCGACAAGATGACGGCGGGTCTGCAACCGGGCGAGTTGATTATCATTGCGGGTCGCCCTTCGATGGGCAAGACGACCCTCGCCGTGAACATCGCCGAAAATGCAGCGATCGGCGCCAAAATTCCTACGGCTATTTTCTCAATGGAAATGCCGTCGCAGCAATTAGCACTTCGCATGATTTCATCGCTCGGTCGGGTTGATCAAACACATTTGCGTACCGGCAAATTTCCTGATGAAGACTGGTCACGCATCAATACCGCTGTTCAACTCATGTCTGATGCACCGATTTTTATTGATGATTCGCCGAGCCTGTCACCGACGGAGATTCGTGCACGCGCAAGACGTCTTAAACGCGAGCACGGCCTGGGGCTTATCGTCCTGGATTACCTGCAGTTAATGCAGGTCCATGGCAATACAGAAAACCGCGCAACCGAAATATCGGAGATTTCCCGATCCCTGAAGGCCCTGGCAAAAGAACTGGAACTACCGGTTATCGCCTTGTCACAGCTCAATCGAAGCGTGGAGCAACGCACCGATAAACGACCGGTGATGTCAGACCTTCGTGAGTCCGGTGCGATCGAGCAGGACGCCGATATCATCGTATTTATCTACAGAGAAGAAGTGTACAACGCTGACACGCCACGAAAAGGCGTCGCTGATATTGCCATAGCGAAACAACGAAACGGACCTATTGGTGACTTCCCGCTGACATTTGTCGGGCGATATACGAAGTTTGAGAACTGGGTACCCGAGACCTATATTGGCGAGGACTATCCGTAACGCGGTCCGTTGCTCTCCGAACTGAAGGCCAATCGGCTTCAAGCACTCAGCTTGAGAAAAATCCCATCTTCACGCCAGCCAGCTGCAATACGTCGTTGTCCGACAGCTTGCGTGCCTGGGCGCCAATAGGCTGACCGTTAACCAACGGATAATCGCCTTCTTCACCGCTTTCAACATGCACGACGTAATAACCTTCCGAACGTCGGGTAATGGCAGCTACCTGTACGCCGGGACGACCCAGCGTGGTCAATGCTTTGGTCAGCTCGAGCTCACGTCCAGCGAATGCGCCGCTCAGTACCTGGAGTTTCGCCAATGGCAAAGCGCTCGGTGCCAAGCTGGGATCGATACCCGCTGACGTCGCCGTATGAGCGGCGGGTTCCGGGGCTGGTCTCGGTCTCGGTGGCGGCGGCGCAGGTGTTGGCTCTGGCGCGTGTGCCGGCTCGCGAGGATCGGGCATTTCCACCCGTACGTCCACCCGGGCATCTGCTTCTGCTTCTGCGTCCGCCGAGGCAGCCGCATCGGCCGCTTCTTCTGCTTTTGCCAGTTGTTCTGCGTTTTGCTGTCCAGCGGGGATAACCATGGTTTTTTCGAACTCATCCTGCTCCGGTTCGCTGACCTGCAGGTCAGCAAAACGCAGTTGATGATGGCCGATCGTAATGACATCGCCGTTTTGCAGCGCATGCTTTTTGATCAGCTTGCCATTGACGTAGGTGCCATTGGTACTGTTCAGATCCTCAAGGAACGAGTCATTGAGAATATTGATAATGAGCGAGTGGTGACCGCTAACGGCCGGATTGTCGATGCGCACATCGTTATCGGGCAGGCGTCCGATCGTGTAACGCTCTTTGGACATGTTGTATTCAGCCAGGACCTGGCTGTCCAGACTCAGGATTAAACGCGCCATATCGCTTCTGCCGCTCTCTTGTTGAATTATTAAACCCAAGCATCGCGAAAAGCAGCTATTCCCGCCGCTCTGCACTCTCCATGCTACCCCAACCTACGAACGAAACATCTTTGTCAGCCGTCGCATTATGCCGCGCTTCGCCGGAAACGAGTCCATAACCTGCGCCAGCATCACGGATATGTTGTCTCGCCCGCCGTGATCGTTGGCCAGCTCTATCAACTGTTGACCAACCACATCAAGGCTAGCATTAAACGTGCTGATAGTTAAGTGGATATCCTCATCTTCGACCATGTCTGGCAGGCCGTCGGAACACAGCAGGTACACATCGTCCGGCAGTACGTCGTATTCCTGTACCTCTACCTCAACGTTTGGCTCAACGCCGAGTGCCCGTGTGACGTAGTTTCGGTTGGTGGATCGCTGGGCCTCTTCCTCTGAGTAAAAGCCCCGATCGACCAATTCCTGCAGCAAGGAGTGATCGAGCGTGAGCTGCTCAAATCGTCCGCCGCGCAAACGGTAGGCCCTGGAGTCGCCGACATGCGCGACGGATAGTTTGTCATCGTAAAAAATCGCCGCGACCAGTGTTGTACCCATGCCTTCGCAATGAGTCTGGCTTTGTGCAGTCTGGAATATGATTTTGTTGGCTCTGGAGATTGCATCCCGAAGTACGATCGTCTGGCGCATCATTCCGGTTGTCGGATCGCGCTCGTTTCGTTCCTCGCGCATTGCGCCTTCTTTGGCCAGTTCACTGATGGTTTGTACGGCAATACCGCTGGCAACTTCACCGGCGTTATAACCGCCCATACCGTCAGCAAGCACCATAAGCCCGACATCGGCTTCGGAGCCTATCGCATCTTCGTTATGCTCTCTAACCTTGCCGGTATCGGTGATCTCGGCAAATTTTATTTTTCCGCGAAGGCTCATAGTAGGCGTTTGATATTATCCACAGTTATCGAGACGCGTATTTTGCACAATTTCTCAGTGCAATGGCCATCTCTCCGCCATTCGAGAATCGTTGTTCTTGTCGTTTGGCCAGCGCTTTGAATAGCACGGAATCCACACTGGGTGGAATACCGGCACGTCGGTTGGATACGGGAGCGGGATCTTCAGTCGTTATTTTTGTCATCAACACAGCAATGTTAGTGGCACGAAAAGGCGCTTCCCCCGTTAGAAGCTCATACAGGGTAACACCAAGCGAGAATAAGTCCGAATGTCCGGTCAATTCTGAAGCATTCAACTGCTCGGGGGACATATACATCGGCGTGCCAAGCACGATGCCAGTCTTGGTACGGTTGTTGTCTGTCATTCGGGCGACACCAAAGTCGCTGATTTTCAGCAGGTCCGCCTGTGGATTGTAAAGTATGTTGGCAGGCTTGATGTCGCGGTGAATGACGCCTTGATTATGCGCATAATCAAGGGCATCCGCCGTACGGGCACACAACTCAAGGGCCTTGCCGGGCGCCAGCAACCGCTTGGGATCGGTGTACTGCGTTAACGGTACGCCGGGCAAAAACTCCATCGCAATATAGGCCAGGTGCTTGTCTTCACCGGCGTCAAATACAGTAATAATGTTCGGATGTGTCAGGCGACCGGCAGACTCCGCCTCCCGGAAGAATCGCAGCCGTGCTTCTTCGAGTTCCTCGTCCTCAAACTCTTTTTCAATGGGAATGACTTTCAGTGCAACCGGGCGATTGATTCGCGGATCGCGTGCCAGGTACACCGCACCCATCGCGCCGCGGCCGAGTTTTCGTTCTATGACATAGCGACCGAGACGCTGCGGCGTGCCCTTTTTGCCCAGCATGCTGAGCTTGGTTGAGCTGCTGGTCTGCGTGCCTTGTGTTTGCTTCATCCAGTCAAGCACCGCTTCCGCCCGTTCCGGCTTTGCCTGCTCCTCGAAAGCCAGCGACAGCTTGTACATTGCGGTTGCAACCGTTTCCGTTGCCTCACAGCGCCGGAATTCGGCGAATGCAGGCTCAAGCCGTCCCGCTGACAGGAAATCGGAGCCTTTCTTATAGGCATTGACAGCCGCTTTTCGTCCTGTTCCGGCAAGCCACCATGCCAGGATAGCGGCACCGACCAACAAAACGACAGGTCGTCCGAGGTCGATGCGCAGTTTAAATACATACAGCAATAACGCTTCAAGCATGACCATGCCTGCAGCCGCGACTACGGCGATCAGCAGGATTTCCTGCCGTTTGCGTCCGGGCAGGAAAAGTACCACCAGGATTGCCAGAAGTGCCGGGACAAGCCACTCCAGGGCACGAATCCATGCGGGCGCGATGATGACCTGGTGTTCCAGCAGGTTGCCGAGCAGCGTCGCAACGATCTCTGAGTGCGTAACGAACTGTCCCGATGGCAGCGTCGCAACGGCGCCGACCAGCGCCGGGTGTGCATCGATGAATACGATCTTGCCAGTAAGCTGACGGGCGCCATTCTTGGACCCGAGAATGCTTTCCGGCGTTAGCCGTTCGATCGGCGCACTACGCGTAAGAAATATGGCGTTATCGGTCGCGGAAATTCTCGGGTCATTGGAAAAGGCCGGATCATTTAACGCTATCGCAAGGGGCAGCGACGGAATCATGATGCCGCCCTCAAGCTGCCACAACACCATGGAGCGCAAAATATCGTCGCCGTCGCGCTGCAACTGGAGTGTGCCGGTCTTGCTGGCGAGGTCAGCGAATCGATGTTCATTCGGTACGAAAACGGGGATACCGGCAGACAGTGTTGCGGCCCAGCCAGGTAACTGCGAGTCGGCGTCTATTACCGGCGGATTGGCAAGCACAATGCGCCTGGCACCAGACGATTTCGCCGCCTGAATTAGTCGGCCATAGGTTGCAAAAAGCTCGTCACCCGCCATTTTGTCAGGGTTAATGCTGACGATGACCGTTTCGGCTGGCGGCCGAAACCGTGCAAAACCAGCAACCTGGTCGTACAGGGTCCGATCAGCAGCTGCAAACAACGTCGCCGCGGGCCCATAAATGAGGACCATCAGAATACTGACGAAAGCGAGCGCGATCAGCCGATCACGTTTTTCTTTTCTGTGTTTATCCAAGGTGCCCGTCTCTACATAACGCCGAAATTATAGGAAATGGCAAGGGATATTAATGAGATAGGGTTGGCAGTTTTCACTGAGCCGGGCCGTTGACAACGGTGCTATCATTGGGATTCTGCTACCGGATATCAAAAAAATCACCCGATTGGTCAAAATCGGAAGACGGCACAACCGGCGGCAGAACTTAAGCTTTTTATCTTTACCTTGAATTCAGCAGGTCCTGAACCATGGCTCGAGCCAATATAGCCTTTGTGTGCAGCGTTTGTGGCGCCCACAGCGTTAAGTGGCAGGGACAATGTCCCGATTGCGATGCATGGAATACCCTTGCCCAAACGACGGTCACCGCAAGACCCTCGGGTCGTCCGGCAGGACCAGAGCCAACCCACCTGGAGGCGGTTGATGAAGAAGGCGACCGTCGTCACGCGACCGGATTCAGCGAATTTGATCGCGTATTAGGTGGCGGTCTGGTTCCTGGTGCGGTCGTCTTGCTGGGCGGCGATCCAGGTGTCGGAAAATCAACCTTGCTACAACAGGTGGCAGCGCAGCTTCCCGATTCCCTCCTGACCTGTTATTCCACAGGCGAGGAATCGCTGGCACAAATCGCGCAACGTTCCCGTCGTCTCGGGCTGGATAGCCCATCCCTCAGTTTGCTGGCGGACACGTCGCTCGACAATATACTGCAGCAGGCAGAGGCCATTGGTGCCGGTGCGCTTGTCATCGACTCCATTCAGACTCTTGCGACATCCGATCTGCCGTCTGCGCCGGGCTCGGTTGCACAGCTGAGAGCGTGTGTCGGTCGCGTCGTGCAGTTTGCGAAGCAAAGGGACGTGTCCGTATTTCTTATCGGTCATGTGACAAAGGAGGGTGCGATAGCCGGCCCACGGGTAGTTGAGCACATGGTCGACACCGTACTGTATTTTGAAAGCGACCCGGCCAGCCGCTACACGATTGTTCGTGCCATCAAGAACCGCTTTGGCGCGAGCAGCGAAATGGGCGTGTTTGCGATGACCGAGGCCGGTTTTCTCGAAGTTAAAAACCCATCGGCAATTTTTCTAAGCGGCGTCGACGATACCAATACGGGCAGCGTCGTGTCGGTCGCCTGGGAAGGAAGTCGTCCGTTGCTGGTCGAAATCCAGGCGTTGGTTGCCGATTCAGCCGGCACCCACACGAAACGTCTTGCACAAGGCATGGATCAGAACAGGTTGGCGCTGCAGATCGCGGTCCTGCAACGACACGGCGGAATATCATTGGGCGGTGAAGATGTTTTCGTTAACGTGGTTGGCGGATTGCGGATATCCGAAACATCGGTGGACCTGCCGGCGCTATTGTCGATCGTCTCGAGTTTTCGCGATCGGCCATGTCGTCGCAAAATGATCAGTTTCGGCGAAGTCGGTCTTGCTGGTGAAGTTCGCCCGGTCAAATTTGGCACCGAAAGAATCGCCGAGGCTTCAAAGCAGGGATTCAAATTTGCGATCGTGCCGAAAGCGAACGTGCCAAAACGGTCGCCGGGTGGAATCGAGGTTATCGGTGTGAGGACATTGGAACAAGCACTGGAGGCCGCGTTCAACTGAGCAGTTTTTACGCCGGAGCTTCACCCTTGGACGAAAAAATTCGCGCTGTCTTTATGCGGTTGTCATTTGTCTCAATAATCTCCATCCGATAGCCGGAAACTTCCAGATCGGTACCGGGCTCCGGTATGGTTTCGAGAATTTCCAGAACAAGACCATTAAGGGTCTTCGCGCCATCCGTGGGGAGTTGCCAGTTCATCACGCGATTGAGTTCGCGAATGTTCGTCGACCCATCGATGAGATAACAGTCGTCGCGCTCCCTGACGACATCGGCGACATCATCGGCCGGATCGGTTGTAAATTCGCCGACAATTTCTTCCAGTATATCTTCCAGTGTAACCAGACCCTGAATGTCGCCGTATTCATCGACGACCAGGGCGAGTCGTCGCCTGCCTTTTTGAAACTGCACCAGCTGCGTGCTGAGTGGTGTGCCTTCAGGAATGAAATAGGGCTCGGTCAACAGGCTCTCGATGGTTGACTTCGAAATGCCAGATCCACTGACGGCATTGGCGAGCCGGCGCAAATGTAACAGTCCGACCACGTTGTCGATGTTGTCACGGTAAACAGGCAGTCTTGTATGCTCGCTTTTTTGAATGGCCTCCGATATTTCTTCCATGTCGTCATCGAGGTCGATGCCGAATATTTCGTTGTGGGGCACCATGACATCGTCAACAGTCACTTGTTCCAGGTCAAGAATGCTAACCAGCATCCGTCTGTATCGTGTGGAAATCCGGGCGCCAGCTTCGTGCACGACGGTTCGAAGTTCCTCGCGGCTTAACGCATCGCCTTCTGCATCACCTTCTCTTACGCCAAGCAGAAACAGTACGCCATTGGATGCCACGTTGGTCAGCCAGACAAGCGGGTAGACCACTTTTAGTAATCCGAAATAAACGAAGGAGGCTGGAAAAGCAATTCGTTCAGGGTGTAACGCCGCCAATGTTTTTGGCGCTGTTTCTGCAAAAATCAGGACGATGAGAGTCAGCAGCAAAGTGCCAATTGCGACCGCGGGTTGGCCGCCGATCTTAAATGAGATAATTGCGACCAGCGAAGCCGCCGAGAAATTGACCAGGTTGTTGCCAAGGAGGATCAGTCCGATCAGGCGATCGGGTCTTTTCAACAGGGTTTCTGCAAGCCGCGCACCTCGATGTCCGGCCCTCGCTTTGTGGCGGAGTCGGTATCGATTCAGGCTCATCAACGCTGTCTCCGATCCGGAGAAAAACGCGGACAGAAGCAGTAGCAATAGCAATAAGCTCAATAATGCCGCTAGCGGGACGTCATCGCCCAAAGTAAAGAATACCTCCTTCCATGCCTGTAAGTCGTCAGTTCATCAAGTGGTGCGGGGTGTGTCAAGGAAATAGGGTGGACTCCAGCGGACGAGCCGCCCGGACGTTCAACCCCAATTACGACCCAACAGAATTTCGAGTACGAATCGGCTGCCGAAATACGCCAGACCCAGCATCAGAAAGCCCCACAGGTAAAGATAAACGGCGCGTCTGCCACGCCAACCCGCAAAATGTCGCCCGGCGAGCAACACGCTGAAAATTGCGACCGCCGCGATCGAAAATGTTGATTTGTGAACCAGGTGTTGCGCAAACAGGTCGTCGACGAACGTGAACCCCGACAACACGGCAATCACCAGGACTGCCAATCCGGTCGCGGCGATGCCATAGAGAAGTCGCTCATTGGTTTCCAGTGGTGCAAAGAGATGATTAACGGCTGTCAATCTCCCGGCACGCAGACGAGCGTCTTGTACCAGCGCATATACCGCGACGATGGCGCCGGCTGTCAGCAGGCCATACGCGAAAAGCGCAATCAGCACATGTGCCTGAAGTTGCCATGACAGTTCGACTATCGTTGTGTCGCTGACCTGCGCCGCAGTGAATGTTGCTGCAATCGCGCCGAGGTACAGCAGTCCGCCAGATAGTCCTCGCAAGGTAGGTTCGATGGCTCCGAGGATGGCGATGAGGGCAAGTTGCAGGCCGATAAATGAAGCCGCATTCCCGAGGGTCAGTGAAAGGCCGCCCTCAAGCAGTATCGTTGCCAGTAAGACAAAACAGTGCCATATGATGCCGGTAGCCGAGAGCAGAAACGCGAGTGTCAGAAGCATGTTTGTACTGTCCGCCAAACGCGGCAGGCGACTCGCAGCGAATGCTGTTCCAGCGCTGACATACAGAAAAAAAACGGTGGCTTGAAACACGGATACCTGGCTGGCGATTATGAACTGGGTCTGTGACGAATCATCCCATACGCTGCGGTTTCACGCTACAATTCCACGCTGACTTGTCCGGACCGGAAAACGAATGTTTGAAAACCTAAGTGGCCGCCTGGCCGAAGCCACCCGAAACCTGACTGGCAAGGGGCGGCTTAGCGAATCCAACATAAAAGACACGCTTCGCCAGGTGCGTCTGGCGTTGCTGGAAGCGGATGTCGCGTTGCCGGTCGTTAAGACTTTTATTGAGAAGATACGGTTGCGTGCGGTAGGCGAAGAGGTCGGCAAGAGCCTGACGCCGGGTCAGGCCCTGGTCAAAGTCATTCACGCCGAACTCGTGGCGTTGCTCGGCAGCGATACGGTTGAGCTCGATCTCCGGGCGCAACCACCTGTCGTCATTCTTCTGGCTGGCCTGCAGGGTGCGGGTAAAACAACGACAGCCGCAAAACTGGCCAGGAGGCTGATCGAGAAAGACAAAAAACGGGTAATGATGGTCAGCGTCGATGTCTATCGCCCGGCCGCTATTTTGCAGCTGCAAACGCTGGCGAACGAGATTGGTGCGCTGTTCTGCGAGTCAGACGAGAAGCAGAAACCGAAGGCGATTGTTGCCCGGGCGCTTGATGAAAGCCGCCGGTCACACGCGGACGTGTTGATTGTCGACACAGCGGGCCGGCTGCATGTTGACGATGACATGATGAACGAAGTTGTCGAAGTCCATAAAGCAGCGAGTCCGCACGAGACGCTGTTCGTTATCGATAGTATGGCCGGGCAGGACGCTGTCAATTCTGCCCAGGTATTTGACCAGCACCTGCCGTTAACTGGTGTGATACTGACCAAGACAGATGGTGACGCCAAAGGCGGTGTCGCGTTGTCGGTCCGGGAGGTCACCGGTAAGCCCATCCGATTCGTTGGTGTCGGCGAAAAAACAGATGCGCTGGAGGTTTTTCATCCGGACAGGATGGCCTCACGAATTCTCGGCATGGGGGACGTGCTGTCGCTGGTCGAAGAGATCGAGGGCAAGGTCGATCGGGAGAAAGCCGACAAGCTCGCAAAAAAAATGCAGAAGGGCCGTGGGTTTGACCTGGCGGACATGAAGGATCAGTTTGAACAAATGATGAATATGGGCGGTATGGCGGCAATGCTGGAAAAGCTGCCGATGCCGGGGAACGTAAACCCGGCGGCGCTGAAAGATTCCGCGAACGAAGGCCAGCTCAGACGCCAGATCGCTATTATCAATTCGATGACGCCGTCCGAAAGACGCTTTCCCAAAACGATCAACGGCTCACGCAAAAAGCGAATTGCCGCGGGCTCGGGGTTGCAGATTCAGGACGTTAACCGGCTTTTAAAGCAGCATTTGCAGATGTCCAAAATGATGAAAAAGATGTCAAAAGGCGGCATGAGCAAGATGATGCGTGGCATGCAGGGAGGCGGTCTTCCGCCCGGCATGATGCCGCCGCGACGCCGATAGGCCCAATAAGCCATAATTTGTTGATTCTTATGGCGCAAAAGGGCGCATTTCCTGCATTCAGGGCTTCACATTCGTACGGAAATGGGTAAAATGCGCGCTTTACTCGGGCTGGCTCCCGAGCGTAGGCATGTCTGCCTCTCACTAATAGAACGGAAATGTAATGGTTAGTATTCGTCTTTCGCGCGCTGGCGCGAAAAAACGTCCTTTTTACCACCTGGTGGTCACCGACAGTCGTAACCGTCGGGACGGCCGGTATATCGAGCGACTGGGCTTCTTTAATCCTGTAGGTACGGAAAAAGAGGAAAACCTGCGCATCGATATGGAGCGTGTGGACTACTGGATCAGCAAGGGCGCACAGCCTTCTGAACGGGTTGCCTCATTGCTGAAGGGTCAGCGAAAGGCTGCTGTTAGCAGCTAGCGAATCCCGATACGGGGTTCGTGTCTGGAGTTGCGTTGGCGGGGTCAACGGAAAATGCGCCTGAGCCCGTATTGCTGGGGAAGATATCCGGCGTATTTGGTGTCGATGGCTGGGTAAAATTGTTTTCCTATACAGATCCCAGGGAAGCAATTCTTGAGTACCCGACATGCCTGCTGCGGCAAGGTGGATCCTGGAACGAGATGCACTGGCGCGCTGGCAGGCGGCAGGGGAAAACAGTTGTGGCCAGTCTCGATGGCATTAATGATCGGGATGCGGCAGAGACTTTGATCGGTGCCGATATCGGCATCTGGCGCGAGGATCTGCCGGATACGGAACAAGACAAGTATTACTGGGCAGACCTCGAAGGGCTGTCCGTCGTAGACAAAGACGGACGTGAGTTTGGAGTGGTGTCCTATATATTGGCGACCGGCGCTAATGACGTGTTGGTAGTAAAGGGCGATCAGGAGATTTTGATCCCTTTTATTGTCGGTCGATATGTGATTAACGTGGATCTTGCCGCTGGCGTGATCCAGGTCGACTGGGACTGGGAATGAAGCGATGCAGTTCAGCGTCATCAGCCTGTTTCCGGAAATGGTTAATGCGGTAGCCGAGTTTGGCGTCGTTGGTCGGGCAATCGACAACGAAATCGTTACTCTGCAATGTGTGAATCCGCGGGATTTTACGGCGGATGTACACCGCACCGTGGACGATCGGCCGTATGGCGGTGGTCCCGGTATGGTGATGAAGTTTGAACCGACGGCGGCGGCGATCGACAAGGTTTGCGAGACGATGCCGGAAGGGACACGCGTTATTTGCATGTCCCCGCAAGGCGCGCCGTTTGACCAGGCGGCAGCACGACGATTGGCCGGCTTGCCCGGCGTGGTTTTACTGGCTGGCCGATACGAAGGTATCGACGAGCGTTTGATTGAAGCGAAGGTCGACGAGGAAATATCGCTGGGCGATTATGTGCTTAGCGGTGGCGAAATTGCGGCAATGGCCGTGATTGATGCAACAGTCCGATTGTTGCCGGGAGTACTGGGCGACGACGAGTCTGCATTGCAGGATTCTTTTGGTGACGGATTGCTGGACCATCCGCACTATACGCGCCCGGAGGTGATCGACGGGCGAACGGTACCGGAGGTGTTGTTGTCCGGTGACCACGCAAAAATACGTCGCTGGCGGATGAAGCAGGCGATAGGACGCAGCTTTACGCGGCGTCCGGAACTGGTAGAGAAATTGGACTTGGATGTCGAGCAAAAACAATTGCTTGCAGAGTATTTAAAAGAGAATAGTGATGAGTAAAGTAATCGAGGCACTTGAGCAGGAACAGATGAGCAAGGAAATTCCGGACTTTTCGCCGGGCGACACCGTTGTCGTGCAGGTGAAAGTAAGGGAAGGAACCCGCGAGCGCCTGCAGGCGTTTGAAGGTGTGGTCATCGCGAAGCGAAATCGCGGCCTGAATTCAGCATTCACCGTACGCAAGATCTCGCACGGCGAGGGTGTCGAACGTGTATTCCAGACCTACAGCCCGGTGGTTAGCGCAATCGAAGTGAAGCGCCGCGGTGACGTTCGTCGTGCCAAGCTGTACTATTTGCGCGGGCTGACAGGCAAAGCGGCACGTATCAAAGAGAAAATCTGATTTTGCCGTACTTTTCCTTTATTAGGAAAAAAAGCCCAAATACCGCGAGTATTGGTCAGGCGATCTGAACCAACGACGTCATTCGGGGTCTTTTGAGGCATGAATGGATTACGCAGTCTGAAGCAATGGAGCGCTTGCCTGGCGCTCTGCGTCACCCTGGTGTTGACCAGCGGCTGCGCGTCGATAGTCTCCAACGCCGCCAGCAATTTTGCAGACAACCTGTCGGCGGCGATTCTCAACCAGAACGATCCTCAAACAGTGCGGGACGGCGCTCCTGCATACCTTTTGTTGCTTGATAGCCTGGTCGAGGGCAGCCCGGATGATCCCAAGATCCTGGCCGCGGCAGCCGGCATGTATGCATCCTACGGCGCCGTGTTTGCGAACGAGCCTGAACGCGAAAGGCGTTTGACCGATCGTGCACACAGCTACGGATTTAAGGCCATGTGCGTAAGCTTCCAGCCCGCCTGTAACTGGCCGAGCATGTCGTACGAAGACTATATTGACAGTTTGTCTGATCTGTCCGGCAAACATGCCGATGTGGCGTACGCTTACGGCCTCTCATCGCTGGTTTATATTCGCTCGCACTCCGATGATTTCAACGCGCTTGCCAGGCTGCCACACGCAGAGGCATTGCTGTTGCGCTACCTCGAGATTGGCGACGGCGAAAATGAAGCGTCCGTTTATGTCTATCTCGGAATACTGGCAACCATTCGCCCACCGGCGTTGGGTGGCGAGCCGGAAAAAGGCCGCGCCGCGTTTGAGCGCGCTATTGAACTCACCGACGGAAGAGACTTGAGTGCGAAGGTCGAGTTCGCACGGGGCTACGCGAGACTGTTGTATGAGCGTGAGCTGCACGATGAGTTACTAACCGAAGTTTTAGCTGCCGATCCCAACATGAATGGCTACATTTTGACCAACGTTATGGCACAGCAGGATGCAACAGAATTGCTTGCCAGCGCCGACGACTATTTTTAGTTCACCGGAGAGAACTGATGCAAAAATTTGGAATCATAGTCTTGTCATTGATGCTCGCGATTGCGGTCAGCCCTGCAGATGCCGCGACGCAGATCAAAGTCGCGACGCTGGTACCCAAGGCGTCGAGTTGGGGTAGCAAGATCGATGCGGCGCGCGCCGAAATCAAGGAGCAAACAGACGGCAGAGTCATTCTGAAAGTTTATTATGGCGGCGTTCAGGGACATGCGGCAAAGGTCAAACAGAAAATAAAAATAGGCCAGTTGCACGGTGGCGATTTCACGCCAACGGATTTTCAGGACAAAATGCCGAACCTGAACTTGTATGGTTTGCCGTTCGTATTTAATTCGATTGACGAAGTGAACTACGTTCGAGAGCAAATGGACGAAACGCTT
>Ga0316192_10001391_pt1 | contig 17750 bp, 13 predicted proteins | sample MerIslwburrow_MG_FD_204931 | JGI IMG/M metagenome (GOLD analysis project Ga0316192, IMG submission 204931) | Coastal sediment microbial communities from Maine, United States - Merrow Island worm burrow | ecosystem: Environmental > Aquatic > Marine > Coastal > Sediment | place: USA: Maine...
GAGTTCATGAGACCGGGGTAGGCGATCGGCTTGTTGCCGCCCATCGCCACCATCGACATCGACTCGACGCCACCGGCGATCACGATATCGGCGTTGCCGGCGCGGATGCTGTCGGCTGCGAGGGCGATGGTCTGTGAGCCTGAGCAACAGAAGCGGTTGACGGTGATCGCCGGGACTTCGGTCGGGAATCCGGCCGCAAGGGTGATCAGCCTGGCCACATTCATGCCCTGCTCGCCCTCAGGCATGGCGCACCCCATGATGACGTCGCCGACCATCTCTTTTTCGAGGCCGGGGGTGCGTTCGACGAGCCCCTCGATCATTTTCGATGCGAAGTACTCGGGGCGCGTGTCGCGAAGGCTGCCCTTTTTGGCGCGGCCGATGGCCGTGCGGGCTGCTGAAACGATGACGGCTTCACGCATGACTGACTCCTTTCCTTCTCTCTCAGTTCCTGAGCGGCTTGTTGTTGACCAGCATGTAGGCGATCCGGTCCTGGGTCTTCGGCTCGCCGCACAGCGAGAGGAAGGCCTCGCGCTCGAGGTCGAGGATCGTCTGTTGGTCAACCGTGTCGTTGATGGTCGTGTCGCCGCCGGTCAGGATGCGTCCGAGGTGACGGGCGATCTTCTCGTCGTGAGAGGAGATCCAATGGGTGAGCTTCATGTTGTGAAGCATCATCTCGAGAGTGGCCAGGCCTTCCTTGCCCGGCAGGTGGAGCGATTTGGTCATCGGCGGGGTGTAGCCTTCGTCGGCCATCGCCATCGCCATCCGTTTCGCGGTCCACAGCTGCTGGTCGCGGTTGATCTCCACCTTGTCGAAGGGTCGCAGGTATTTGCGGTCGCGCCCCTCCTCACCGGAGGTGGCAACCTTGGCCATGCCGATATTTTCGAAGGCGATTCGAATAAACGGCAAATTCGAGAGGACTGGTTCGTCAATGCCTTCGAGCACCCTTTCGAGCATGAAGTAGCAGCCGCCGCCCGCCGGGATCAGACCGACCCCAACCTCGACCAGTCCGATGTAGGTCTCGGCCGCTGCGCAGACCCGATCACCACCCATGGTGATCTCGCAGCCTCCGCCGAAGGTGTAGGCGAAGGGCGCGACGATGACAGGGATCTTCGCTTTTCGAAGCCCGGTCGTCATGCCCTGGAAGGCCCGAATCATCTCGTCGATGGCCCCCCACTGGTTGGCCTGGATGCCCTCGAGGACCATCAGCAGGTTGGCGCCGGCCGAGAAATGCTCGCCCTGATGGTTGAGGACCAGACCGCGAAAATCGCGTTCGCCGATCTCGATGCCTTTCGCCATGACCTCGATGATGTATTCGTCGATCGGGTTCATGCGCGGTTGCAGGGTGGAGTGGAACTCGACGCAGGCGATGCCGTCGCCGAGATCGACCAGCGATGCACCCTTGTTGGAATAGATGACTTTCTTCTCGTCCCGCTTGAGCTCGGAGAAGAAGAGGAAGGACTCGGGCCGTGGTTCGTCAATGTAGCCCTTGGTTTCCGGGTCGTAGTACTGGCGTCCCGTGGCCGACTCGATGTAGAAAGTCTCGTCGCCGCCGGCGAGCATGTCAGTCACCCACTTCGCCGGTTTGGCGCCGTCGGCTTCCATCTTTTCGACGACCTTCTTCACGCCGAGGACATCCCAGGTCTCGAAGGGCCCGAGGTCCCAGTTGTAACCCCAGCGCAGAGCGTTATCGATGTCGACGATCGAGTCGGAGATCTCACCGAGGCGGTCCGAGCTGTAGGCCAGGGTGTCACGCATGAGCCGCCAGGCGAACTCTCCGCCGCGGTCGTCGGCGAAGACCATGTCCTGGAGACGCTGCTTGACGTCGTGAGTCTTCTTGGCCTTTTTGAGGGACGGAATGTCGGGCCGCACCTTGGGGCGGTAGGCGCCGGTCTTCCAGTCGATGACCAATTTGGTCTTGGAGCCGTCGTCCTCCTTCTGGATGCGGTAGAAGCCGCCTTTGGCCTTGGTCTTGCGGCCTAGCGAACCGGCTTCGATCATCCCGGAAACGAACTCCGGCACCTTGAAGATCTCGCGCTGCGGGTCGTCCGGGCAGCCCTCGTAGATCGTGTTGACGACGTGCGCGAGGACGTCGATCCCCACCAGGTCGGCGGTGCCGAAGGATGCGGACCCGGGGTGCCCCATGGCCGGACCGGTGATGGCGTCGACCTCGTCCACCTGGTAGTCCATCTCGACCATCGCATTGATGGTGGCGGCCATCCCGAAGGTGCCGATGCGGTTGCCGATGAAGTTCGGAGTGTCCTTGCCGAAGACGATCCCTTTGCCGAGGCGGAAGCGACCGAAGTCGGTGAAGAAGTCGAGGATTTCGGGCTTCGTCTTCTCACCGGCAACCAGCTCGAGGAGCCGCATATAGCGCACAGGGTTGAAGAAGTGAGTGACCAGGAAGTGCTCCTGGAAGTCCCCCGACCTGCCCTCGGTCATGCCGGCGATCGAAAGTCCCGAGGTATTGGAGGAAATGATGCTCCCGGTTTTGCGGACCTCGTCGACACGCGCGAAGACTTTCTGCTTGATGTCGAGACGCTCGACGACGACCTCGACGATCCAGTCACACTCCGCCAGCTTGTCCCAATCGTCCTCGAAGTTGCCGATTTCGATCAGCGGCAGGAACCGTTTGGAGTAGAGCGCGGCCGGCTTCGACTTTTTGATGCCTTCGAGGCCTGCGATGGAGAACTTGTTCCGAAACCTCGGGTCATCCTTGGTGAGACCCTTCTTCTCGTCCTCCTCGGTGAGCTCGGGCGGCACGATGTCGAGCAATACAACCGGTATACCGGCGTTGGCGAGGTGGGCGGCAATTCCGGAGCCCATGACGCCGGCTCCGAGGACCGCGGCCCGTTGAATATCAGTGCCCATGGATCAACCTCCCGTGTTGGTAGGTGGGTTTGACTCTATAGGGTGAATGAACACTCATTCATTCTGAACCATTCGCCGCAGGATGGCAAGATATTTCGGCGGACCGTCGAACCGCACTTCGCGAGGCGTCACTCGACCCGCCCAGAGCGAGGTAGAACGCTGCTTTTCAGTGTTCGAGAGGGGTTGCGAACGAGTCGATCGAATATGCCGAGATGCGGCATCAGGGAGTTCCCCGGGATCGGGCTGCGAACGAATCTGCCATATCGATGGCGACGATCTTCGGACAGCGTTTCTGCGGGTCCGGGAGGGTCTGAAAACACGATCCAGAGGCCTCGGACCGGGTTGCTCGGCGGAGGCTGATTGAGCGGAATCCGAATCATGATGGAGGGCGGCGAACCACCGGATGAAGATCGGCATTTGCCACCCGAAAGGTCTGTTTTTCCCCTAAGTCGTGTGAAATCTGTAACCTGAGGCATGCGACTGGCGTGAAAGTGGGTTGCAGAAAAGGTGGCGGATTGAGGAGCATTTTAGATTGCAGGAATGGGTCTTAATCCTATGATATAGTCATATGGAACAATGGTTTAGGCGAAGAAAGTTACGACCGCGACAGGGCCATTTGAATCGATGAATTCGGCGTTAATTTTGGAGGGCCATTCAAGGGCCAAGGGGAAGGTGAAGGGCGAAGCTTTCCTGGCTGTTATTTGCCTGTCCTGTGCTCTGTCTTCAGGGCCGCTGATCGCGCAAGAACGCGTTTCCAATCCGACCGGAGGAGCCCCCGTTCCCGGCGGCACATCCGAAGACGCGATCATTGTCGGTCCATTCCTCTTCAGCCCGACCCTCCAGCTCACCTGGCAGGACCGCGACAATATTTTCTACACGCCGGTCGATGAGGTGCGGGATCAGGTATGGCTTGCCAGGGCACAACTGCTGTTCGAGGTTCCGATCAATGAATCTCATGTCTATTTCTCCTATTCACCCCAGTACACCGACTATCGGACGTATGAGCTGCTCGACAAGTGGTCCCATTTCTTCGATGTAGGAGGGTCTTTCATTTTTTCGAACGGGTTGGCTATCCGAGCGACCTATAACTACATCGTCGGCAATCTCGAGACCCGCGAGGTGGATCCCGGGGGGGAGCTGTACTACGGCGACCCACAGTTCATCAAGAATTTCGCGGCCGTATCGGCCGACTACTGGTTCACACAACGAGATGGGCTGTTCGTCGATTTCTCGTGGACCGACCTCGACCATTCTGAACCGAGGTTGTTCTACGACTACACGTCGCTTGCAGCTGGTTTTGGCTGGCTTCACCAGCTGAGTCCGAACCTGGTCATGGATGTGCGTTACGGAGTTATCGACTTCGACGCCCATGACACCGCGTACCAATCGAACCGTTTTCGCGATTCGTTGTCCCACACCTTGACTCTTGGATTTCGCGGCCAGCTGAGCCCGGTGGTGTCAACCGAAGGGCAAGTGGGATACCGCACCATTCGATACGACCTCCAGCCAGGCGATCCGCCGGTATCGGACTTCAGCGGGTTTATCGTCAACGGGCTCATCAGCTGGGAAATGGCGCACGGCTCGGCTCTGAGCTTCGACGTCCTCCACTCTCCGTACCCTTCCAACTATGCCGACAACGCCAACTACGTCGCGACGGGAGCCGGCCTCACCTACAGCCTCGATCGGGGAACCGTTTTCGGGCAGGCGCATGGCCGATTCCAGATCAACGACTATGAGCTGCCGGATCCCATCACCAGCGAGCTGCGGTCCGACGACATTCTCTCGCTCGGTCTCGGTCTCGGCTATCGATTCACCAACCACCTGTCGCTCTTCGGCAGTTACCTCCATGAAGATCGCGATTCCCTGTTCCGTTACTCCTACACCATCAACATCTTCACCCTCGGGCTCGTGCTCGGTTTTTGACACTGTTTGTTGGGGATTCTGCGCCTTCGCCGTGCCTGTATGCGGTTCCAACGCAAGAAAAGAGTAAAGAGTGAAGGGTGAAGCCCACCTGCCCCAATCTTTACTCTTGACTCTTCACCCTTAACCCGGTTCCAGCTACGCCCTGGCTGGATCGCGGGGCGCTGGTTTTCTTCACCCAAAGCAAATGGGGGATCGTCAAATGTGGTACCGTCCGACCATGAATTCGAGGCGCGTATTCTGTCCCGTAATGATTCTCGTCATCGGTCTGACAATGCCGGTTGCAGCGCAAGAGGATCAAGCGCCCGACACTGGCGGATATCGAGTCGGGATCGGCGACGTCATCGAGGTCGAGTCCTTTCAAGAGGACGAGATCAGCGGGGAATTTTCGGTCGAGGTGTCGGGAGCCATCACCTTTCCGTTGCTCGGAACGGTCCCGGTGGCGGGTATGACGGTCGCCGAAATCGCGACTCTCCTCGAAAGGCTGCTCGAAAAGGACTACTACGTCGATGTCCAGCTCAAGGTCGAGGTCGATGTCTTCGCGTCACAGCCTGTGACCCTGCTTGGTGAGGTACAACTTCCCGGCACGTACTACCTCGAGGGCCGGACGACCCTGACCGAGCTGCTGTCGAGGGCTGGTGGATTGAAATCGAGTGCGGGTCCGGTGCTCGAGCTTCGTCGCACCGCTCGCATTGAGGGCGAAGGCCCGCCTGAACCAATGATTTTTGAGACTGCAAAGCTCTCGACCGGCGAAGTCGGGCGGGACCTCATCCTACAGGCCGGCGACGTACTCTATGTTTCTCCAAAGCAGATCTACTTCATCACCGGCGAGGTGGCCCGGCCCGGGCAATACGAGATCTCCCTTGGCATGACCCTGATGCAGGCCCTTTCTCAGGCCGGTGGCGTTGGAAAGTTCGCGTCACAAGTCATCGAAATTCACCGCGAGGTGGGCGGCGAAAAGAAGATCCTCAGTTTCGACCTTTCGCATATCCGCAAGGGGCGGCTGGCCGACCCTGCGGTGATTTCGGGTGACGTGATCTTTGTCAAACGCCGGTTCTTCTGAGGAGGATTGCGTGAGCTATGAAAACGTTTTGACCGAGAATCGTAACGGTGTCCTTTGGCTGAGTGTGAATCGTCCTGAAAAATTGAACGCACTCAATCACGCGACTCTCGGCGAAATCTCGGATGTATTTGAATCGGTCGGTGACGACAACGACGTCTGGGCCGTTGTGGTCACCGGGGCCGGAGAAAAGGCGTTTGTTGCTGGCGCCGATATCGGCGAGCTCAATACGCTGGGGCCGGTGGAAGCCAAGGAGTTCGCCCTTCGGGGGCAGGCGATTTTCCGACAGATCGAGCGTCTGGCCAAACCGGTGGTGGCGGCCGTCAACGGCTTTGCCCTCGGCGGTGGCTGCGAGCTGGCGATGGCTTGCCACCTCAGAGTGGCGACCAGCAACGCCGTCTTCGGCCAACCAGAGGTCAAACTCGGACTGATCCCGGGTTACGCGGGAACCCAGCGCCTGCCGCGGCTCGTAGGCCGAGGCCGCGCCCTCGAAATCCTGCTTACGGGCCGCAACGTCAGCGCCGAGGAAGCGGAGAGAATCGGCCTCGCGAACTCGGTGTGTGAGCCGGCGGAGCTCGCAGATACTGTCGACGCTCTGTTGCAGAAGATTCTTGCCAATGGGCCCCTCGCCGTTGGTCACTGCATCGACGCGGTCAACCATGGACTCGATCTGCCGTTCGACGATGCGTGCCTTCTCGAAGCAACCCTTTTCGGGGTTGGCGCTGCGAGCGAGGAGATGCGCGAAGGGACCTCAGCCTTTCTTGAAAAGCGGAAGGCCAACTTCCGATAAGAAAATCGGCCAACAGTCTTCACCGCCACAAGAGGCTGGAGGTGGATTGACGCTTGATCCAAGTTGAAGGGCTACGTAGTATTCTTGGAACGGGACAATAGACGATTGGGAGGTAATAGGTGGACGAGACGAGGTCGGAGCCACCAAAGATCAAAGTGGTCGATCGCCGGAAGTTCTCCGCGGAGGGTGATCCTTTGGAGACAGATGTGCCGAACGCCGAGACGGCTGTTCCGGTGTCGCCTGCTGAAGACGTCGTGTCCGAGCCCGTTGCACCAACGCCGGAACCGGTCCCCGCGACCCCCGCGACGGAGCATCCCGGCCAACCATCCCGGATGTTCCTCGAACTCGTGACAATGCTCGCCGGACAGGCGGAGCTGCTGTTGGTCGGTGCCGACGACCTGCCCGCCCAACCGGCGGAGGCGCAGCGGATGATCAACTACCTGGGGGTGCTTGAAGAGAAGACGGCCGGTAATCTTTCCGACGACGAAGCCGAGCTTTTGTCCAGCGTCTTGTACCAACTGCGGACGTTTTTCCTGCAGAGAAAGTAATTGATGCTGAGAAGGTTCATTCCCGCTCTATTCGTGATCGTGGGGGTATCGGCCGCCGCGGACGCGAATCTCCTCGACACCTGGCACGAGGTTCAGGCGAGCCTCGTCAACGGCGATGTCGCGGGCGCGGAGTTGGCGATAACGGCGTTGCAGGAGGAAGCCGTCGAGCTCGAGGTGCGGCGACTGCCGGCCTTTGCGGCAGCACTTGCGACATGGGCCGAGGCGCATCCCGGGGCGGATGGTGAAGCGATGCTCAGGGTGGCCAAACAGCTGGACCCGGATTACCCGACAAGCTATTTCCTCGCGGCGCGATGGAGCTTGGATACGGGCGCGACGACGTCAGCGATCAAAGAGTCTATTGTCGGATTGATCGCACTCATCAGATATGAATCCACCAGGAGGGCGGTTGGCGCGGGATTATTGATGTGGGTTGTGATCGCGATTGTAGTCACCCTGATATCGATGATCTTCGTTGTCACCGTTCGCCACCTTCGCAGCATCATTTTCGATGCCCGTGACCTCGGTGGGAAGATCTTCCGCCCCGCCAACGCATGGGTCTTCGCATTTGTCTTGCTTTTGCTGCCGGTCTTTGCGGCGCTGGGCCCTGTGTGGTTGGCCGTCTATCTCTTTGTCCTCAGCTGGCCGTATCTGAGCCAGCTCCTCAGGATTTGGACCTTTGTGGCGTGCCTGGCCTTGGCGCTGGTGGGCCCGACCTTTGCATGGATCGAACATGACGTTCTGCAGAGTGAGCCGCTCAAGAGCCGGGTTGGCACCATGCTCGATGAGCGCCAGTCGGATTTCGCTACCCTGCGCGAATTCTCCGAGCTCTCGGTCGAGCTCGAAGAAGATTCGGGCTACCATCTCATCCTCGGCGAGCTCCTACGCATGCACGGCGAACCGGGGATGGCGCGAGTGGAGTACCAGAAGGCGACACTTCTCGATCCGGAAAGTCCCCGGCCGCTTGTGTTCGTCGCAAACCTCGCCCTCGAGGAAGGGAACACCAAGCGGTCCATTCAGCTCTTCAACCAGGCCCTCGAGCTTGATGGTCAAAACGCGTTTGCTTATCACAACCTGTCACTCGCGTTCGACCTCAGCCGGAGGTTCCAAGAAGGAGACGCAGCGCGAGCGAGAGCACGCGAAATCGCCGGCCGCGAAGTTGCGGAGGAAGGACTCCGTGGTCTTGATCCTCGGGTCAGGTACCCGCGCCTGGGCAGTGATGACGTGGCTGACCTGGTTGAAGGCTTGAGCGCTGATCAGATGGCCCTTGGGGGGCGTTATTCGCTTTCGCTCGATCCTGTGAAGCAACTCGCTTCGCGGATTTCGATCGTCTTCCTGGTCGGCGCATTTCTCGGACTTGCGGCGCTGCTGGTCCGGCTCCGGATATATCCACCGTCCAAGGAATGCAGCAAGTGTGGCAAGGTCTACCGGCTGGAATCTGGTTTTGGAGAAAGCACGGTCCACTGTTCGCAGTGCGTGTCGGTATTCATGAAGCGTGAGGTCGTGTCGATCGAGCAGCAGACAGCGAAAATGGATCAGATTCGCCGCTGGGAGAGGTGGGCCTCGCTCGTTCGGCGGATCGCCGGTTTCCTCGTTCCCGGTAGCCACGCCACGCTTGACGATCATGTATTTCGTGGATTCTTGACCGGCTTCCTGGCTTGGTTTTTCCTGATCGGCGCGCTGGTTCTGGTGCCACTCTTCGTTACTCGTATTGAACCTTTGGCCGAGATTCACCCGGTCCAGACTGCGTTTCTGGTGTTCTTCGGGTTGATTGTCTTGCGGTCAGGCGTTTCCGCCTGGAGCCGGAGGTAGGATGGCGCTCGAAGGAACGCTTCGGGACTTTTCCTTTGCCGATATCCTGCAGCTGATTTCGCTGCAACGGAAGACGGGCGTGCTGACTCTTCGCGCCGAAGAAAACCTGGTGACGGTTTCCTTCCAGGACGGCTGCATTGTTGGTGCGTCGACACTGAATCAGCACACCGAGGACATGATCGGGCTCATTCTGCTCAAGAGGGGAGAGGTGACCGAAGCGGAGCTCGAAGGAGCCCTGCGCCGTCAGGAAGAGACTCTCCAAAGGTTGGGTCGAATCCTGATCGATCACCACGTGGTGGCGGTCGAGACGGTGCGGGTGGCCCTCCACCAGCAGATTCTCCAGATTGTGTATCGCGTCTTCCGATGGTCCGACGGCGAGTACCATTTCTCGCAGGAGACCGACATCGACTACGACCGCGACCTCCTGCAACCGATGGCGGCGGACTCGATCATCATGGAAGGCGCCCGGATGACGGACGAGTGGCCGTTCATCGACCAGCGGATTCCGGACCGCGATGTCGTCTTCAGAAAAGTGGATCCGTCGCGTCGCCTCGAGGTCGTGGAGGGCGGCGACGATTTTGTCGGTGATCTCGAATTCTCTTTCGACAGCGAGGACTCAGGCGGTTCCGGGTCCCTCCCGGACGACCAGATTACCGAGAATCAGATGGAGGTCTATCCTCACATCAACGGCAGGGATTCGGTCAACGAAATCATCCTCGAGAGCACCCTGATCGAGTTTGAAACCTGCAAAGCGATTGCCGAGCTCTTCGATCGCGGGCTGATCCGCGAGGCCACCCAAGAAGAGATCGCGCGTGAGATGCGTCGCGGCGTGGACATGCCCAGATCACAGCGGTGGTCGCCGGCGTCACTGCCATGGCTTGCGGTGCCGTTTTTGGTTCTTCTCGGCTTTGCGCTGATGATCGTGAATCGAAATCCGGCGAATCCCGGGTTCACCCTGCGCGAAGACGTCTGGGATCGATATGTTCTCCAAAGTGTGTCATGGATCAGCCTCGATCGCGTTTCGCGCCAGGCCGAAACAGCTTTCTACCTCGACGGCGTCTATCCCGAGAGCGCCGACCAACTGATGAAGGACTATCCCGGGACCGTGCCGCTCGACCCGTGGGATCGACCATATCGCTTGGTGACGCGGGGCGAGAAACTGCTCGTTACTGGTTCAGATAGGAGCGGTCAGCCGATCCAGAGCTTGATCCTGAGCCGTCATCTCGCCTGGGAGGGGACCGGGGGGAGGGCCGATCGTCCCGACGGCCCCGGCGTTCAGCTGGTTCCGTAGCCGTCAGCGATCAACCCAACTCCACCCGCAGAAAACAGCCTGTTTGCAGGTAATTCTCAAGGACTTGACAAACTATCACTCAAGTCTTATATTCTTCTCGTGTGAACAGAGTTGAGGAGGACACAAGCATGTCTCAAGTGATAGGAATTGACCTCGGCACCACGAACTCCGTGGTTGCCGTGATGGAAGGCGGCAAGCCAGTCGTCATACCAAATCAGGAAGGCAATCGAACCACAGCTTCGGTGGTGGCGTTCGCGAATAATGGCGAGCGCCTCGTCGGTCAGGTGGCAAAGCGTCAAGCGGTCACCAATCCGGAAAACACGGTTTCGTCGGTGAAACGGTTCATGGGCCGTCGCTACGACGAGGTCGGCGAAGAAATGAAGACCATTCCCTACAAGGTCGAGAAAGGCGAGAACGACACAGCTCGCATCGAGATCGAAGGCAAAATGCACTCTCCGCCGGAGATCTCAGCGATGATCCTGCAGAAGCTCAAAGCCGCAGCCGAAGATTACCTTGGCGGCAAGGTTGAGCAGGCGGTGATCACGGTTCCCGCATATTTCAACGATGCCCAGCGGCAGGCCACCAAGGATGCCGGGCAGATTGCCGGGCTGGAGGTGTTGCGTCTCGTCAACGAGCCGACCGCCGCCGCGCTCGCCTACGGTCTCGACAAGAAGGGAGACGAAACCATCGCTGTCTTCGATTTCGGCGGTGGCACATTCGATATCTCGATCCTCGAAGTGGGCACCGGCGTGGTGGAGGTCAAGTCGACCAACGGTGACACCCATCTCGGTGGTGACGACCTCGACCAGGTTGTCATCGAGTGGATGGAAGAGGAGTTCAAAAAGGACCAGGGTGTGGACCTTTCCAAGGACCGGATGGCGGTCCAGCGCCTCAAGGAGGCGGCCGAAAAGGCGAAGATGGAGCTCTCGTCGACCATGGAGACCGACATCAATCTGCCGTTTATTACAGCGGATGCGTCGGGGCCGAAGCACCTCAATCTGAAGCTTTCGAGATCGAAGTTCGAACAGATGATCGAGCCGTTCGTGCAACGAACGCTGGAACCGAGCCGTCAGGCGTTGAAAGACGCCGGCCTCGAAGCAAAGGATGTTGATGAGGTCATTCTCGTCGGCGGTTCGACCCGGATCCCGATGGTCCAGAAGCAGGTCACTGACTTCTTCGGCAAGGAGCCCAACAAGGGAGTGAACCCCGATGAGGTCGTTGCCATTGGAGCTGCGGTGCAGGCCGGTGTCCTGGCAGGGGAGGTCAAGGACGTTCTCCTCCTCGATGTCACGCCGTTGTCGCTGGGAGTGGAGACTCTGGGTGGCGTCGCCGACTTCGTCATCGAGCGCAACACCACGATCCCGGTTCGCAAATCCAAGGTCTACTCGACGGCCGACGACAACCAGAACCAGGTCGAGATCCACGTTCTGCAGGGGGAACGAACCATGGCGGGGGACAACCGCACGCTGGGCCGGTTCCACCTCATCGGCATTCCGGCCGCACCCCGCGGTGTGCCCCAGATCGAGGTCTCGTTCGATATCGATGCCAACGGGATTCTCCACGTTTCGGCAAAGGACCGGGGCACTGGCCAGGAGCAGAAGATTCAGATCACAAGCTCGTCGGGGATCTCCGATGACGAGATCCAGAACATGGTCGAGCAGGCGAAATCACATGCCGATGACGACGAACAGAAGCGTAAGGAGATCGACACCCGAAACAAGCTCGACGCTCTGATTTACTCGACCGAAAAGCTCGTCAACGACAGTCGCGACAAGCTGCCGGAGGCTGAAGCCAAGACGATCGACGATGCGATCGCCGAGGCCAAAAAGGTCCTCGAAGAGGGCTCGGCCGACCAGATGGAACAAGCGCTCGAGCAACTGACTCAGGCCAGCCACCAGGTGGCAGCGGTTCTCTATCAGAGCGCATCCGCTGAAGGTGGCAACGGTACCCCCGGCGGCGAATCTGCGGCCGGCGGTGACGGCCCATCGGCTGCGGCCGACGACGATGTGATCGATGCGGAGTACGTCGACGTTGATGCAGAAGAAGAAGGCTGACGCTGATCGCGAGGACGCCCAGGGTGTGTTGTGAGAGACCCGGGGTCGGCTGTTATCAGCTGGCCCCGGCGTTTTTCAATGCTAAAGTGAAATTCGCACTCACCGTATGATGGTCAAAGCGGCGCACCGGATTCCACAGTCATGCGCCGAGCTTCGACCGTGACGGGTGGGGGAGGGAAATGAAGGCGAAACCGAAGTACCGGATGATCTCCTGGGTGGCCGAGAAATATAACGTCCACCCTCAGACCCTCCGTCTCTGGGAGCGCGAAGGTCTCTTGCGGCCGACGCGATCGCGTGGCAATACTAGGTTGTACGACCAGCAGACCTGCGAACGGCTCGAGATCATCCTCGCTTTGACCAGAGACCTCGGTGTCAATCTTGCGGGGGTCGACATCATCCTCAACCTGAAGGAGCAGATCCGGCGCCTGCAGGAGGAGAACGAATTGATGGGCAACCTTATCCGGCGGACCGTGCAAAAGCACAGCGAGGTCCCCAGATACCACTCGCTGGTCAAGGTGGAGACCACCACGTTGAAGGTTGTGGACGAGGAATGAGTCGACGCGGAGGCTCCACGCCGGATGCCGAAGTCGCGACGTTACGGAGATACCTCAAGGAGATCGGCCGCTATCCGCCGTTGAATCACGAGCAGGAGGTCGAGCTGGCCGCACGCATTCAGGCCGGTGACGAAGACGCCGTTCGTGAAATGGTGGAATCGAACCTCCGATTCGTGGTTGCCTATGCCAAGCGCTACCGGAACCCGAACGTTCCTTTCCTCGATCTCATCCATGAGGGTAACCTCGGACTGATCCAGGCCGCGAAAAAATACGACCCGTCCCAGGAAGGGCACGATGTCAAGTTCATCACCTACGCGGTGTGGTGGATTCGGCAGGCGATCCTCCATGCTCTTGCAGAACACGCAGGGTCATTTCGTCTTCCCCAGAAGCAGGCCAACACGCTGTATCGCATGGAGAGGATTCGGTCTCTTCTGGCAGAGCGTTTCGGTCGGGCGCCGACCGATCGTGAGCTGTCTGAGGAACTGGGGATCACCATCGATGACGTGCGGGTCCTCACCCGGGCTTCGCGCTCGTCGCTTTCGCTCAACGAGCCGGTGGATTCGGAGGGCGATTCCGAACTCGGCGATCTCCTGGAACAAACCGGACTTCCCGATACCGACGAGCTGCTTCTTCGAGAGAGCTTTTCACGCGCGCTGAGCGACGCCCTCGCCGAGTTGCCGGCGAGGGAGCGCAAGGTTCTCGAGCTGAGGTTTGGTCTTGACGACGACATGCCCAAGACCCTGCGGGAGATCGGCGAAGTGATGGGTCTGTCGCGTGAACGTGTGCGCCAGATCGAGAGCCGCGCGCTGAATAAACTCCGCCGCTCGCACCAGAAACATTCCTTGCAGGGCTTTCTTCGGTAGCGTCGAACCCCGCGTCCGCGTCCGCGTCCGCGCCCGAAATTGTTCTGTTATGAGCCTTGAGTTTTCGAGCTCTCGTGGCGATCCACTAAGGCTCTTTATCGCTATTGCCATTGAGTTCGTCTTCGGACGCGGACTCGGACTCGGACGCGGACTCGGGTTCCACCGACACCGCCGGCGCCGACTTCCTTACAACCCGCGTGCCGGCGAGAATGTCGTGCAATGTCCGCTTGTCAAATCGGATCAGCATCAATAAATGCCCCCACTCGAAGGTCATCGAGCTGACGCAGTACGCCGCGAGACGAAGCAGGGCACGAGTTGGACCGATCGGATACCGCTGTCGGTAGTCGGTGATCCGGAGACCGACCGCCCACTTGCCTGGAGTCGCTCCAAGCAGGCCCCAGCCGACAATGAAGTAGCACCACCAGAGTGCGATCCACAGACCGAGAATCCCGCTGGCGTGTGCCAGCCATTGCGGGTCGGATGTTGCCCGGGCGAGATGGTCGATCCCTCCCCAGGCGGCGCTCCAATTGAATTTCTGGCTCACCGGGATTGCGAGCAGTGCGCACAGGCCACAGTACATGGCCATGTCGAGAAGGGTCGCGGCGAGACGCCATGAGACGCCGGCGGGCCGCCAACCGTCGGCGAAATCTAGTCGATGGTGATCCACTACAGAGGTGTCAATCCGCCGCTTCGCTGGTGCACGAGCCACAAGCCGGAGTAGGCATGGAGGAAGCGGAATCGAGACCGATAGATGTACTCCAGCTGTTGGGTGTCGCCGCGGAAGAGCATGTCATCAATGAACCACTGGAACCGGCGATCCGAATCGCGCGCCCGTTCGAGGCTTCGCGCCGAGTGCTCGAGCAGTTCGTACAGGCGATCGGGATTGTTGGCTTCTTCGAGCCGTGTGATCTCGTTGGTTTCTTCCTCCATTTTGACTCTCAGAGCGGCACTCATGAGGAAGAACCGATCGAGCTCCCACTCCGGAGTGTTCTTTTCGACGTTTCCCTCGGCCAGCCTGCGATAGGTCTCGATCTCCCTCGGTTCCAGGTTGAGGTTGCGTATCTCGGGTGCCGACGTGATTTGAGTCGGCAGGCGGTCCCACACGATCATTTCGAGGGCGAACATGATTTTGTGGAGGGTCTCGTTGAGGAGCGGATCGGGCGGCAGGAGGTTCTCCAGCGATGTCCCCTCGACCTTTTTGTCAGTCCCGTTACTGTCGGTTTGGAACTCTTCCTCGTCCGGCGGTTGGATTTTGTGTGAGGCGGTGCGCGCCGTCGCAGACACAGCCGCTCCATTGGATTTCGACTGCAGCGGTCGTTTCGAGGCCGGGTCGAACTGTGCCAAGACTGCCTGCATGGCGCGCGTCATCTCGGAGATGTCGTCACGTTTGACGTTGTCCTTGCGCGCTCGGGCCTCGTAGCGCACGCGAATCGTCCGGAATTCCTCGAGCTGTCGTTTGAGGCCTTCACTCGCGAGCTCGGGGTGGCGGTCAAGATAGCGCTCGATGTCGAAAATCCGGTTGGCGTTTTCGACGACCTTCCTCTCTTCGACTTCGTACAGATCCTTGAATCTGTTCTTCGCGACGATATTGGTGGTTGTGATCTCGATCAAAATCGATGGGTGGAGGGTTGTTTTGCCGAGGCGCTGTTTGAGTCGGCGGTATCTTTCGTAGACCTTCGATTCAACGAGTGTCCTGTAATCCTCGATCGACTCCAACTCATTCCGAATTGCCTGCACCGCTGCGGCGAGTGGAGCTTCCTCTGCGAGAGGCAACGGCGGCAGATCGGTGATCTGTGAGAGGCGTTTGAAGCTCGACATCAGGTCAGCGGGGTCTTTGGGCGCTCCTCGCCCGTTTTCTTCCTGAGTTTCCGCTAGACGCGTGAAGAGGATATCGAGCTTGTCGAGGGTGTCTTGTTCAAAGTGTTTCGACAGCAGATAGAACTTGAGTAGCGCGGTGAGGACCTTTTCGTCTTGGCGCTTGATGTGATCAAAGAACTTGCGCATGACCGAAGGGGCGAACTGGCCTTCGATTCGCGCCAGCTCCCGTTGAATCCGATCGAGCTCTCGTTCCAGTTGATCCAGTTCGGGGGTGGCGTCGACGGTGCTCTCGACGCCTATCATGTGAACGAGCTGTTTCAACCTTTCGTGGAGAGCTTGAAAATCATAGGTATAAGGCATCGGGCCTTCGCCGAGATGCTTGAGGACCCCTCCGAGGAACTGATAAAAAGTCCACAGCGATCTGAAGCGGTCGGAAAGCGTGGTATACCGAACGCTCAAGGTATGTGCCTTGGGAGCTTGCATCGCCTTAGGATACACCGACTTGCGGTGACCGACAACGCGGGGAGAACTAATGCTGGGACAGACAGTAGTGAGCCGGGAAGAGATCGAATTGATGTTGGATCGTCTTGCCGAGGAGATCGAAGCCGACCTCGAGGGCAGGGCGCCGGTGTTCATCGGAGTGTTGAAGGGGTGCGTGTTCTTTCTCACAGATCTCACGAGGCGGATCCGTTCGTCGGTCGAGTTGGATTTCATCCAGGTCTCGAGCTATGGCGCCAGTACGACCTCGTCCGGCTCAGTTGTGCTGGTCAAGGACATCACGGTCGATGTCCGTGACCGAGACGTCTATCTGATCGAGGATATTGTCGATACTGGGATCACCCTCACCGATGTCATCAAGCTCATCGAGGCACGGCACCCGAGATCCATCCAGGTGGTGGCGTTGCTGTCGAAACCATCGCGGCGCCAGATCGAGGTTGACGTCGCCTTCCTCGGCACCGAGATCGAGGATCTCTTCGTGGTCGGCTACGGACTCGACTATGGCGAGGCGTATCGGAATCTGCCTGATATTCGCGTGCTCGAGGAGTAGCTAACCCCGTCTCCGTGCCCGTCTCCGTCTCCGTGCCCGACGGCTTGGGACCTGGGGCTTGAGGCTTGCCTCCGCCCGCCCGGACACCATCGAAATCCACCTCAAGCCTCGAGCCTCAAGCCCCAAGCCATGCGTCTGAAAAACATTGCGTGACACGGCGCAAAACGCAAGCTAGAATGTGCCAACACGGGCCATATGGAAACGAGGCCGATGACGGGGGACGGATGAAGCCGAGCGATTACCGCGTGCTGATCCGAGGCGCCGGAGAGCTGGCGTCCGGGACCGCCCACCATCTCTATACCCAGGGTTTTCAGAACATCCTGATGCTCGAACGCAGGTACCCGAAGGCGGTGCGACGTCAGGTGTGTTTTTCCGAAGCGATTCTTGATGGCACAACCAAGGTGCAGGGCGTTTTGGGCCGATACGTTCGTAACGTGGACGAAGCAGAGGCGGCGAACGAAGGGGGTGCGATCGCGATCGCGGCGCTCGATCTCGATGAAGTGCTCCATAGCTGGCAGCCGAAAATCTTCATCGAGGCGGCGATGCTACGCAAGAACTGGGGTCTGAAGCGGGAGATCGCGCCGGTCGTGATTGCTCTCGGTCCGGGCTATGTCGCTCGCAAGGACTGCGATGCGGTGGTCGAGACGGTTCGCGGACCACAGGTCGGCGCCGTCCTTGAAGATACTGGCGAGCGCCTCCGGGACGAACCGCCGGCGGAGATCATGGGCTATGGCGACCAGCGGGCCGTCAAGGCAGTTCGAGACGGCATCTTTTTCACCCAGCAACGCATCGGCGGCCAGGTCGAACGTGGTGAGCGGATTGGCACGGTGGTTTCTGTATATGGCGTTGAGGACTTTCGGCAGGGTGTTCCGGTTGACGCCTCCTATCCGGTGACGGCGAGGATCTCAGGTGCGTTGCGGGGCCTGCTTCGGGATGGGGTGCCGGTCAAGCAGGGAGACCGCATCGCGGACGTTGATCCTCGCGGCACCACCGACGACCTCGATCACATTTCTGACAAAAGCCGCCGGGTCGCGGAAGGTGTCCACGAAGCCCTCCTCGGGTTGATCGCCGAGATGGAGCGTCGACGTCCGAAAGCCCGAAAGAAGTCCGGCGCTTCGGGACCGAAG
>Ga0316192_10001395_pt1 | contig 17735 bp, 16 predicted proteins | sample MerIslwburrow_MG_FD_204931 | JGI IMG/M metagenome (GOLD analysis project Ga0316192, IMG submission 204931) | Coastal sediment microbial communities from Maine, United States - Merrow Island worm burrow | ecosystem: Environmental > Aquatic > Marine > Coastal > Sediment | place: USA: Maine...
GGTCGTCGGGCCGAAGGAGATCGGCCGCGACAAGGACGGCAATCCGATCCATCACTACCTGCCGGTGTCCAGCCCTGACGAGCTCGATTTCGGCTATTCGACCACCGGGTTCTCGGCGAAAACCTACTTCCTTCCCTTTCGGGAAGAACTGTCGAGCTACCGTTTTGAGGAGGACGATTGGGCTCAGGACATCCGCTACCGGATCCAGCCACGGGCCATCATCGGTCTTCATGCCTGCGACATCAACGGGCTGCTCAAGTTGGATAAGGTCTTCGCCCGCGATTTCTTCCCGAGCCCGTACTACATCTCGAGGAGGAAGAACACCTTCATCGTCGGGATCGACCACGAGCCCTGCGAGGGCGGCTTCTGCAGGTCTCTGGGAACCGATACGGTGACCCACGGGTTTGACCTGTTTCTCACCGATATCGGTGATCGATATTTCGTCGCCATCGGCTCGGACCGAGGCTTCAGCGCACTGCAGAGAGTCGAGGCCCGAGAGATCACCGATGAGGACACCCACGACTACCTGATGGAGCGGAAGCGCCTCGCCGGCTTGTTCCAGGCCGAGGTCCCGGTCCACGACCTGGGCACCTTGCTCGATATCGAGTTCACATCGGAGGACTGGGAGAAGTGGGGCCGCAAGTGCTTGAGCTGCGGCAGTTGCGCCATGGTGTGTCCCACGTGTTACTGCTACGGGGTTACGGAACGGGTCTCGATGGACTTCAAGCGAGGGGTCAAGACCAGGCAGGCGTACTCGTGCAATCTCTATGATTTCGCCGAGGTGGCGGGGGGGCACAACTTCAGACCGGACAGCACGACCCGACTCAAGTACCGCTACTACCACCAGCACCGTGGATTCGCGGAAATCTACGACGAGCCGAAGTGCGTGGGCTGCAACAGATGCGGGAGGACATGTCTCGCCGGAATCAGTCCTGCGGAAGTGATTACGGATCTCCAGATGGATGAAGGACCATGAAGAACCTAGTCCAACCCTACGATGTTTCGCTGGAGAGCGAGATGCTGGAGCCTCTCGACTTCAACAGGAGGAGCCGTCTCAAGGAGATCGACAGGTGTTTCAAGGCGGAGATTCTCAACGTGATCCGCCTGACCGACATGGAGAAGCTCTTCCAGGTGCGGATTCTAGACGTGGGAGAGAGTGAGCGCTTCTCCTTCCTCCCGGGCCAGTTCGTCATGGTCGAGGTGCCGGGGTACGGTGAGATCCCCATCTCCATCTCGAGCTCAGCCTCGAGGACGGGGTACGTGGAGCTGTGCATCCGACGGGCCGGCGTCGTCACCGGCGCCCTTCACCGGGCCGGACGCGGCGCCCGCATCGGTCTTCGGGGCCCATTCGGCACTCATTTCCCCATGGAAACGATGAAGGGGCACGATGTGCTGCTCATCGCAGGCGGCCTGGGCCTGGCTCCTCTGCGCTCGTCGATCTTTGCCGTCATCGAAAACCGAGCCGACTTCGGAAACGTGCATATCCTGTATGGGACGAAAAGCCTGGATCAGCTCCTCTTCGACTACCAGTACGAGGAGTGGCGCCGGATCGACGACATCGATCTGCAGGTCATCTTGGAAGAGCCGGACGACAAATGGACAGGTCCCGTGGGTCTCATCACCAAGCTGGTGGATGCGGTCCAGGTCGATCCGTTGCGGACGTTCGCCATCGTTTGCGGCCCGCCGGTGATGTTCAAGTTCGTGTGCGGCCGGATGAGCGCGCAGGGGATGCCGATGCGGAGGATGTTCGTTTCCCTCGAGCGGCGCATGCATTGCGGCATGGGCAAGTGCTGTCGCTGCAACGTCGGATCGACCTTCACCTGTATGGAGGGGCCGGTCTTTGACTACTGGACCGTCATGAACCTCAAGGAAGCCATCTGATGAAGTACCTGGGGATCGAGTCCCAGCGACCGAAGATCGGGGTTTTCGACTTCACCGGCTGCGAGGGGTGTGAGCTGCAGCTGGCCAACAAGGAGGAGACGCTCGCAGCCTTCCTGGGCTGCATCGAGGTGGTGAGTTTCCGTGAAATCTCCTCAGCTTCGGGAGAGGGCTTCACGATCGCCCTCGTCGAAGGGGCGATCAGCCGCGACGACGAGGTCGAACGGATCCGGTGGATCCGCGAGCAGGCCGAGGTGCTGGTGGCGTTGGGAAGCTGTGCCTGCTTCGGAGGGGTGAACCGCCTCAAGAACGCCGTCGATCCGGACGAGGCAAACCGCGAGGTCTACGGCGATCAACCCAAGCCCACGCTGCCGGTTCGTGCGATCAGCGAAGTGGTCCCGGTCGATCTGGAGATTCCCGGCTGTCCGGTGAACAAGAGGGAGGTGGAACGTGTCGTCCAGCACCTCATGTGGAAGGTGCCTTTCCGCTTCCCCGCCTACCCGGTTTGCCTCGAGTGCAAGCAACGGTACGCGGTTTGCGTGTTCGAGATGGGGGAGCTCTGTCTGGGACCCATCGCCCGCGCCGGGTGCGAGGCCCCCTGTCCCGCCGCGGGCCTGGGCTGCTGGGGCTGTCGGGGCCCGGCCCAGGAAGCGAATATCAAGGAGTTCCGCTCGGTGGCGAGAGAAAGAGGTTTCGGCAAAGATGAAATCGAAGATCGCCTTGCGTTCTTCGGTGGTTTTCGGGGGACGGCATGAGTCGGCAGGTGACGATTGATGTGCGCCACCTCACCCGGGTCGAAGGTCACGGCAACATCGTGGTGCGGATCAAGGACGGAAAGCTCGAGGAGGCGAGATGGGATGTCGTGGAGACGCCGCGCTTTTTCGAGGTGATGCTCAAGGGCAAGGACTTCTCCTCGGCGCCGCTCCTCGCCGCCAGGATCTGCGGAATCTGCTCGATCAGCCACTGTCTCACCAGCCTGGGGGCGACCGAGAACGCCTTCGGGTCGGCAATCCCGAAGACGGCTGCCAAGGTACGGTTGCTCGCCAAGCATGGAGAGACGCTGCAGAGCCATTGGCTGCACCTCTTCTTTCTCGCGGCGCCCGATTTCCTCGGTCTTCCGAGTGCCCTTCCCCTCCTCGAGACGAGCCCGGAGACAGTCGAGATCGCCGTACGCCTGAAGGGCTTGGCCAATCGTCTTTGCGAAGCCGCCGCGGGTCGCACCACCCACCCGGTGTCGCTGCGTGTCGGTGGCGTGTCCGTCATACCTCCCGGCGACGACCTGCTCAGGCTGAGGGGCGAGCTCGAGCGTTCTCTCGATGACCTCGCAGCCACCGTCGACCTCGTCAAGAGCTTCGAGATGCCGGAGTTCGTCCGGGAGACCGAGTTCGTCTCCCTGAAGGGCGAGGACGGTTATCCCTTCATCGGCGACCGCGTCGTTTCCACCGACGGTGTGGAGTGCGACGCAGCCGATTACCTCGAGGTGACCAACGAGTACGTCGACGCCAACAACACTTCGAAGTGGACCCGTCTGAGCCGGGACTCGTACGCCGTCGGCGCCCTGGCGCGGTTCAACAACAACCACGAGTTCCTTCATCCCGAGGCGACTCGGGTCGCACGGGAGATGAAGCTCGAGCCTGTTTGCCACAACCCATTCATGTGCAACGTGGCTCAGCTGGTCGAGTGCATCCACTGCACTCACGAAGCGATGCATCTGATCGACGATCTGACCGCAGAGCCACCGGGCGATCTCGCCACTCCGGTGAAGCCGAAGGCCGGGCAGGGAGTCGGTGCGGTCGAGGCGCCGCGCGGCATCCTGTTCCACGACTACGAGTACAACCAGGAAGGGCGCATCGTGCGCGCCAACTGCGTCGTGCCCACCACCCAGAACAACGCCAACATCCACCGCGATCTCGCGAGTCTGGTGACCCAGCTCGTGAAACAGGGAATCAGCGACGAGGCGCTCGAGCTGACATGCTCCATGCTGGTCCGGTCGTACGATCCCTGTATCTCCTGCTCGGTTCATTAGCCCATCGTCAACGCCATCAGCGCCTTCTGGACGTGGAGGCGGTTCTCGGCCTCGTCGTAAACGACGCTCTGCGGTCCGTCGATGACCTCGTCGGTGACCTCGCGGCCGCGGTCGGCGGGCAGCGGGTGCATGTAGATGAGGTGGTCCTTGCCGAGATCCATGTGCTCCTGACCGCAGCGCCACGAGGGGTACTTCTCGATGAGAGCGAGACCCTCGGCATGGTCGGTGGTGTGCATGAGCGGACCCCACGACTTGGGCACCACCACGTCGGCGTCGGTGAAGGCGTCTTCGAAGTTGTTGGAGATTTCGAATTTCACTCCGGCCTCTGCGGCGTTCTTCGCCGCCTGCTCTTCGATTTCGGGCATGAGTCGGAACTCGGGCGGCACCGCCAGGGTCACGTCGAGGCCGAAGCGCGGCATCATGAGGATGAGGCTCTGGGGGACGGAGAGAGGCCGGACATAGTTGGGCGCGGAGGTCCAGGCGACACCGATCTTGAGGCCCCGGGTCTCGCCGAACTTTTCGCGGATGGTGAGGTAGTCGGCGAGGATCTGGCACGGGTGGTAGACATCGTCCTGCATGGAGAGCACCGGGATCGATGCCTCGCGGGCGACCTCGTTGAGATAGTCATTGCCCTCGCGGAAGGCGCAGTGCCGGATGGCGATGCCGTCGCCGTAGCGCGACAGCACGTTGGCGGTGTCGCGGGCGTTCTCGCCGTGCGAGATCTGCATCTTGTCGGGCGAGAGGAAGATCCCGTGGCCGCCGAGCTGGGTCATCCCGGTCTCGAAGGAGTTCCGGGTCCGCGTCGAGGCGTCGAAGAAGATCATGTAAAGAGTGCGTGCGGAGAGGAATGGCGTAGCCTTTCCGTCCCGCTTGGCTTGTTTGAGTTCTGCGGCCAGGGTGAAGATCTGCTCCAACTCGTCGGTCGACCAGTCTTGAGTGGTAATGAAGTCTTTGCCTTTGAGATCGGGGGTCATGAAGATTCCTCTCCTCAAATTCTGGGCATCAGAATCTCGGATTCTGATGCCCAGAATTTGAATTAACGACTATTGAATTGATTTCAGTAACGCTTCCGGTATCAGGCTGTAGATCGAGGACGCCACGATCACATCATCGACCTTTACATGCTCTCTCGTGGTGTGCGCGAGTTCCTCGAGGCCGGGGGCGAAGCCGATGGTGGGGATTCCGAGGGTTCCCATGGTGGCGACGCCGTTGGTCGAGAAGTGCCAGCGGGAGATCTTCGGGCGATCCGGCAAAACCTCGGCTGCGGCGTCCGCCACACCCTGCACCAACGGGTGCTCCTCATCGAGGACCCAGGTGGGGTAGTACTTGGATTGCCGCGCGCGGAGTCCGGTCCAGCTCGTCTCGTCGTAGTCGAGGAGCTCGACCTCGGCGTCGCCGAGGTGGGGGAGGGACCGCAGCTCGGCGAGCGCGGTCTCCTGCGTCTCGCCGACGGTGAGGCGGCGGTCGATGGTGATCTTCGCCGAGTCCGGTACCGCGTTGAGCGAGGGCGTCGTGCACGCGATGTGGGAGACGATGACCGAACCCGTGCCGAGGAAATCGTCGTGGGCGAGCCGGGTGTTGAGCTTCTCGACATCGGAGATGATCGGCGCCATCTTGTACAGCGCGTTGACACCGAGGGCGGCGTGGGCGCCGTGGGCCGAGACGCCTTTGGTCGTGATGGTGGCTTCGAGCCGCCCGCGCTGGCCGCGGTAGACGTTGAGATCGGTGGGCTCTCCCAGGACAACATAATCAGGTCTTATGTTTTCGCGTTCGATGAGGTGGAGCATGCAGTAGCCGTCGCAGTCTTCCTCCATCACCGATGCGGAAAGGTAGAGGGTCACTGCTTCGGGCCAGCCGCGGTCCGCGAGGATCCGCGCGCCGTAGGCCATGGCGGCGATGGCCGGAAGCTCGTCCACCGCTCCACGGCCCCAGATCGCGCCGTCCTCGACCTTGCCCTCGAAGGGATCGAAGTCCCACTGCGAACGATCGCCGACCCCGACGCAGTCGATGTGGCCGTCCATAAGGATCTTGATGGGGCCGTTGCCCATGCGGGCGATCACGCTGCCGAGGCCGTCGAAATAGGCCTCGTCGAAGCCGAGAGACTCGTACTCGGCGAGCACCCGCCTGCAACGGGCCTCCTCCTGGCCACTCTCGGCCGGGATGGCGATGAGATCACGGAGAAAACGAACGATCTTGTCTTCGTAGCCTCGGGCCGAGGCAAGGGCGGCAGCGCCGCGATCGGTGGGCATGTTGACCTCCAGGAGCCGCGCTGAACCGTGGTTCAGACGGGCCATCGAGTACTATAATCCGCCCACCATCTTTTTGCCCGGAATCAGTCTCGCAACCGCATGGCGACAAAGCTCAGGTCATCGTCGAGCCGGTCAAGGTCGTGGAAATCTGCGATGGTTCGCGTCAGGGTCGAGTAGATCCCGCATGGGCTCCCGTCCGACGCCGCGATGCTTTCGATGGTGTGGTCGAGCCCGAAGACCTCGCCCTCGTCGTTCTGGAGCTCGAGGAGCCCGTCGGTGCAGATCACCACGGCGTCGCCCGGATCGAGCCGGAACGATGACGAGGCGGTCTCCATCTCAGGCAGCAGCGAGATGGGAACCGCCGTCGCCGGAAAGCTGTCCACGGTGCCCGACGACCGCCGGACCATCACCGGTGGGTGACCGGCGGAGAGGTAGTCCACGTTGCCGTCTCGGCCGATCCTGAGCAGCACCCCGGTGGCATAGATGATGCCCGGATCTTCAGGGTTTCGCGTGTCGAGGAATCTCGATTCGACCTCTTTCGCCAGTGCGGTCAAGGGCAGGTTGGTGTCGGAATCCGCCAGGATGAGCTTGAGGACGACGGCTGCAAAGCCGGCGCGGACGCCGTGACCCGAGACGTCGAGAACCCACATGGTCAACACACCGTCGTTGGATCTCCAACCGAAGAGGTCACCGGAGAGGTGGCAGTAGGACTCGAGCATGGCCGCGGCTTCGACGGGCGAGTCCGCCGGCATCCGACGGGGGAGGAGGTTGTACTGCACCAGGTGGCCGAGGTGGAGCGCAGGGTCCATCCCCGGAAAGAGGTGCGGACGGTAGAAAAAGTTCATCGCGCCTTCCGAGCTCCGGCGGAGCTCGGCCGCGTCGCCGGGAACGCCGAACTCGACGATTTCGGTCGCAGCGGCCTCGCGGATGATCTCCTCGAGATGCGTGCCGAGCGGCCGGTCGCCGAACGACCGCTCGAGGTTGAAGGTCCTTCCGAGGGTGTCGAGGAGGGATCGGATCGCGGGCTCGGATTCGTCAGCTTTCATGTGTTGGGATGGCCTTTCTCACCATCTAGAGCACTCGAGTGGACGCCAGATATGTGAGGCCGCTCACCGCTGCACACAGCACGGTCCCCCAGACCATGTCGACCACGACTACCTTGAACGGGAAGCCGTCGAGGGTCGCGAGGTTGGTGAGATCGTAGGCGGCGTAGGTGACCAGCCCGAGCAGCGCGCCGAGGATGACTGCGTGGCCGAGGCTCTGTTTCTCGACGGCGGGCCAGACGGCGAGGACGATGATCCCGACGACGAAGATCAGGTAGAAGACGATGGCCGCCGGCCAGTTGACGTTGGCCCGCATCAGGTGGCCCATCTGCGTTTGGTAGAACGAACGGGCCACGACACCCAACCAGATGAGATCGATGATGAAGAAGGCGACGATGGCGATGGCGTAAAGCTTGAGGAAGATCGTGAGATTCATGTTACAAGCAACGCCGGTTCGGTTTCGTTCCTTCCAACGGACGGTGTCTCAGCCCGGGTGCGAGCGGTTGAGCCACCAGAGGGAGGCGTTGAGCACGGTGGCGAAACTGACCCACGCCCAGTACGGCAGCAACAGCACTCCTGCCGCAGGAACCACGCGCCAGAAGAGCAATGTGGCGGTTCCGATGGCCATCCAGAGCAGGATGATCTCTGCCAGCGCCCAACCGGGCGCGTGCATTCCGAAAAACAGGATGGACCAGAGCCCGTTGAGGGCGAGCTGAATCGCGAAGACGGTGAGCGCGATCCTCACTCCATCGGCGTTGAGACCTCTCCGCCAGACGAGGAATGCCGCGATTCCCATCATGATGTAGAGCAGGGTCCAGACCGGTCCGAAGACCCAGGCCGGAGGGTTGAAGGACGGTTTGACCAGGGTCGGGTACCAGGTCGACACACCGCGGGCCGTGGCATAGCCCGAGAGACCGCCCACCGCCAGGGGCAATGCAACCGAGATGACGAGCTTGATCGTGTTGTTCATCGTGACTCCGACGGGATCATATCCCCGATGGTCGTGGCATCACAATAACCGAGTGCGGGTACAGCCCGGATTGCCGGCATCAGGCGCTGTCCCGGCAGTCGGCCGGTTTCGGTCGCAGACGGGGGAAGAAGGCCGGTGTCGATCGGATGTAGTCGGCGTAGCCGGGGCGCCGGTCGACGAGGGCTGCGTCGAGCATCGCAACACCCGACACCTTCATCAGCAGAAAGGTGATGAGCACCGGGCCGACGAGGGCGAGCCATCCGCCGGTGGGGACGGCGAGCAGTCCGAGACCCCACCAGAGGACCGCTTCGCCGAAGTAGTTCGGATGGCGGCTGCGCCCCCAGAGCCCGGTTCGGAGGATGCGGCCGCGGTTGGCCGGGTCCCGCTTGAAGACCGTCAGTTGGTAATCGGCAATGGACTCGATGGCGAAACCGATGACGAACAGGGCGATGCCGATGAAATCCCGGACCATGAGCGCCGAGCCGGGGCCCTCGAGTTGCGCGAGCAGCAGCGGGGACGAGACGATCCACAGCAACACCGCCTGAAGCAGGAAGACTTTGAACAGCGAGATCCACCAGAAGGCGGGTCCGGCTTCCTCGCGCCACTTTCGGTAGCGAAAGTCCTCGGGCGCGCCGGAGCTGCGGATGCCGATGTGGATCGCCAGGCGCGCGGCCCAGATGGTTGTGAGTCCGACCACCAGAAGCCCTCGGGGGCTTGGATCACCGGGCGCGTTCATCAGATAGAAGACGCCGGCGACGACGAAGCCCGGACCCCAGAAGGTGTCGGCGATCCCGGCGTTGCTGAGCACGAGACTGAGCAGCCAGAGCAGAACGAATGATCCGGCGACCACGGCGAGCCCGCCGATGAACGGGAGTCCGCTCGTCAGGAGCAGCGTCGCGCCGGCGATCGTCAAGGCGAGAAAGAGGATGGTGGTTCGGGTGGTCATGGGGTTTCCTTCAATGGGCGAGGGTCGGAGATCAGCGGGTCTTCTCAGGCAATGAGTTTCCTCCCGACGGCTATTTCCGCGCGACCCGCCGATCCGGGGCCGGATGACACACGATGCCGCTCGAAGTGCCGTTTTGTCAATAGTTTTTCAAGAAAATTTGGAATTTTCGAGCTGTTTTTAGAAGTTTTATTGAGGGCAGTCATCGTACACCATCCGGTGAGACGGTCGGCGAAGCCAAGGGGGAATGATGAGAGTCGCGGTCATCGGCAGTGGAATTTCGGGTATGGGGTCCGCCTGGCTGCTCAGCCGAAAGCACGAGGTCCACCTCTTCGACAAGCGGGACCGACTCGGTGGCCACACCCATACGGTCGTTCACGATGTGGCGGGCCGGAAACTCTCCCTCGACACGGGCTTCATCGTCTACAACGAGAGGACTTATCCATTGCTGACCAGATTGTTCGAGGAGCTGTCCGTGGAGACGCAGGCGAGCGACATGTCGTTTTCGGTGAGCTGTGCCGATCCCGATCTCGAGTACGCCTCGCACGGCCTCCGCGGGCTCTTTGCCGACCCATCCCTGCTGTTTTCGCCGGCCTATCTGAGGATGCTCGTCGACGTCATCCGTTTCGGGCGGCGGGGTCGTCGGGTCCTCGCCGGTGCGGGCGATCCGCACATCACCATCGCGCAGTTCCTCGCCGACGGACGGTTCTCCCGGAACTTTGCCCGCTACTACCTCATGCCCATGGTCTCGGCCATCTGGTCCTCGGGCACCGGCCTCGCGGCTGACTACCCGCGCGACCCGCTGCTGCGCTTCCTCGACAACCACGGCCTGCTCCAGATCACGGGACAGCCCGAGTGGCGGACGGTGGTGGGCGGCAGCCACAGCTACATCGAACCGCTCACCCGCGAACTCGATGACCGAATCCACCTCGGCCACGGCGTCGCGCAGATCCACCGCGGTGCTGACGATGTCGAGATCGTTCTCGACAACGGCTCCAGGCACCGCTTCGATCACGTGGTCATCGCCGCCCACGCCGACCAGGCGTTGGCCATGCTCGCCGAACCGACGCCCGATGAGGACGAGCTCCTCGGCAGGTGGCGCTACTCGGTCAACGACACCTGGCTCCACACCGATCCGGCGTTGATGCCGCGGCGCCGGGCGGCGTGGGCGTCCTGGAACTACCTGATGGCCGAGGCGAGCCGAGAGAGCGCCTCGCTGACGTATCACCTCAACCGGCTCCAGCGGCTCGACGAGGATCGTGAATACCTGGTCTCGCTCAACCCCGAGACCGAACCGGCCCGCGACACGGTGATCCGCCGGATGTCCTACACCCATCCGGTTTTCACTGCCGAGAGCGTCGCGACCCAGAGCGAGCCCCGCCGGATCAACGGACGCAACCACACCCACTTCTGCGGCGCCTACTTCGGCAACGGTTTCCACGAGGACGGCTTCGCCTCTGCGGTTGCGGTCGCCGACGACCTCGGTGTGGCCTTCTGATGGCGGCCTCGTCCCTCTACGTGGGCCGGATCCGGCACCGCCGGTTGGATCAACCGGCGCGGGAGTTCTCCTACCCGGTCTGGCACGCCCTAATCGATCTCGATGAGCTTCCGGCTCTCGATCGGGAGCTGCGCTTTTTCTCGCACAACCGGTTCAATCTGACCGGTTTCGACGATCGTGATCACATGGGATCGGAGATGGCGCCGGTTCGGGACAAGCTCGAGACCTGGTTGCGGCTCAGGGGGGTGGAAACCGAACTCGGCCGGATCCAACTTCTGACCCACTTGAGGATCCTCGGACACGTCTTCAATCCGGTGTCGTTCTTCTTCATCAGGGACCGGGAGGATCGGCTGCGGCATGCGGTCGCCGAGGTCAACAACACCTTCGGCGAGACCTACTGCTATCTCCTCGGCGTCGAGGGTTCATCGATCCGTCATGAGGAAGACAAGCGGTTCCACGTCTCGCCCTTTCAGCCGCTGGACGGTCGTTACCGGTTTCGCATCACCGAACCGGGACCGGCGCTGACGGCGCACATCGATGTCCTCCGCGGCGGCGAGCGGGTCTTCGATACCACGCTTTCGTCACAACGCCGGGACCTGGACGGTGGCCGGCTGCTGAAGACCGTGACCCGGCACCCGCACCTCGGTCTGTGGACCCTGGGTCTGATCCACTATCAGGCCCTGCGCCTGTGGCTCAAAAAGGCGCCCTTCTTTACCAAACCAGAGCCCCCTTCCGGGGCATGGAGGACCGGTCATGGCAAAGTGTGACACCCAACCCGCACGGGAGATCGCCATTTTGGCGGATGCTCCGGACTTCGAACGCCAAGACGTGCCGCACCGCCCGGATCAAACGGCACGGCCACCGCTTCCGGCCCGGATCGTCCTCGATCGGTTGGCCCGAATCGGCCGCGGCCATCTGGTCGTGCGGTTGCCCGACGGCTCGACACGGACCTTCGCCGGCCAATCTGCCGGCGCCAACCCGGTGATGGAGCTCCACGTCCACCGGTGGCGATTTTTCTCGCGCCTTTTGCGGCGCGCCGATGTCGGTGCGGGGGAGGCCTATGTCGACGGCGACTGGTCGAGCCCCGATCTCGTCGGTCTGTCCCGCCTCTTCCTGGCCAACGAGGCCGAGCTGGCGCCGCCGAGTCTCCTCGGGGCGATCAGCCGCTTCCGTGACCGGATCACCCACCTGCTGCGGAGCAACACCCGCATCCAGGCGCGGCGCAACATCCACGCCCACTACGATCTGTCCAACGAGCTCTACGCCCTCTTCCTCGATCCGTCCATGACCTATTCGTCGGCGCTCTTCGATGGGCCCAACCTCGATCTCGAGGCGGCGCAGCGCCGCAAGTACCAGCGCCTCGCCGAGTGGGCCGGTCTTCGGCCCGGGCAGCACGTCCTCGAGATCGGATGTGGTTGGGGAGGATTTGCCGAGTTCGCTGCCGGTGAGCTGGGTTGTCGCGTCACCGGGATCACGCTCTCCGAAGAACAGGCGGTGTTTGCCCGCGAAAGGATGCTCGGGGCCGGACTCGAAGATCGGGTCCAGATCAGAATTGTGGACTATCGGGACATCGATGCGACCTTCGACGCGGTGGTCTCCATCGAGATGCTCGAGGCCGTGGGGCACCGGTTTCTCGACGGGTTCTTCGCGACGGTGGATCGCGTCCTGCGCCCCGGAGGCAGGGTGGCGCTGCAGACCATCACCATCCCCGACCAGGTCTATGACCGGTATCGGCGGGGCACCGACTGGATCCGCGGCTATATTTTCCCCGGCGGTCATCTGCCGTCTCTCGGGGCGATCCAGGGTTCCTTAGGCCGGCGCACGGGCCTGGTCGTCGAGCGACTCGACGACATCGCCAACGACTACGCGACGACGCTGCTCTGTTGGCGATCACGATTCAAGGAGCAAGAGGATCGGGTCAGGGAGCTCGGCTTCGACGACCGGTTCATCCGGATGTGGGAGTTCTACCTCGCGACCTGTGAGGCCGCCTTCCGGGAACGTCAGATCGGAGTGCTGCAGGTTGCGCTGTCCCGCAGTGGGCGAGGCGCTGAAATGGGCGGTTGATCGATGAATTGGGCCATTGATCTTGCCGAGCGGAGGATCCTCCCGGATCCGCTGGTAAGGGTCGGGATGCGCCGACTGCTCTCGCGTCGGTTGCGGGACGAGAGGTCGAAAGATGCCGGGCGGCATGGACAGAGTGTTCAGGCCTTTGTTCGCGAGATGAGCTCCGAACCCGTGGCCGTCGCCACCGGCGACGCCAACGAACAACACTACGAACTTCCGGCCGAGTTCTTCGCCACGGTGCTCGGGCCGAACCTCAAGTACTCGAGCTGCCTCTGGACCGATGCCGTCGACCATCTCGGTGAAGCCGAGGAGCACATGCTCACACTGAGTTGTGATCGCGCCGGAATCGAGGATGGAATGGAGGTTCTCGATCTTGGCTGCGGGTGGGGTTCGCTCAGCCTTTGGATCGCTCGCCACTACCCGAACTGCCGGATTCTCGCAGTGTCCAACTCGCGCTCTCAGGCTGCCTTCATCCGTGAGCGGTGCGCCTCCGAAGGCCTCGACGGGGTCGAAGTGTTGACGGCGGATATGAACGATTTCTTGACCGAGCGCCTATTCGACCGGGTGGTCTCGGTGGAGATGTTCGAGCACATGCGGAACTGGGCCCGACTCTTCGAGCGGGTGGCGGGTTGGCTGCGGCCGGATGGCGCTTTCTTTCAGCATGTCTTCTGCCACGCTCGCTTTGCCTATCTCTACAGCGATGACGGTACCGCCGACTGGATGGCTCGCCACTTCTTCACCGGCGGGATCATGCCCTCGGCGGATCTCCCGCGGCGGTTTGATCGCCACCTCGAAGTCGTCGATCAGTGGCGGGTCAGCGGCATTCACTACAGCCTGACCCTCGAGGCTTGGCTTGACGCAATGGATCGAAAACGCGCGGAGCTGCTGCCGCTCTTTGCCGAGACCTACGGGAACGACGCTCATCGCTGGTTCGCCCGCTGGCGGATGTTTTTCATGGCGTGTTCCGAACTCTTCCGATATCGTGGCGGCGACGAATGGTTCGTTGTTCACAGCCTGTTGCGACCGCGCGATCCAGGGGTCGTTGACTGATGCGTGGCTCGGCGTCGGCCCTGGCTCTGCTGATGCCGGTCTTGGCGGTATCGGCCGTCATCGGAGAGGGGAGATCCATGACAATCATCGACTTCACCCAGAGCGAATCGGTATGGCCGGAGATCAACGACGGCGTGATGGGCGGGCTGTCATCGGGTCGGATGACCCCTGGCGACGGCCACGCGATCTTCTCGGGGGTTGTCTCGTTCGAGAACAACGGAGGCTTCGCATCGGTGCGCTCACGCCCTGTCGTTCACGATCTGTCGGCCTGTGGCGGTCTGGTACTCAGGGTGCGCGGCGATGGCAAGCGCTACTTCTTTCGGCTCAAGACCGATGCCTCGTTCGACGGCGTGAGCTACCAGGTCGAGATCACTCCGCCGGCCGGCGAATGGGTTGAGCTCGCGCTCGCGTTCAGCGACTTCGTGCCGGTCTACCGCGGGCGGGAGGTGCGGGACCACCCGCCGCTCGATCCGAGCCGGATCGCAACCTTCGGTCTGCTTATCAGCCGACAGGAGGGCCCGTTTCGGATCGACATCGAGACGATTCGGACCATCCCGCACGCGGTCGAGTCGTGATCGCGCGGGCCGGCAACCCGGTCAATCGCAAGAAGCTGCCCGGCTCGAAGTGGACGGCGGCTCGCCCCGTCGATCGGGAAAAGCACTTCATGGTTCTCGACTGGGTGCGAGACGACGACGGGACCCCGACCGACCATCTCGTCATCGAGGCGGTGTTGACGAACCGTCTGCGGCAAATCCACTGGCGGGAGCTCGAGAACCCCGAGTCATGGGGGGTGGGGTGGCTGTGAGTCAGAGCGAGTTCGGTACCGGGAGCGAAAACACGGCTGGGTGCTGAACGCCTTCGGCCACAGCAGATGGTTTGTGAGAAGAGCGGGCTGGACCCGGCCGCGGCAACGGGTACTATAATCCTCCTCCCCCGTGTTGACGACGGGTGAAAGGACGCCCCATGCCGGCAACCGAACAGGTTCTCGAGAACACCATCCAGCGCTGCCGTGAACGCGACATCATCATTCCCACCTTCCGCGAGATGCGGAACCCCGAACTGATTCCCGAGGGAATCCGCGAAGAACTCGCCTCCATCGGGCTGTGGGATCTCAACCCGCGCAACCTCTTCCGGATCACCTGGAAGAACGAGCCTGTCGCAACCGGCGGCGGATTCGGCGGTGTCAACTTCCTCGATCTGCCGTCCGAGCTCACCGGGGTCGAAGCCCGGATCATCATGCTGGTGGGCAAGTTCTTCCCCACCGGCGCGCACAAGGTCGGCGCCACCTTCGGTCCGTTGGTGGAGAAGCTCGTCCGCGGCGCCTTCGATCCCACCACCCAGAAGGCACTGTGGCCGTCGACCGGCAACTACTGCCGAGGAGGAGCTTACGACGCCGCCCTGCTTGCCTGCCCCTCCATCGCGGTGCTCCCCGAGGGCATGTCGCGTGAACGCTTCGATTGGCTCGAGAAGGTGGGTTCGGAGATCTTCGCGACCCCGGGTTCCGAGTCCAACGTCAAGGAGATCTACGACAAGGTCAAGGCGCTGAAGGCCGAGCGCGGCGATGAGATCGTCGTTCTCAACCAGTTCGAGGACTTCGGCAACGCCGCCTGGCACTACGCGTGTACGGGTCCGGCCATGGAGGAGGTCTTCAACCAGGTGAAGACCGAGGGCCAGCGGGTCGCCGGCGTCTGCCTGACCCAGGGCTCGGCCGGGACGCTGGGCTCAGCCGACTATCTGAAAGAGGTCTATCCGCGGCTCAAGGTCGTGGCGGCCGAGGCGCTCCAGTGCCCGACCCTGCTCTACAACGGTTACGGCGCGCACCGGATCGAGGGCATCGGCGACAAGCACGTACCGTGGATCCACAACATGAAGAGCACCGATGTGGCGGTCGGGATCGACGACGAAGCGTGCATGCGGCTGCTTCGGGTCTTCAACGAACCTGCGGGCCAGGCCTATCTCGAGGCCGTCGGGGTGGAGTGGGATCTCATCGGCATGCTCGATCTGCTCGGCATCTCGTCCATCGCCAACCTGCTGGCCGCGGTCAAGACCGCCAAGTACTTCGAGCTCGGCGCCGACGACGTCCTGCTGACCGTCGCCACCGATTCGATGGAGATGTACGGCTCCCGTCTCGAGGAGGAGAACGCCGAGCACGGAGATCTCACCGCGGCCCGATCGGAAGCCCTTCACGAGCGCTATCTCCTCGGCGCCGCCATCGACCACGTTCTCGAGCTCTCCTACTGGGATCGCAAGCGGCTCCACAACCTCAAGTACTTCACCTGGGTCGAACAGCAGGGCAAGACTGTGGAGGAACTCAACGCGCAGTGGGAGGACGATGACTATTGGACGAGTCGAATGGGCGCCTGGCGCAAGTGGGACCGGCAGATCGAGGCGTTCAATGAGCGAACGGGGTTGCTGGAGCGCTATCGGTAGCTCGTTGCCTGCATCGTTTCTATTCTCCTGAATTCGCCTTGAAGAGGATGAAGTGCTCGCTTCGCCGGGCAATCTCATAGCCACGGAGCCCGTCGAGGTAGGGGATCTCCCGAAGCCGTTGCGCCGAGCCGTCGTTGAAGATCAGGATGGAATCGTAGTGTGAGAACTTTCGGTCGTGGACGTGGCGGACTGTCTCGACGATGCGCCGTTGCGCAACATGGGGGACCAGCGTCTCGCTGGCCAGAACTGTCGCCTCATCCGGGATCCGGTCGATCAAATCCCCGAGCTCCTCATATCGCTCCCGGTCCTTCTCAGAGTAGTCGAAGTCTACGATGTGGAAACCGCCTCTGAAGTTGTGCCGGGGCCAGATCATTCCGTAGTGGAAACAGGTGACGACCGCGAGCAGGACCGCAGCGGTGATGGCGCGTCTCCGCCCGTCTTCGGAGAAGCGAAGCAGGGCAAGAAGGGCGCCGACGAATCCCAGGGCGAGGAGGGTGAGCGCGTACTGGAACCCGATCTGGTGAAGGGGCAGCCGGCTGGCGAGGAGGGTGGCGGCGAGGCCATAGCTGATCAACACCACGCCCCGAGCTGTGAAGAAGGGCAGGAACGCCAGCGGGGCGAAAAGCTGAAAGACATAGAGGACCTTTGGTTGGGTGAGGATGAATTTCAGGACGAAGATGGGGTTGAGAAGCACCGTCGTGACGAGGCCGCGGGGGCCCTCACCGGCGGGGATGATCTCGGAGTAGTACCAGGCGTAGGAGTGGTCGCCGCCGGCGAAGTGGGGTATGACCAGGTGCTGCAGAGCCACATAGGCCACCGCGCCCACGGCCAACAGTTGGGACCCCTGCCGCCGGTTGCCACCCATGAGGGTCACGATCCCGAGAAGCACGACGATGATCGACAGCTCCTCCTTGACCGACAGCAGGAGAGCGATGGAGAGCCAGAAGGGGCGCCATCTCCGGCACCACCAGAAATAGACCGCGGTGAAGAGAAACAGGGGTGCGAAGGCGATGGGGTGGAAATCGTAGAAGTTGGCGCCCCCCACCGCCGGGTGGGTCAGCCATAGAAGTGCGACGATCACCGCCTGCGAGCTGTTTTCGAGGACCCCCCGCGCCAAAAGGAAGAGCGGCAATGCGGCGAGTCCGAGGATCGTCGCCTGCAGCACCAGGAGGGTCTCGGTGGCCGGCGCGAGGGCGTAGACCGGGGCCACGAGGAGCAGGACCAGGGAGGTGTGAACACCCAGGTAGTGACCACCCATGAGCGACGAGTAGAGGATGTCGCCGTGGGCGGTGTTCCAGATGGCGTTCTCCTGGATCCCGAGATCGAACGCGGCGGTCCCCAGGGACCAGTGGTTGTGGATGGTGTGGATCGAAACGTAGAGGACATAGGCGGTGATGGCGCTGCCGAGCAGAGCCCACGGGCCGTACCGGCTCAGGGAAGGGGGAAGCGACAAGATTTTCTTCAGTTTCGGGAACCCGGTTCGGTAGACACAGACGGCACAGACCGCGGTCGTGACGGCGTAGAGCAGGACCGGCGAAGCTGACCACGTCTTGGTGGCGAAGACATAGAACGCCAAGGGCAGCA
>Ga0316192_10001396_pt1 | contig 17730 bp, 11 predicted proteins | sample MerIslwburrow_MG_FD_204931 | JGI IMG/M metagenome (GOLD analysis project Ga0316192, IMG submission 204931) | Coastal sediment microbial communities from Maine, United States - Merrow Island worm burrow | ecosystem: Environmental > Aquatic > Marine > Coastal > Sediment | place: USA: Maine...
GCCAAGTCGCCGTATTTGATCCGCGCTCGAAAGACGCCCCCTGCTACCAATGCCTCTACAACGAAGAGGAATCCAGCCAACCCCAACAAACCTGTCATGACCGCGGCGTATTCGCCCCACTTGTCGGCATCATCGGCAGCATTCAGGCTGCGGAAGCCTTGAAAGTTATACTTAATATAGGTGAGCCACTCACCGGGCAACTACTCACCATAGACGCCTTAAACATGAACCCGCGCCGACTAAAACTCAACAAAGACCCATCTTGCCCAGCCTGCGGCAACAACAGATAAATCACAGCCCTTTGCAATTTTGGCAGATTGCTCTAAAATAGCGCCCCTCTCACCCTCACGGGTGAAACTTAACAACCCTAAATTGCATTGCTTAAGGAACTGGATACTTATGCCATCAGTACGTCTGAGAGAAAACGAGCCCTTCGAAATCGCCCTGCGTCGCTTCAAGCGCACCTGCGAAAAGGCCGGCACCCTGTCTGAAATCCGCGCCCGTGAGTGCTACGAAAAGCCAACAGCCGTACGTAAGCGTAAAGCCGCAGCCGCAGTTAAACGTCAGCACAAAAAGCTGATGCGCGAACAAGCTCACCGCAAACGCCTTTACTAAGCCCCCCTCAACACAAGGACAACGGCAATCATGGCCACCTTGATAGAGCGGATTAAGGACGACATGAAAGCCGCCATGCGCGCCAAAGAAAAGGCACGTCTGGCGACTATTCGTCTCGCCCTGGCAGCAATCAAACAAAAAGAGGTGGACGACAGATCCATCCCTGATGACGATCAAGTGCTAGCCATCCTGGAAAAGATGGTCAAGCAACGCCGCGACTCGATTGAGCAATTTGAAAGGGCTGAACGCCAGGAACTGGCCGACATCGAAAAGGCCGAGATCGTCATCCTGCAAGAATATCTGCCTGAACAGATGGACACCGCTGAACTCGAGGCTGTCATCGCCGAAATCATCAGCAGCGTCAGCGCCACCGGCCCGCAAGACATGGGCAAAGTTATGGGCGCACTCAAACCACGCATTCAGGGCCGTGCCGACATGGGCCAAGCCAGCCAGCTAGTCAAAAACAAGCTAACTCCTGTTTGAAAAAACCTGCCTGGCGGCTAAACTGATCGTTTCGCCGCAACCCAACTAAAGATATTCTTTTTGATGGCAGGCCGCATCCCACAACACTTCATAGACGAACTCCTTAACCGGACAGACATTGTCGACGTCATCGACAGCCGCGTGCCACTGCGCAAAGCCGGCCGTGACTACCAGGCCCGCTGCCCCTTCCACGAAGAAAAAACACCCTCGTTTACCGTCAGCCAAAACAAGCAGTTCTACCACTGCTTCGGCTGCCAAGCCAGTGGCAACGCCATTAGCTTCCTTATGGAATACGAGCACATGGACTTCATCGAAGCCGTCAAGGAACTGGGCCATCGCGCAGGCATGGAACTACCCACAACCGATAACGAGCAGCCAGAACACAAAACCGGCCCAGACTTACACCCTATTATGCTGGAAGCGACCAACTACTACTGCCAGCAGCTCAAAAAACATCCAACTGCAAACAAAGCCATCGACTACCTCAAACAACGCGGCCTCACCGGCGAAATCGCCGCCGCGTTCAGCATCGGTTTTGCCCCGCCAGGCTGGGACAATCTCGACAAAGCCCTGGGCAGCAACAAACAACACCAACAACAGCTGGTCACCACCGGCATGAGCATAACCAAAGATGGCGGCGGCCAGTACGACCGCTTCCGCAACCGCATCATGTTCCCGATTCGCGATAAACGCGGCCGGGTAATCGCCTTTGGCGGCCGCGTGATCGATCCAGAGGACAACCCCAAATACCTCAACTCACCCGAATCGCCGTTATTCCATAAAGGCCGCGAACTATATGGTCTGTTTGAAGCAAAACAGGCCTTACGCCAGATAGATCGACTACTGGTGGTAGAGGGTTATATGGATGTAGTCGCACTAGCGCAACACGGCGTTCGCTACGCCGTAGCAACACTTGGCACCGCCCTCACCCCCGACCACCTGCAACCACTGTTTCGCACCAGCAGCGAAGTAGTATTTTGTTTTGATGGCGACCGCGCCGGCCGCGACGCCGCCTGGAAAGCGCTCGACATTATGCTGCCCGAACTCAAGGACGGCCGCACCGCCCGCTTTATGTTTTTGCCAGATGGCGAAGACCCCGACAGCCTGATTCGTCAAATCGGCAAACAAACCTTTGAAGAAAAAATTGAGCACGCCATCTCACTTTCAGAATTCCTGCTTCAGAACCTCAGCCAGCGCGTCGATATGAACGCCATAGATGGACGCGCCCGCCTGATAGATCTGGCCCGCCCCAAACTGGCAAAAATCAGCAATCAAATTTTCAAACACATGATCATTACCGAGCTTGCGAACCGCACCAGCATATCCAGCGCAGAACTCATGTCGCTGCTCGGAGAAAAACCAGCCACAAAAGCAACAACCAGAACAGCAAACCGGCAAACCGGCGAAGCTCGCAAACTATCCCCAGTACGCAGCATCATCAGCCTGTTACTGGAACAACCCCAGCTGGCACAACTGGATACCAACCCCGCCCGCTTCCGCGAACTGGAAGAACCAGGCATCACCTTACTGGTCGAATTACTTGAACTTATTCAACAACAACCTAATATCAACTGCGGAGCAATCCTGGAACACTGGCGAGATCGCCCCGAAGGCAAACACCTAAGCAAACTAGCCCTCAGTGACAGCAACATCCCCAGCGAAGGTTATGCACATGAATTTAGGGACGCACTAAGGCATTTAGACAAACAGCGCGTTGAACGCAACTACAATCAATTACTTCGCAAAGGCGAAAGCAACAGCCTTAGCCCCCAGGACAAACAGCATCTAACCGAGCTACTTAAGGAAAAACAGATACTTAGCCAGCCGCTACCACGCAATGACGAAGACCAAAATTAACCCTTGACTGAAATAATTTTGGAGTTTAAAGACACGAAGAATTTTGATATAATTAGCGGCCATTTTTTCGGCCATGCACTTTAGGCATTTAACGAGCGAGACTTTTATACGTGAATATGAGCCGCGAGCAAACGGAATCACAGATCAAACTACTCATTGCCAAAGGCAAAGAGCAGGGCTACCTGACCTATCGGGAAGTCAACGATCACCTGCCCGATGAGATCGTCGATCCTGAACAAGTCGAAGGCATTATCACCATGATCAACGACATGGGCATCCCCGTCCATGAAGTTGCGCCAGACGCCGATAGCCTGATCATGTCAGACAGCGCCGTCACCGATGATGACGCCGCAGAAGAAGCCGCCGCCACACTGGCAACCGTCGACAGCGACTTTGGCCGCACCACCGACCCAGTCCGCATGTACATGCGTGAAATGGGCACCGTAGAATTGCTGACCCGCGAAGGCGAAATAAAGATCGCCAAGCGTATCGAATCTGGCCTCGGCCAGGTCTACGGCGCACTGGGCAACTTCCCCAGCAGCATCTCCATGCTCATCGCAGGCTACGCTGAGATCGAAGCTGGCGAAACTCGCCTCGCCGACTTTATCCGTGGTTTTGCCGATCTTACTGATGAAATTGCGCCACCAGCCAGCGCCAAGTCTTCTGATGACGACGATGAAGACGAAAAACCCGCTGATACCGGCCCCGACCTTGAAGAAGTGCGTGCCTGCATGGATAAAATATCCAAGCTGTATGCAAAACACCAAACCCTGATTAAAAAGGGTGACCTCAGCGATCCGAAACTCAAAGATCTACGTCAGGAAACATCTGAAGCCTTCCTCGCATTCAAATATTCACCAGCCTTTATTGTAAAGCTGGTTACAAATCTACGTTCGGTAGTCACTGACATCCGCACCCATGAACGCATCATCATGAATATCTGCGTTAACGAAGCACACATGCCGCGCAAAGAATTCATTACATCGTTCCCAGACAATGAAACAAATCTCGAATGGTTTGACCAAACAGTCAACTCAAACGAATCGTATGTAAAGGTACTGCAGCAACACGAAGACGAAATCCGCAGCGCCCAAAACAAACTTGTTTCAATACAAGAAACCAACAACCTCACCATCACCGACATTAAAGATATCAACCGCATGATATCCATTGGTGAAGCCAAGGCCCGCCGCGCCAAGAAAGAAATGGTCGAAGCCAACCTGCGCCTGGTTATCTCCATCGCCAAAAAATACACCAACCGCGGCCTGCAGTTCCTCGATCTAATCCAGGAAGGCAACATCGGCCTGATGAAAGCCGTCGACAAATTTGAATACCGTCGTGGTTACAAGTTCTCAACCTACGCCACCTGGTGGATTCGTCAGGCAATCACCCGCTCAATTGCCGACCAGGCCCGTACCATCCGCATACCGGTACACATGATTGAGACCATCAACAAACTCAACCGTATCTCACGTCAGATGCTGCAAGAAATGGGGCGCGAAGCCACACCAGAAGAACTGGCCGAGCGCATGGAAATGCCAGAAGACAAGATCCGCAAAGTCCTCAAGATCGCCAAAGAGCCAATCTCAATGGAAACACCCATCGGCGATGACGAAGACTCAAGCCTGGGCGACTTCATAGAAGACGGCAACGTCATGGCGCCACCTGATTCAGCCACCTTTGAAGGCCTGAAAGAAGCCACCACCGACGTACTCGAAGGCCTCACCGCACGTGAAGCCAAAGTACTGCGCATGCGTTTCGGCATCGACATGAACACCGACCACACCCTCGAAGAGGTTGGCAAACAGTTCGACGTAACCCGCGAACGTATTCGTCAGATCGAAGCCAAGGCACTGCGCAAACTGCGCCATCCAAGCCGTTCTGAAAACCTGCGCAGCTTCCTGCAGGACTAGACCAACAGCAAAGCAATCCCCGCCCCATTAGCAATAATGCGGCGGGGATTTTTTTATCCTGCTGGCTAGCAACAAAATCACGCGCTATACTACGCAGCTTCCAAATAAGGGCCTGTAGCTCAGTTGGTTAGAGCAGTGGACTCATAATCCATTGGTCGAGTGTTCGAGTCACTCCAGGCCCACCATACAAAAAAGGCCTACGTAGATTGCGTAGGCCTTTTTTATGCCTCAAATATCCTGTGTAGACACTTTCACGCACAAATCACCCTCTATAACACACACAAACAGCATTGATACTACTATCGCTAGTGGCAGCCCAAACCTAATAAACCGTTTTGTGTATGCCGGTTTAGCATTCGCTATAAACTTTGTGTTTAGCCCACTAAACACTAACCTGTTTGTGTATGGTGGTTTAGCAATTCGCTATACACAACGCATACAAGCCATCATGGCGCTACACGAACACATCAAAGAGCAAGTGCGGGAAATCACCCACTCGCAACACAGCACACCGCTGGTAGATGCCTTGTTTAAACACCCTATTTTTCGCGTAAAAGACCCATGTGAACGCCTTAACATCAAAAAGGCCACGCTTCACAACCTAATCAAACAACTACTCGATGCAGACATCATAGTGATCTTGAAAGAAGGCGCGGGGCGGCGACCGGCCACATTGGCCTTTCCTCAGTTATTGAATATCGCCGAGGGGCGGGAAGTTGTTCAAACAACGAATAAATAATAAACAGATCCGTCCTCTTATATTGAGACCGCATAATCGAGAAGAATTAATTATGACTGAGAGTTCCCCCCCGGAACGGATGTCGACCCTGCCCCGGGCCGGGGATCAAACCATTGCTAGAGTGTTTGAGCCACTCCAGGCCCACCATATAAATCAAAAGCTTACACAAATCGTGTAAGCTTCTTCACTCAGGTATGATCCGCTTCACCCAGGCGCAACAGGCTGGGCAGCAGGATCAAGGTAAACACGGTACTCACTGCCAGACCACCGACAATCACCCCGGCCAGACCACGATACAGCTCGGTACCCGCCCCCGGCACCAACAGCAACGGCAGCATGCCGAACAGACTGGTCAGGGTGCTCATCAGGATGGGCCGCAGCCGCAGATGTACCGCCTGCTCCACCGCATCGCGTCGGGCCAGGCCCTCACGCTCGGCAGCGCGGGTCTGATGCACCAGCAGGATGGCGTTATTCACCACCAGCCCGAGCAGGATGACAAAGCCAATCATGGTCAGCAGATCCATCGGCTGGTTGATACCGGCCAGATTCATAAAGAATAGCGTTGCCACCCCGCCCACCGTTGCCAGCGGGATAGTCAGCAATACCAGCAGACTGTCTTTGAATGAGCGGAACAGGGCGCTGATCAGCAGATAGAGAATCACAATTGCCAGCAGGAAGGTGCCGCCCATGCTCTCAAGGGTGGTCTTCAGTTTGTCCGCCGAGCCGGAATAGCGGATATAACCATCCTCGGGCAGGGCCGCCTCAATCGCCGGAGTGACCTTGGACTTGACCAGGTCGATACCCTCTTCCACCGACATGCCCTCAGGCAAACGCACCTGCAGGGTAACGGTACGACGCCGATCGATACGGCGCAGCTGATCCGGGCCAGCGGTGCGCACCACATCCATCAGTTCGCCCAGCGGCTGGATACCTGCATTCGGCGTAGCCAGGGGAATCGCCGCCAGCTCTTCTGGCGTAGTCCATTCATCACTACGGAGGATGACATCGAGGCGCTGCTCGCCATCAAAATAATCAGACACATATAGACCATCACCCAGGGCGCGGATGATGCCGCCCATGTCACCACGATTCCAACCGGCCTCGGCGATGCGGCGTTCATCCGGCTGTAGGCGTAGCTCCGGCTCCGCCAGCTCTAGACCGGGAAAGGGCCGCGGCATGGTGCCAAAGGCCTCGCGCACCGCCATGAAACCGGCCATACCTGCCTGCAACAGGGGTTCAAGCTCGCGCCCCTGGATGTCTATATCAATAGAACGACCGCCGCCCAGACCACCAAACAGCGAGGCCTTAAAGGCAAAACCGATGGTGTCAGGGAAACCAGCAATGGTTTGATTAATCAGCGGCACCAACATCCCGGTCTGATCCGGATCAACCGTGCGCGCGCCCATAAACATGCCGCGAGACATGGCCACAAAAAAATAGTTATCCAGCTGCGGCTGCTTCTCTCCGGTCAGGTAAGGGTCCATTGCATCCGCGACCTGTTGGCCCATCTCATTTTCCATAAATTCGATATTGGCGCCAGGCGGCGGATTGATAAAACTAAAGACCAGATTACGATTACCCTCGGGCAGATAGTCGGCCTTGGGGATCATAAAAAAGGCCAGCATCAGTGGCACCGTCAGCAGCCCGGCAATCCAGAACTTACGCGTGCGCGGCCCGGTGATGCGCATAATGACGGCTGTCATACCATCCCACCAGTGCTGGTGAGGATCTTTCATTTCTGCACTTCGCAGCCAGGTCATGGCAGTGGTCGGCAATAGGGTCACCGCCACCAACAACGAAAAACACACCGCCACCGCAATAGTCAGCGCCAGATCAGCAAACAGCTGCCCGGCCTCGTCAGCCAAAAACACCACCGGCAGGAAGATCGCCACGGTGGTTGCCGTCGAGGCCAACAAAGCACCCCAGACCTGAGAAGTACCCTTGGCCGAGGCGACCTCCGCCGACTCACCCTTTTCGCGCAGCCGAACAATGTTTTCCAGCACCACAATGGCCGCATCCAGCACCATGCCCACAGCAAAGGCCAGGCCTGCCAGGGAGATGACATTGAGAGTACGACCAGCGGCATCGAGAATCATAAAACTACCCAGCACACAGGCAGGAATCGCCAGAGCCACCATCAGGGTGGCGCGGAATTTACGGAAGAACCACCACAACACCCCGATCGCCAGCAGAATGCCCAGCCCCAGATTGTTAGCCACCATGGAGATGGAGCGGTTGATATAGATAGTCTCGTCGTAGACCTGCTCAATCGACAAGCCCGCCCGTTGCAGCGGCCCTTCACGCAGCTCATCCACCGCCAGGCGCAGGCCGCCCATTACCTCAAGCACGTTGACGCCGGTCTCACGATGGGCATTCACTGCCATGGCCGGATCACCGTTCTGAATCACAAAGCTGCTGCGATCCACCATCCGCACCTCGACCTTGGCGACATCGCGCAGATAGACCGGCCGACCATCGCGCCAGTCCAGAATCATCTCGTCAAAATCTGCCACTGAATAGGCACCGGTATAACGCACCGTGTAACGACGTTTGCCAACATCAGCAAAACCGGCCGAAACATCTTCAGCGCCAACCAGTTTGACTACCTCGGGCAATTCAATACCGTAGCTGGCAGCCTTATAGGGATCAAAGGTGATGCGCAGCTCGTTCTCGCGACCGCCACGAACTTCAGACATAGCGACGCCGGGAACACGCTCGAAACGGCTTTGCACCACCTCTTCGATGTATTCCTGATAGCTGGCAATATCGCGTTCATTACCTGCCGAGGGTTTGATGATGAACCAACCGATCGGCCGACTATCACCACCCACGGTACTGATGATCGGCTCATTGGCATCGGTAGGATAACGCGCCACGCGGTTGAGGCGACTCATCACCTCCAGCAGGGCGCGACGCAGATCAGTGCCAACGGCAAAGGTCAGAGTTACCTTGCCCTGACCACGGCTGGCCTCAGACAACACCTGGGTGGCACCCGGCAGGCCGCGCAGGGCATCTTCCTGGGGTTCAATAATTTCAGACTCCACCTCTTCCGGCGCTGCCGCACGCCAGGTGGTGGAAATGGTGATTTCAGGTTCTTGTACTTCCGGGGTCAACTGGATCGGCAAACGACCCAGGCTGATCAGGCCGAACAACAACACCAACAATACAGCAACCGCAACCGCGACCGGGTTGCTGAGTGATAAACGGGTTAGATTCACTGCGCAGCACCACCCTTCGAGTCGGCTTTACCCTTCCAACCGACCTGTTCATCACCCTTGACCTGCACAGTCTGGCCCGGGCGCAGGCGTTCATTGCCACGCACCACCACCTGATCACCGGCAGCCAGATCACCGATTACCTGAATAAATTCACCACTGGCAATGCCGGTCTGCACCTGGACCCGCTCAGCCGTTGACTCTGCACCAATCTTAAATAGATGACTGCCACCACGGCGTAACACCAGCGCATCGCGCGGCACACTCAACACCTCTTGCGGCAAGGCTGTGGGCAGGGCGATCTTAACCGGCTGACCAGCCAGCCATTCACCCGCAACAATATCCAGACGCAGACGCAACAGCCGCGACTGACTATCGGCCACCGGCACCACAGCGCGCAATGTCGCCAGGCCCTGCTGTTTGCGCGCGGCAATCTGCAACTGCTGACCAATCAGCAGAAACGGTTTTAAGGCCAACGGTGCCGAGGCCTCAATCTCAAGATGGCTTGAATCAACCAGCTGCAACACCTCATCGCCACTGTCGACCCATTCACCGGCGCGCTTGGTGCGCTGCGCCACCACCCCGGCAAACGGGGCACGTAATTCAGTTCGATCAAGATGTTCCTGGGCAATCAACATCCGCGCCTTGGCCGCCACCAGCTCATTCATGGTTGCATCACGCTGTGACAGGGTTTGTTCCAACTGGGTCTGGGCGGCATTATTCTGTTTTGCCAACCGTTGCAGCCGTTCAAGTTCACGTTTAAGAAAGGTCAGATTGGCCTCTGCCCCCGCCACCTCGGCCCGGGCCGCATCCAGACCAGCCTTGATCAAGACGTCATCAATGCGCGCCAGGATGCCACCCTGCTCAACCTGATCACCCTCATCGGCAACCGACACCAGCCGACCATCGACCTCGGCCGCAATCTTGGCGTCATCGAGGCTGACCACGGTTGCCGCCGCCCAACTGACCGGCGCCATAGTCCGCAGCTGAGCCTGGCTCACCTCCACCGGCGCCGCTCTGGGACCTTGCTGGGCCCAGCTTTCTGCAGCAACGCTGAGCGTAATAAAAGCCAACACCCATCGCCAAGTAACTCGTTTACCGCTAATTGCCAACACTATTCTCCTTATTACTATGTGGGCCTGCGACCCACAAACAGCTTTAATAACGCGCATAAAAATAGCACGCCTGTCAGCAAAGGCAATCCACACAGCAACAGTTCGCCAACGGTGCTTGTATTGTATGTTTGTTTTGCTTTATTTTAACTGGCCTTATTCGTAAGCATGAATGGCTATTTCTTTGCAATCCAATAGTTTCGGGTCGCAACTACATTTTATTCGCCGTAATACAGATATAATTAGAATGATGCAGCCATTTCAAAAGGAAGACAGCATGTTCAAGCGGGGCAAGGCAGATGATTAAGTTGAACATCCCGGAGCGCAACAACAATCCAAACATCACCATCAATCCAGGGGTTACTCAAATCAGGGCCAAACTTGATAGCCTGCCACTGGCCAACGCCCGTGAAAGCTGCATCCAGATTCACGACCTGATCAAACCGCTTAACAGGGCACCACTTGACCTGAATGTACGCAGCCAGATCATGACCATGATCCTGCCGCTGCTGGAAGACCTGATTGGCAGCGTCCGCTCAAACTACATGAATGCGGCACTACCGCTGGCGGAAAAACTAAGCCGTAACGCCCTGATCATCCGCGCCCTGCAGACCGAAATCAGTTACACATACAAAATCATCGTTCAGGATTTACTGGAAGACCAGGAGGCCACCGCAACCGGCTCAATACAACTGCCCCAGGCAATCTATTACGCCATGAGTTTTTTGGCCCGGCAACTGGTCGACGCCTACGCCCTCTACACCGACGAGCCTGCCCATATCTGGCTAGAGCTGAACCAACTCTACCTGTACGCGGAAAAACACCAGCTGCATGAGATTGAACTGGACCCTGTCAATGCCAGCGATGAACCCAAACCGGCCACCATTGCCAACATCTACCGCCGCATTGTGCTGCTGTCACTGGCCAACCCATACCACCTGATGCAAGGCGAGGCCGTAAAGATGTTCAAGCGCCTGATCGATTGGGCACCGAACTGCCATATCATTCCACACGGTAACAACCCCGTCCCTGAAGGCCAGTTATTTGTTGACCTGCACATGGATGCTCCGCCTCTGTATGCACCCAACACACCCAACAAGATTCGCCCCAAAGAGGGACGCCTGCTTGAGATCAAGGGCATTCTCAGCAAACTTAATAATGAAATCCGCGTGTTGGCAACCCAGAGCAAAAATGCCATTCACAGCAACCTGGCCAAACGCATGGAACGCGACATGTATTTTCGCTGGTCAGAAAGCTGGGGCATCCGCCGCGAGCGCATGAGCCACCGCAACCCAACCAAAACACCAACACAGGTAATTTGCAGCCTAACCCTGGCCCATCACTTCATCAGCGGCGGTGAGCATTTTGAGCCCGAGGAAGATGAAATCGAAATGCAGGGCCACGACAGCCTGAACCTTGGCAAAAGCACTAACTCACTGTCGTTAATCCCTGAAGAACACACCCCCTGGGCAAAAGAAAGCGATGCCCTGCATCTAAAAATCGGTACCGAGAAACCACGCAAGTCAATCTTTGAAAGCGATGAAGGACAAAGCCAGAAAGACATCTGGATCAAGGTCTTTGCCACCTCAGCCCAGGCAGTGGAAGAACTGACAGAGCATCAAAAGGTTGAATACGACACCTACGACTGCCAGATCATCAACACCAATCAGGGCGGTTACGGCCTGAACTGCCCCAATAGAATCACGCCGTCAGCCCGCGCCGGTGAACTGCTCGCCGCCAGAAGCGGGCAATATAATGAAGGCTGGTCCATCGGCGTCATCCGCTGGATGAAGATCTCCGGCAACGGCGGCATCAACATGGGTATCCGCACCATTGCCGACGATGCTCGAGCGGTTGCCTCCAAAGCAGTTTCGGGCATAGGCACTGGCGGAGAATATTTCCGCGCCCTGCTGACCCCCAATCTTGACCCCGAACAATACCCGACTACATTAATCGCGCCAGCTGCCGTATATGATATTGGCTCCGTTATCATGCTGAATTTCGATGACCGAATTCTGTATGCCCGGCTAACGCGACAAATAGAGTCAACCAGTGCCTACTCTCAATACCAGTTTGATCTGGTAAAACGACCAGAGACACTGAAATCCACCAGCGCTAGCCAGGAAGAAAGAAAATCGTCCAGATTGTTTAAATAACTATTTAAGGTGAGTAAAACATGCCATTAATAAAAAACGATGATCCGATGTACCGCCTGCTGCGCGATGGCGATATTGAAACCTTCAACAGCGAAAAAAGTAAAGGCATCAAGGTTGACCTATCCAACTGTGATTTTCGCAGTGTCGACCTCAAAGGCCTGGATGCTGCCGGCGTTGATTTTAGTGGTTGTTACTTTCGCCAGGGCGACCTAAGAGGCATAGACTTCAGCGAAGCCAACCTTAGAGGCGCCAGCATCAACGGTTCCAAGGTTTCCGGCGCCTACTTTCCCAAACAGCTATCGGCCCTTGAGATTGAACTTTCCCTGATTCATGGCACCCGCATGCGCTACGACGAAAAGGCTTAAGCGTCGACCAACCTTGGCAACACGTCAGTCCTGAGCAAGACACCTAAAAACTCCAGCTCCGGTTGTTGCTCGGCGACTTCCGTTATGTAAGCCAGGGTTCTGGGAATATCCGCTAAATAACCTGACTTGCCATCACGAATGTTGAGTCGGGCAAAAATCCCGGCGGCCTTCAAATGGCGCTGCACACCCATGCAATCAAACCAGACCAACAACTGACCCTGTTCGATATCCGTAGCCAAACCGGCCGCCTGAATCTGTCGATGATAGTCTGCCAGCCAGGCCTCAACCTTTTTTCGCGGCCAGGTGATATAACAATCCTTCAACAATGACACCAGGTCATAGGTCAACGGCCCCAGCACGGCGTCCTGAAAATCGAGCACGCCGGGATTGTCCACCTCAGTGCGCATTAGATTACGAGAATGATAATCCCGATGCACCCACACCTGTGGTTGAGCCAGCGCCTGTTGCGCCAACCATTCAAAGGTTTTGTCCAGCGCTGCACTCTGTTCATCGTTTAAATTTATGCCCAATTGTTGCGGCAATAACCAGTCTCTAAATAGATTCATCTCAGTCATTAACAGGCGGTGGTCATAGACAGGCAGACTCACCTCACTGCCAAGGCTATTCTTTTGCAGGCTCACCAATGCAGCAATGGCATCGCCATAAAGTTGATCAGCATTGGTTTCATTGAGCGCCTGCAAATACTGTTCACTGCCCAGGTCTGACAACAATAGAAAACCCTGCTCTAAATCCTGTTCCAATACCCGCGGCACATTCAAACCAAAACCGGCCATGGCCGCAGAGACTTTAATAAACGGACCACAATCCTCTTTACCCGGCGGCGCATCCATAATCACAAAACTTTTCCGGCCATGCTGAACGCGAAAATAACGCCGAAAACTTGCGTCCGCCGATGCCGGGGTAATATCGGCATCACGAATACCAAGCAGCCCTTCAACCCAGACCTTCAACTGTTCAAATCTTTGATCCATCAATCACTCACTTATACGGCGCAGACAAGCACGATAGCGCGCCCAACAATAACTATGCAGATCATCTGCAATCAAATAAAAACACGGCAGCGCCAACAAGATCAGCGCCGTTGCAAACAATAAACCAAAACCCAGGCTAATCGCCATCGGCGACAAAAATGCCGCCTGGCCAGTGGCAAAAAATATTAACGGCGACACACCTAAAAAGGTAGTGATGCTGGTTAACAGGATTGGCCGCATCCGCACTCGCCCGGCCTCAACCACAGCATCGAGTCTGTCCCAGCCCTCGGCGCGCCTACGTTTCATAAATTCAATCAGGATCAGCGAATCATTGACCACGATTCCTGATAAGGCCAGAAAACCCAGCATGGACAAAAACTGTAGGTTTTCACCCAACAACAGGTGGCCTGCCACTACACCGATAAAACCAAACGGAATGGCAAACATCACCACCAACGGTTCAAACAGGGAACGAAACAACACCGCCAGAATAAAAAATATCACCGTCAGCGCAATCACCAGCGCCCGCAGCATATCGCGCATCGATTCATTGACCTCTTTCTTTTCACCGAGAAAGATCAAACCATAATCATGTTCGTCTTCGATTGCGACAAACTCTTGCTTTATCAAATCGGTTACAGCCAGGGGTGTGGTGACCTTATCATCCACCTCGGCCGTTACCGTCACCAGACGACGTTGGTCACGATGTTTAATACTCTCTATACCACGGGTGATTTCTATGTCGGCGACATCAGACAAAATCACTACCCGACCGGCAGACAACACAATCGGCAGTTTTTGCAGAGTCTGCAACTGCCGCCGCACCGTATCTTTATAAATCAACCTGACCGGAATACGTTCGTTACCCCAGGTGACATGGGCAACCTCTTCACCTTGATAACCACGCCGCACTGCATCAGCCAGCTGCCATTGTGTTAGCCCCAGTTGGCGACCACGTTCATTGATCTGATATTGATACTCCAGCTTGCCCGCCTCCATATCAGTACGGACATCATAAACGCCTGGTGTCTTTCTCAAGAAGGCGGCAATCGCTTCGCCATGTTGCATCAGCCCGGCTATTTTTTTGCCCTGCACACCCACCTCAACATCGGCACCCGATGGTCCACCTTGCGGCCGCAATATGGACAGTTTTTGAATGCCTGACTCGGCCAGCAAACGCTGCCGCAATTCATTAATCACATCCTGGGTCGCGCGATCACGTTCACCCTCCCAGGAAAAGCTCAGACTCACCACCGGGGTAATAAATGTTTCGATAAATCCCTGCGGCTTTTGTTTTTTAAGATCAACAATAAATTGAATATATTTACTGCCAAAGCGCACCGTATTGAAGTCGATAAAGGTCACACCAACATTGGTCAGCAGACTCTGTAATTCATCCTCCTTAATCACATCGACAAACACAGCCTCCAAGCGACTCGCCAAGCGGGCGCTCTCTTCCAGGCTATAGGTATTTGGGGTTTCGACATTAACAAAAAACTGTCCGGTCTCGACACTGCCAAACAACTGAAATGGCACCCGGGTCACCGCAACCACTATTGCAACCAGCAACACACCGACTGTTGCTACAGCTACCAGATAACGATTCACCACCGCCCAGCTCAACAGCTTTGAATATTTATCTACCAGCCGCTGCCACTGTCCAGCCTTCTGTTGTTTTGCTTTATCAATCCGCAGAAACTCACTGGCATGAGATGGCAACACCGCAAAGGCCTCCCACAATGAACCCAACAGCGCACAACTGACCACCACCGGGATCACAGCCACAAACGCACCCATGGTGCCACCAATGGCAAACACTGGCAGGAAGGCGGCGATAGTGGTCGCCGTCGATGCAAGCACCGGCCCCATCACTTCACGACTGCCGATCAAGGCCGCATCACGTGGTGACTTGCCCATCTCCATATGACGATAGATATTTTCGGTAACAATAATTGCGTCATCAACAATCATGCCCAGGGCAATCAGAAAGGCAAACAACGACACCATGTTGATGGTGTGGCCAAGATAATTCATACCGACGATGGCAATCAGAAATGACACCGGAATACCCATCGCCGTGATCAAGGCGACACGAAAATTGAGAAACATATACAGCGATAACAATACCAACACCAAACCCACCACACCGGATGACTTGACCGTATTGAGACGATTTTTTACATACACCGACAGATCGCTAAAGACACCGCTATGAATCGACAGTGGCAATTCCTGCTGCAACAAGACCGACAATTCATGCACCCGCCTTGATACCTCAATGGTCGAGGAATCCACTGTCTTGGTCACCGTAATATTGACCGACGGCTGGCCATTGAATCGTGCCAGGGTCAGGGCCTCTTCGAAACGCAGTTCCACCTTAGCCAGCTGGCCGAGACGCAACACACCACCTTGTTGATTGCGGCGGATTGGAATCTGTTGCAACAATTCCGGTTGCGGTGCCACACCGATACCACGCAGCAGGATGTCACCCTCTGCCGCTTCGATCTTGCCTCCAGGCAGCTCGGTCAGATTCTGGCGCAGCGCCTGAGAAATTTCCTCCAGCGTTACCGTCCTGGCTGCCAGTTGATGCGGATCGACACTGACCCACAACTCCCACTCGCGTATTCCGGCCGGCTGGGCACTGGCCACCCCCGGAATGGCCAGCAGGCGGCGTTTAATTTCATCGGCAGTGTCGTACAGCGTTGCGGCAGCCACATCACCGTAGACGGCCATACTGATCACCGGGAAGCGGGTCTGCACCCGGCGCACATCCGGCTTTTCGGCATCGGCAGGCAAATCGGTCACCCGGTCGACAATGCTGCGGGCGTCATCAAGAAAGGCCGCCACATCAGTGCCGGGCTTGAGTTTGATGACGATGCTCGACATACCCTCGCTACTGGTGGACATCAGGCTGTCGATGTCGGCCAGGCCATCGAACTCTTCCTCGATGGGCATAGTCACCTGACGTTCCACCTCAGCTGGCGCCGCGCCCTTGAATTCAGTCTTGATGGTGACGCGATCAAGTTCTACCAGCGGAAACATCTCCTGCGGCATTGAGAACCAGGAGATCACCCCGGCCACCAGCACCAGCACCAACATCAGGTTGATGATGAGAGGATTGTTAATGGAATAGCGGATTAGCGGCATAACAAATGGTTAATCCGTAGGGCGGGTCCCACCCGCCGTGATGAGGCATAACAAAAGCACATGGCGGGTGGGACCCGCCCTACGGTTATACAACATCAATACTGCACCGCCAAACCATCACTGAGACTGGCGCCACCGCTGCTTACCACCAGCTCACCGGCCTCAACCCCAGACAGCAACACCTGGCTATCCAGCTGACGCGGACCCAATTCGACCAAGCGCCGCTGCAACAGCCCGTCTTTAACCACAAAGACATAGGTTTGACCGTCGTCATGCACCACCGCCGCCACTGGCACCAGGCGCGCCTGTTCTATTTTAGGCAACAGCAAACCAGCCTCGGCCGCCGCACCGGACAACAGCCCGGGATTTTCAAAACGGGCATACAAGGCATAGGTATAGGTGTCAGGATCAGGATGTTGCTGCAGGGCAATGATTTCGGCTGAATAAGATTGGCCGTCGACATGAACATCAATCATCTGTCCACGCTGCAACTGGGCCACAGTGGCCCGGTCCAGCTCGGCATAAAATTCCAGCTGACTCAGATCGAGCAGATCCAGCACCACGTCCTTGGCCGCCACATCATCACCCAGCTGGGGAATAATACTATTCACCGTACCGGCAAACGGCGCCGTCAACGTAGCTCGCTGCCAGTTGCGTTCAGCCCGGCGGACACTGGCCTGCATGGCCTGCAGTCGCGCCGCTGAACTGCCAACACTAAAGCGCAGCCGCTCCTCATCAGACTGCAACTGAATCAGTCGCTGCCTGGCGCCATCCAGTGCCGCCCGCGAACCCAGCGAATCCGAACCCAGTCGTTCCTGCCGCGCCACCTCATCGACCTGCAGGCCACGATTACTTTCGGCCAGCTGCAATAATTTCTTGTCACGCTCAACCGCCGCCTGTTCCTGCTGCAATTGCGCCCTGGCCTCAATCATCAGATCTTTGTAATCAGCACCATCTAGGCGCAACAGCTCAGCCCCCTGCTCCACCTGCTGACCCGGTTCGACCAGTTGCTGCTGTAGTCGTCCTGCCACCTGAAACTGCAAACGTGCCTGCTGTGCCGGGCGCAGATAACCCGCCACCAACTGGGTCGGTTGCATATCACCCAGCTCAACCGTCACCACCGCCACCTGCAACGG
>Ga0316192_10001397_pt1 | contig 17721 bp, 4 predicted proteins | sample MerIslwburrow_MG_FD_204931 | JGI IMG/M metagenome (GOLD analysis project Ga0316192, IMG submission 204931) | Coastal sediment microbial communities from Maine, United States - Merrow Island worm burrow | ecosystem: Environmental > Aquatic > Marine > Coastal > Sediment | place: USA: Maine...
CCCGCCTAAGGAATTTATCTTCTAGTTTAATTATTTTCCCGCCTAAGTGCTTCGATTCGCAATTACAGTGACATATTAATATTTTCGTCCCAGGTAATTGTCTATTCAGCACCAAGCCCTGAGTGAGTAAATACGTCATTGTATTTACGAATCGATGGGCTAAGGAATTTATCTTCTAGGTTAATTCTTTCTAAGGGGAGGAACCGTATGAAAAATGTCATTATTCTCAGTCTAAATGATACTGATCCAGCGAATCCCAATTTTCAAAACTATACGGAACTTCCAAATAATGATCTATTGGCGCTTGGCCAAATCGTTGGGAACGTAGTGCCAAAATCCGGCTCCTTTACTAGCCGAACGGGCACTATATCTTTGCTAAAGGCCCGACATATCTTGGTGTAACTTTTTACGGGGTAACAATTGCATTGGGAGATGTCATGGAAGAATTCTTCTTCTATAATAGATTAATTGCGTTAATTGCAGCAGGATGCTGTCTTCCTGATTTTTTTCTGCGGTGCTGGGTACTTGTTATGCCGCTGAAGAAAACCAACTCGAGACTTTGGGCTGCATGGATCGGCGCCGCCTTTGGGGCCATTTTCCTGTTGCTGGCTACAGAAGTGGCGTCGGCTGCTCCCTGTGACATCAAGCCCGCTGCCCCTGCTATCATCCGGCACGATTTGGACGCCAGCTATTGCGAGCTGTGCGGCACCGGTTATGTCACTATCGTCATTGCCAATCCTTACGAAGGGTCGGACATGACCGGCATGACGGTGCAGGAAGACCTGCGCAGCTCCGGCCTCACTTTCGATTCACCAGCTTCCCCGTTAATCTGGGTCAACGGCGTCTCACGGCCGAGCGCTGCTCCGATCGTCAGCGGTCCCAATAATTCCATCCTGACCTGGACTTCGGCCCAGATTGCTGAACTTAGCAGTCTGGCCTTCGATCCTGACCCCGGGGATGCCACCACTCTCACCATAAGATTTGCTGTGACGCGTTACAGCGGTTTGTCTCAGGAGGGACTGCACACCACAACACGCGATATACAGGCTGAGGTTATTTATACCGCCCAATATCTGGATGATCCGCCTCCACCAGGTGATCCCGTTGTCGTTCAATGTCCGGGCATGCCTGCAACGGTAAACACCCCTGTGAATCCGCTGCAGTACCGCGAGCCGGACCCCGCGGTCACGAAGGGGGGGCGCAATGTTGATGCGTCCCAAACCTCCTATACGCCGACGGTCTATGGCAACGACATGGATGACGTAATTTGGCGGGTGCGGGTCACCAACAGCGGCGAGGCCGACCTGCAGGATTTGGGACTCGACGATGTGATGGCATCCGGCAATTTGAACATTAGTTACATCTGTCCCTCTGAAGCGGCGGCGGAACAGATCACCATTACCAACAATGGCGCCGGCCCCAGTACCATGGGGTGCCGGACTGTTTCAGGTAACAGTGTGGATGATTTCGATGTGGACGACCCCTTCGGCAATCCTCCTGCCGGCTTTGTGGATGTCTCCCAAGGCGGTAGAACCGATATCTATCTGGTGGGCAAAGTGCCGGTTTCCGCTGCCGGTGTTGGCGCCTGTTCGGTCCCCAGAACCAACACCGTTTCAGACATCCATTGGGGCTGTGAGGCTGACGCTACGGACGATCCCGGTGGTATTGATGCCACCTCCACCGGCAGCCCCCTGACCGATGTTACCGCCACCTTGAGCACCCTCTCCGATACAAGCTTGGATATCAGCGTCGATTACGACGGCGTCGGTCCCGGCAACCCCGATCCCGGCATGAAGGGCAGGGTCATCATCACCATCACCAACAACAGCGGTGGTACGGTGAGCGACCTTGTGCTGGCCAATGCACTTCCTGATGAATATGTGGTGGATGCCACCTTTGCGCCGACCATAGCGGCAACAGGTGCATATGGCTATTATGCCGGATTGACCAACCAGATTGATTGGGACAACCCACTCGGCTTGTTGCTCAACACCGACCCGCAATTCACCCTGACCAGCAGTGCTACCACCAACGACGGTCACGACAATTTGCTGCGCAACGGCGACACATTGGTCATCACCTTCGGCGTCGTCCTGGTGCACCAGCCCTTTTATGATTTGCAGGCCGATCTCGACGTGATTGAAGAGTCTCCAGGTAGTTCCACCGACCCTGATACGACCCTGCCGGCGCATACCCCACCCAGCCCCCCTGGGTTTGATCAACGCAACATTTTGAATGTTGCATTCGAAAATTTCTGTACATCCGGAACCACCACCGATACGGTGACGACCTTCCCTGTGCCCGCCCCCGAAGATCTGGATATCCAGACCTACGGCCCCAGTGGTCCGGTGCTCGATTATATCCTGACCGATACCACCAATACGGCCCTCACCGTCCGTCTGACCAACAACGGCGGTCATGGGGCAGAAGACTATTTCGCCTATGTCGCTTTTGGCCGGACCATGGATGTGGATGAAACCCAGTTGCCGGCCGGGTGTAGCGCAACCCTTGCCAACATGCCGCCTTTGGACGAGTGGCAGGACCCGTTGGACTTTCCGGCCGGGGCCACCATCATTGAGTGTAAAGAGTATGATCCTAGTGGTCCGGACTTGCCAGCAATTGCTCGCAATGGGGGATACCTGGACCTTGATTTTATTGTCAGCAAAAGCGCCGATCCAGCGGATATCGCCGCCGATGACCTCACCTTCCGCGCCGACGTGATCGGCGAGATCACCCTTACCGATCGCACGCGGTTGACCTTTCCACCGATTTTGGCTCGGGGGGATGGCATCACCGACCGCGCCAACAACTACAGCATCGACGCCATCCGTGCGCGTGTGATGGGGTTCAATTTAACCAAGGACCAGGCCGGCAATTGCTCGGAAAACAATCCGCCGCCTGGCGCACCAGACGATGAAGTGCAGATCGGTGAAGAGTGCTCCTACAATATCCGAGCCGGCGGCTGGTTCGGCTTTCTGACACCGGGCTATACCCCCATCGAAGTGCGCAATGTTCGGGTGGACGATGTGCTGCCCGATGGGCAGGGCTATGTGGACCGCTCCGCTTATACCACGACTTCCCAGATTGCGAATATCGATTTTCAACGTGCCGTTGCTCCGACGCCACCGATTCAGTACGATATTGCGGAGGGGACGCTCTTTTGGACCTTTAATGATACCTCCCCATACATCAACCAGAGGGATGAATGGTTTGAGGTAGACGTGCGCACCCGCCTGCTGAACGATCCCATCGACACCAGCGCTGTGCCCAACCGGCACGCCGACACCAGCACCAACACCCTGACATCGATCTTCAATGTTGTATTTCTGGCTAACACTGGTAATGAGTTTACCGTTCCCTATGGGCCCAGCATGAGCGTCTATCCACCTGTGGCCGATCGCCAGGTCCTAATCACCGTCACCGAACCCGACATCACGGTGGTCAAAGAGGTCTGTAACGAATCGTTATCAGGAACCGGGGGTGGCCCCGGGTGTACCCCCTGGGTCACAGCAGCCAATAACGGCGATGCCTTGAACACCTACATCTACCGCCTGACAGTCACCAACGAGGCCAGCAGCGGCGGAGTGGATCGTGCCCCAGCCTATGACGTCACCGTCACCGACACCCTCGACGGCAGCGATCTGGCCTATGTGATACCTTTTGGCAGTGACGGCCTGAACAACGACGGTGACGGCGCTGCCGACGGGGCCGATGGGGACGGCGAGGGGGCCATCAGCGACAATACCGTCAACAACGCCACCCCGGCTGAACTCACCTTCTCTTATACCCACAGCGGCACGTTGCTGCGCATCAATCCCGGCAATTCAGTACAACTCTACTACCGGGTCGATTTCGACGACGATGCCGCGCCTCTGCAGACCTTCACCAATACGGCCTTTGCCACATACGACTCGCTGGAAGGAAAGTATGGTAGCCAATCCGACCCGAACCCACCAGAGCCCCGTATTTACGGTGATATAGGTGATGCACGCGACTATACATCACCCACAGCCAGCGCCGATGTGCGTGTCATTCCAATAGAGACCCAACCCAAGCGGATCACAGCTCTTTCCAATACGCCCATATCCGGGGGAGCGGGCGCCCAGGGCGTTTCCATTGGTGAAGAGATTGAATACCGGCTCAATACTTTGCTGCCGGTGGCCCTGCTGCGCAACTTCGTGATCCGCGACGAACTCCCGGCGGGCATTATCTGCAGTGAAGCCCCCCAGGTGAACCTGGACGCGGCACCCTATGCCGCGGCCGGATTCGATCCCGGCGGTACAATTACGCCCACTTGCACCGAAAACCTGGTGGAATGGAATTTCGGCAACCAGCGACTCACCAACGGCACTGCCGGCCTTGGCAACCGCTTTGACTTTGAAATCGGCTTCATCGCCCGCGTGGAGAATACGGCCGGCACCAACGACGCCGATGTGATCTCCAACGGCGACCCGGCCACCAACGCCACCGCGAGATATGATAACGAAGCCGGCACCACCATCACCCAGAACTTCAATCAGGTCGATGTCCAGGTGCGCGAACCGCTCATCGATTTGACCAAAACCTTTGCCGTGGCTAATGCCGACGCGGCAGATGTTTTGACGGTAACGGTCACCGCAACCAACAACGGCACCGCCACCGCTTACAACCTGCGTGTGTTGGATGACCTCACCGGCCGCAACCTGACCTTTACGGGCAATGTGGGCGGCATTGATCCGCCGGACAGCATCGATACCGTCACTTTGGGTGCCAACCAGCCCATCTTCAGTTGGAACCCGCCCAACGGCATCGATCCCGGCAACAGCATCAGTTTTACCTTTGATGTGCGGGTGGACAATGTCGTGCAGCCGGAAGAGTTGCTGGACAACACCATCCAGGCCGATTGGACCTCCCTGCCCGGCCAGACCACTGCTCTGAACAGCAGCGACACAATCGGCACCAACGGCAGTGTTACCGGCATGCGCATCGGTGCCCTGCCCAATGGTGGTGACCTTATCAACGATTACAAAACAACCGCCTCAGATGACACCGTGGTGCCGGCGGTGGTCTTGACCAAAACCGATCTCAACCCCGCTGTGATCCCTACCATTGGTGTGCATAAATCTTTCCAAATCGACATTGCCCTGCCCGAAGGCGTCACCAACAACGTGATTGCCACCGACAGCCTCGACGCGGCCGGCCTCGGTTATCTATTAGAAAACAATGCCAGTCTGGACGTCGCCTACACCTTCCAGGGCATCGCCACCATCAATGGACAGCCGCCCAGTGAGGCGGCCTTGAACGGTTTTCCGGCCGACGGCACCAGCGACACTGCGGTTTGGAACATCGGTACGGTGGTGACCCAAACCGAGAACGACACCAGCCAAAACCTGGTCAACCCGCTGATTCGCATCAATTATTTTGCCCGTATCAACAATGACGCGGTCACTGATGCCGGTGACACGCTGCAAAACTCGGTGGTGGTGAACCATACTCATGGCGAAACCGGGGTCCCAGTCGCTTTGACCGATACCACGGCAGCGCTTACCGTGGTGGAACCCTCTCTGGGATTGGTCATGTTTGTGGCCAATGTCACCAATCCGGGCAACCCGCCCCAGGCCGGGGACATTCTGCGTTATACCCTGACTTTTAACGCTGATGGTGGTGCACCGGGAGACAATTTTTCCGACGCCCATGACCTGCGCATCGAAGACAGTCTCAGCCTGGGGTTGGTGTACAACGGCAACCCCACGGTGAATGGGGCCGGCAACACCATTGGCGCGCCGGTAGTCACTGGCGACGGCGTCACCGTTGCCCAGACCCTGTTATGGTCACTGGAGGATGGCAACGGTGATATCGACATCACGGAAGGCTCGGCAGTCAGCATCACCTATGATGTGCAGGTGGATGTTGGTGTGCTTCTCAACCAGAGCCTGAGCAACAGTGCCACAGGCCAGTGGACCAGCATCGACGGCCCCAGCGTCTATGAGCGTAACGGCACCGCTACCCCGGCTTACAACGATTACTTCATCGGCCCGGTTACAACCACAGTGGTGCTGGGGGACGACACCACCACCACCACCAAGACCCGTCTGCTTGACACCTATGGTGCCGGCGATGATGTGGTCCGCATCGGCGATATTGTGGAGTACGAACTGCGCCTGGGCCTGCAGGAAGGCGCCCTCGACAATGTGTTTGTAACCGACACCTTGCCCCAAGGTTTGATTTTCGAAGGCATCGCCAGCATCAACGGCGACACCACGGCGCCATACAGCGCTGTGTCGCCTTTTGTTCATGGGGACATCACGCCCGCCGACATCGTGGTAGCGGGAAATCCAACCACCGGGCCCACCACAGTGACGCTCGCCATCGGAACCCTTGTCAATCCAGCCGATGGCAACGCCGCCAATGATGCGTTTATCGTCGTTTACCGCGCCAGAGTGCTCAACCTCGTCCATCCGCAAGTCAACAACATTGGCCTTACCAACACAGCGGCCATGGGCTACGACACAGCCACCGGTCCGGCCACCAACATCACCGACAATGAGACCATCAACGTGTTGCAGCCCAGTCTTTCTGTAGCCAAATCGGCCGTGACCGCCGGCGGAGACGCGGTACTGGCCGCCGACGAGATCGTCACCTACACGGTGGACATCGCCAACAGCGGCACAGCCCCAGCCTACGACACGGTGCTCCAAGACGTCATTCCCTTGGGTATGCGCAGCGGCACGGCCATCATCACCATGGTGAGCATGCAACTGCTCTCCGGAGCCGTGCTGCCCAACCTGTCCCCGACCTATGTACCGGTCACCGGGGTGGCCACATGGGATTTTGACTCGGCTACGGCCGATCAGTACAACATCCCGGCCGGCGAAACCCTGCGCATCGTTTATCAGACCCAGGCCGATACCGGCCTGGGCGCGGGTATGACGCTCACCAACCAGGCCCAGGTTCAGCTCTATTATTCATTTGACGATGATGGGGTACCCGCCCGTGGCGACATCAGAGGCGTGCGCGAGATTTACGGGCCGAGCAACGTGGCTTCGGTGACCTTCACAACCGATACGCCAGATGCCCTCACTAAAGAGAATCCGGCTGTGTTGACCGTTGCGGTGGGTGAGCCGTTCACCTACCGCCTTACCGTGCCCACCACTCCCCAAGCCACGGCCTTGTACGATGTGCGCATCATTGACGATTTGACTGTTTCGGCCGCGGACCTGAACATTGTCAGCGTCACGAAGGTCTCCGGATCGCAGCCGTGGACCCCGCTCAATACCGGCAGCGCTGTCAACCTCGTGGTCGAAGACACGGCCATTGGCATCGACATCCCGGCCGGTGAGCAGATCGTCGTCGATATAACGGTCGTACTTGACGATACAGGGACGAATGTCAGCGGCCTCGTGTTCAACAACACCGCCGACTATACCTACAACCAGAGCAACAACGATCCCGCGACCCGTGCTCCCGGGGGGCCGGACACTACCCCCGATATGACAATCGTCGGTCCGGATGTGCTCACCCTGGAAAAGACCGGTCCGGCGACCATGCAGGTGGGCATCCCCGCCTCCTTTACCTTGAATGTACACAACCCGAGTTCGGGAATTGCGTGGAATCCGATACTTACCGATCGTCTGCCCGATGGCGCCACAGGGGGAACGTGCGGCGCCGGACCGAGCAACGCGACCGCCCAATTTTTCGAGGCCGACAGCGTAACGCCGGCTTCCGGGGTGCTGGAAGAAGGTACCGATTATCAGGTCAGCTTCAACGGTGCGCCCACCTGTGAATGGAATATCAGCCTGCTGTCGGCGGCTGGCGGCCTGGCGCCCGATCAGCGGCTGATCGTCCGCTACGATGTCGAACTAGATCCGTCCACCGACAATGGAATTGCGTTGACCAATGTCGCCGGTGTCACCCAATGGTTCAGCGCCGACCCCGGGGTGGCGGATGCTGCGCCGCGCACCTATACCCGTGAACTGACCGACGGCACGCCGGGGACCCTCGACCACGAGGATGCTCACACCATCTCCGCCGAAGCCCCGATCCTGGCTTTTCAGAAAATCGCGCGCAACGTTACCACCGGGCAGGATCCGGGCAGCAACGCCAGCCCCGGTGACACCCTGCGCTACACCATCCAGGTCAGCAACAGCGGCCCCATCGGACTGTCGACCTTTGCCATTGCCGACGAAGTCGATCGGCTCAGCGCCACACCGACCTTCGCCGCCGGCAGCCTCAATCTGATCAGCGTGCCTGCGGGTGGTGACACCTCGGGCACCAATGCGGTGGGCGGTACGCACGGCACTGGGCTGGTTAATGTCGGCAATCTCAGCATCGGCTCTCAAGGTGAGCCCAACGACACAGTTGAGGTGGTGTTCGAGGTCAGGCTCGCGCCGGTTATCACCAGCGGCACCGTGGTGCTCAACCAGGCCGAACTTGTTTTCGCCGGCTTTGATCCGCTTTACAGCGATGATCCCAACGTGGCCGGTGACGAGAATCCCACCGAGACCCTGATAGCCTCGGCGCCGGTCTTCGAGGTGCTGAAGATCTCTACCATCAGGTCGGGGGACCCCAACATTCTGATGGCCGGCGAAACCCTGCGTTACACCCTGACCATCAAGAATGTCGGCACTGAAAACGCCGTAAATGTCCGTCTGCGGGACTTCACGCCTGCCCATACCACTTATGTGGCCAACAGCACGACCCTAAACGGCATGGCTGTCCCCGACCCGAGCCCCGGCGTCAATCCACTTCATGCCTCCATTGCGGTCAACGCACCGGAAGATACCACGGCCGGATACCTGCGTGCCGATGCGACGCCGGGGGCGACCAATGTGGCCACCGTGATCTTCGATGTGGTGGTAAATCCGAACGCCATGAACGGCCTGATCATCGAGAACCAGGGCTTCGTGAGCGGCAGCGGCGACGGGAGCGGCCTGCAGCCCGAACAGCCCTCCGATGACCCGAACACCCCAATCCCCGATGACCCGACGCGTGACATCGTCGGCAACCTGCCCCTGGTTTACGCCCAAAAGACCGTGCTGATTTCCCAGGACTTCGGCACGCCGGGCATTGTCGACCCGGGAGACGTGTTGCTTTACACCATCGATATCGGCAACTTCGGCGCGATCCCCGCCACGGGCGTGGTGCTTACCGATGCTGTTCCGACCAATACCACGTATGTGGCCGACTCCCTGCGCCTAAACGGCGTGTCGCTGGGACCCGACGGCGGCGTATCGCCGCTGATCGGTGGTCTGCCGGTGCATTCCGGCGACAATCCGGGCGGAGGCATCATTTCGGCCGGCGAAATCGCTGTGGTCACCTTTGACGCCAGGGTCAACGGTGGTGTGCCCGCGGGAACTCTCATCACCAATCAGGGTAGCCTCACCTCCAGCGAACTACCGCCGGAACTGACCGATGCCGACGGCGTGCCGTCCAACGGCAACCAGCCGACCGTAATCGTCGTCGGTGACGCCCAGTTGCTCTCCGTGACCAAGCAAGTGCTGGTCGTCGGTGGCGCCGCCGCCCAAGCCGGGGGGCAGTTGGAGTATGTCATCCGGGTGACCAACATCGGCAGCCTGCCTGCCATCCGCGTAGCGGTGACCGATGATTTGAGTCCGCCTTTGGGCGATCAGGCGACCTACGTGCCTGGATCGGGCACCCTGAACGGTCTTGCAGCCGGGGTGACCTATGCGGGCACAATGCTCACGGCCGACTATGCCGCCCAATATGGCGATTTGCAGCCCGGCGGTAGCGCCGTGGTGCGCTTTCGGGTGCAGATCGATCCCACAATCGCCATCGGGACGACCATTACCAATACCGGCGTGGTCCGCTGGAACGATCCTCCGCAGACCGCTTCTGCCAGCGTATCTCTTGACGTGGGCGGCACGCCGGGCAGCGCTGCCCTCAACGGTAACGTCTGGCACGACGCCAGCCTGGACAGGATCTATAACAGCACCGAGCCACGTCTTCAGGGGTGGTCCATCGAGCTTTATCACAACAATCAGTTGGTCACCACAGTATTGACCGATGCCAATGGCACCTATCGGCTCAGCGGTCTGGTGCCCAACGAGGGCACCCCGGACCTCTATGAAATCCGCTTCCGTGCGGCGGGTGCTGGACCGAATACCCCCTCGCTAGGCTACGCCGATTCGCCGTTCACCAACGGACCGCAGCAGATCAGCGACATAACCGTCTCCTCAGGAGGCAATCTGCAGAATCTGAATCTACCCATCTGGCCCAACGGTGCAGTGTACAACTCGGTTGTGCGTGTACCCATTGCCGGCGCCACACTGGCGCTGGTGAACGCGGCGACCGGTGCGGCCCTGCCAAGCCAGTGCTTCGATGATCCGGCTCAGCAGAATCAGGTCACGGCTCAGGGCGGCTTCTACAAGTTCGACCTGAACTTTAGCAACGGGTCCTGTCCGGCGGGCGGCGCCTATCTCATCGAAGTCACACCGCCGGCGACCGGTTACCTGGGCATGCCGTCCCAGATCATTCCGTCCAGCAGTGATGCAACCACACCGCCGTTCTCCGTGCCCGCCTGCCCCGTCAGTGCGGCCGATGCGGTGCCTGGCACCGCCGAGTATTGCGAGGTCGTGTCCTCTCCGGTGGCACCGCCGGTATCGGTCCTGCCGCGCACGGCCGGCACCATCTATCATCTGCACCTTGTGCTGAGCAATGGGAGCGTGCCCGGCCAGAGCCAAATCTTCAACAATTTTATTCCCATCGATCCAGTACTGGATGGGGCCGTGGACATAACCAAGACCTCGGCTCTGATCAACGTGACCCGGGGAGAACTGGTGCCCTACACGATTACGGTAACCAATGTGTTCGGTGTGCCGCTGTCCGACATCAGCATCGTCGATAGCTTTCCGGCCGGCTTCAAATACGTGAATGATTCCGCTCGCCTAAACGGCAATTCGGTGGAACCAAGCGTCAACGGACTGAATCTGACCTGGGATAACCTCGACTTGCAGGTTAATCAGACTCACACGATCAAGTTGCTGCTGGTGGTGGGTTCCGGTGTCTCCGAAGGCGAATACGTCAACCAGGCGCTGGTGCTGAACATCGCCACCGGGGGCCGAATCTCTGGGGTAGCGAAGGCCACTGTGCAGGTCATTCCAGACCCAGATTTTGATTGCACTGATGTGATCGGCAAGGTGTTCGACGACGGCAATCTGAACGGGCGGCAGGACAAAGGCGAGATGGGCTTACAGGGAGTTCGCGTGGTGACTGTACGCGGCTTGATCGCCGCTACCGATGAATATGGGCGCTTCCACATTACCTGCGCGGCGGTTCCCGACTGGGATCGCGGCAGCAACTTTATTCTCAAGCTGGACGAGCGCAGCCTGCCCACCGGCTATCGTCTGACCACAGAAAATCCACGCGTTCAGCGCGCCACCCGCGGCAAGATGATCCGATTCAATTTCGGTGCAGTCATTCACCGCGTGGTGCGTATTGATATCGCCGATGGCGTGTTCGAACCCAATACCACTGAAATGCGAATGCAGTGGATACCCAGGATTGCCCGGTTGCTTAAAGAACTGAAAAAGGCACCGTCCATACTGCGTCTGTCGTATCTTGGCGATATTGAACGAGAAGGTTTAATCCAAAAACGTCTAGAGACATTGAAGAAAATAATTACCAAAGAGTGGAAACAGTCGGGTGGTGACTACCGGCTGGCCGTTGAAACCGAAATTTTCTGGCGGCGCGGTGCGCCGCTCGCCGGTCAGTGATAACACAATGATGGAACCTAGATTACATAACCTGTTCATCAGGATGAGATATTTGCTGAAGCACGGTATCGCCATCTTGTGTTTGTGTGTGGTCACTTTGGCAGGCGCAGAGACTGCTTTATGTGTAGAAACAGGTATAAAGGAAACGAATGCGGACGGAGAGGCGGTGGAGATGCATCTGCCGGTTGACCAGTCCATAACTGCGTGGACTCATGATCCTGCCATCTTTGAAAAGGATGAGGGGGATCGAACGGAGATGCGCAAAGTGCTTGAACAGGATTTCAAAACCATCAAACTTGATAACTTGGTTCCGCCCATCCATTTCGGTCTTGGTAAAGTTGAAATTACCGAGAACTACCTAAAACTTTTACGCGAAGTGCTCGACCGCATGCGCGATCGCACCAATGTGCGACTCCACTTTATAGGTCATACCGATTCCCTGCCGCTCAGGAGGGACCTGATTGAGCAATACAGGGACAATGTGGGGCTGTCGCGTGAACGGGCGGGCACCGTGGCCGAATATTGTCAGCGTGCCCTGGACCTTCCACCCGAAGCCATTTCCTATGAAGGGCTCGGTGACAGCCGGCCGGTTGCCGACAATGCGACTGAAAAGGGGCGGCAGCTCAACCGGCGCGTGGAAGTGCAGGTGTGGTACGATGAAATCAGCGAAAAGCTGGTCGAGAAGGAAGTGATCGTTCCTTTTGAGGTTAATCGCATCAAAGTGTGCCGGACTGAGACAGTCTGCAAATTGCGCTACAAGGAGGGCCATTCCCATAGGGCGCGCATCAAGAATCTGATTGCCCCCCTTCATTACGACGAAGGCTTTGCGGATGTGCCCGATGTATTCCTGGGCCAGATCCGGCGTGCGTTTGCCAATTTCAACGGCAAACAGAATCTCGTCGTCAAGTTTATCGCCTATACGGATAACATGCCCCTGAAAGGACGGAATGAACGCATCTACGGCGACAAAACCGGATTCTCCAAGGCGGTTGCCCGTCGCATTTCAATCGCTGTTCTGGAAGCGATGGGATTGTCCAATGCCGCTGTTGAGAGCGAAGGCAGGGGAGCGTCGCAGCCCGTCGCCTCAAATGATACGCAAAAAGGACGAGCGTTGAACCGGCGTATCGAAGTCGAGTTCTGGCATGACGATCCATTGCAGGATCTGCCCGATGAGCCGCAACTGTGCCCTGACACCACCGGTGCCGAAACCCTCACCCTAATCTACAACCCGCCATCGGGCGACATCGATCCGATCCTGTTCGAAAACGGACAACCGGTCATACCCGTAGGATACACTGAGCATTTGCAGCAGATTTTGGATCAAATCAGCCACAAGATCAACGTTCGTTTACGGTTTGTCGGCTATACAAGCAATAGGCGCCTCGACCGGCGCACAGCTGCAGTTTACGGGGATGACATCGGTTTGTCCATGGCGCGCGCGCGCCGATCCATGGAGATCGCTCGTGAAAAAATGGGATTGAACGAGGGGCAGACGGAGTTCGACGGGCGCGGCTATGTCCAGTCCGCTGACGTAGTAAACGCCGGCTTTGTCGAGTCCGATACGTCACGTGTCCAGGTACAGGTTGTCTACGATGAGCCCGTCGTCCTTGATGACTACGAAGGTGTGGAGATCACCCCGATAACCCGCGAGGTGCATACGGCGGATCCTTTTGGGTTGAATTTAATGCGTATTACGGTCGACGGAAAGCCCCTTGATGATCCCGGCAAATGCAGCGCGGACGTGCAGCGCTGCACTGACGTCGCCCTCCAGGAGGCCGGCATCCAGTTCAAATATGATGGTTTGAAGCTGGAACCGCGGCTGAACGTTACCGCCTGGCCACGCAGCATTCGTTATCAAGATCGGGAAGATACAGAGTTTCCCGAAAACCGGGTCCACTTCCGCCTGTACACCAATTACCGCAGCTTTATTCAGCGCTCGGAGGTCAGAATTTTTGACCAGGAACAGTCCGTCCGCGACATACCCATCACTGTTGTCCCGATGGATGCCGACGGCAAGGCACAGTGGCGGTCCGAGTTCGAATCTTTCTCCGCGCCGGTGCGCAAGCTGCAATATTTGGTGCGGGTATACGACGCCAAGGGGCGTTTTGACGAAACCAGACCGCAGCCTCTGTGGGTGCTCGATCAAATAGATCAGTCGGTTGCCCAGGCCGATTCCGAACAGGAGCTGCTGGCCGGTTATGGCGAAAGTCGTATCTCCATCCGGGATATCCCGATTCGCGGCGGTACGGCACAGGCATACGGCACCGCCATTCCTGAAGGACACCGTGTATGGATGGCCGGCTATGCCGCACCCGTGGACGGCAAGGGCCGTTTCGTCGCTGAAGAAATACTGCCGGAGGGCACGCATACCGTCGAGGTGGCCGTGCTGGACCAGTTCGGCAACGGAGAGCTGTTTTTGCGCGACCTGGCGTTGAAAAAGAAAGACTGGTTCACCGTGGGGATCGCCGACCTAACCCTTTCGGGCAACAAGACGGACAAAACTGCCGAACAGCTCGTGCAGGACAGACCGCAATATCGTCATGACGTGGATCTCCAGGGCCGTTTGGGATTTTATACAAACGGCAAATTCGAAAATGGTTGGTCGCTGACAGCGAGTGCCGATACGCGTGAAGGCCCTTTGGATGAAATCTTTTCCAATTTCATGGACAAAGCCCCTGAGGCCCTGCTCCGACGAATTGACTCGGACTACTCCGACGCCCTGTTTCGGCGAATTGATCCGGATTACTTCTACGCGACATACGGAGATGACAGCACCGTCACTGAAAATGCGCCGACCTCAGGCAAGTTCTATGTCAAGTTAAAAAAGGATAAAACCTACGGGTTCTGGGGTAATTACACTATCAAGTATTACGATACTGACTTAGCACAAGTCGACCGTGGGTTGTACGGCGCCAATCTGCATTATCAGCCCCTTGACACCACCAGTTTCGGCGAGCCGCGCCTGCTGCTGGATGGCTTTGCCGCGGATCCGGGCACAGTGGCAGAGCGCGATGAGTTCCTGGGCACGGACGGATCGCTCTATTTCGCGCGCCACCAGGACATTCTGGGGGGTTCCGAGCGTATACGCATCGAGGTCCGCGACAAGGATTCCGATATCGTTCTGGAGGTTAAGAACCTGGTGCCGGTGCTCGATTACGACATCGACTATTTGCAGGGGCGAATCATGCTGGCGCAACCGCTGCCCGCAACGGCGAACGACGGTCTGCTGGTGCACGACAGCTCTATCACTGGAAATCCCGTTTTCCTGGTGGTTCGTTATGAGTACACTCCCGGTTTAACTGATCCAGACACGCTATCGGTCGGCGGCAGGGCTCATTATTGGTTTAGCGATTATGTCAAGCTCGGCTTGACCGCCAATCGGAATGAAGAAAAGGAGGAAGACAGCGACCTGGGGGGAGCGGACTTAACCCTGCGCATGTCCCCTGAGTCGTGGCTCAGACTGGAAGCTGGCCGCACCAAAGGTCCGGGCGTGCTCACCGCGGGCTCCGTTGAGGGCGGCTTAGACACCGGCACTTTTAATTCTCTTGACGACAGTGATGGATTTGCCTCTGCCTATGGCGTCGATGCTAGTTTGGGCTTCAAAGACCTATTCAAGAACGGGCGGGGTCGAATTACCTTCTACCTGAAGGATCTCGAGGCCGGTTATTCGGCACCGGGTCAGGCCACCCCCCTGGATCTGACCCAATACGGCGGAACAGCGGAACTGCCTTTTACCGACCGTGCGGGTGCGCGGTTGAAAGTGGACATCCAAAATCAGCGCGACGGTTTAGATACCGAGGCCGGCGAACTGGATCTCAAGTACCGGATAGGTGAGAACTGGGATTTTGGTTTGGGCGCACGCTATGACAACCGTGATGACAACTCTGCGGCTCAGCCCGCGACCCAGGAAGAGGGCGACCGGACCGATACGGTTGCCAAGCTGCTGTACGACTCGCGCGGACGCTGGCAGACCTATGGTTTCGCGCAGAAAACGATTCAGAGGAGCGGCAACCGAGAAGACAACGACCGGATCGGTGCCGGCGGCAGTTTGCGCTTGACCGACCGGTTCAATATTACCGGTGAGGTCTCCGGCGGCGGTTTAGGCACAGGCGCCAACTTCGGGACCGAGTATCTTTTTTCCGACCGGACCACTATTTACCTTACCTATACCATTGAGGACGAGCGGACCGACAATGGTCTGCGCGCCAGGAAGGGCAATATGATTTCCGGTTTCCGCACGCGTTATTCGGACAGCGCGAGTGTCTACCTCGAAGATCGATATACCCATGGCGACGTCCCCACCGGTCTGATGCATTCCGCCGGCGTGGATCTTGCGCCCTTCGATCACCTCAATTTTGGCGCGCACATTGATTACGGCACCCTCAGGGATCATCAGACCGCCGCTGAACTTGAGAGAAAAGCGCTGAGCGTGAGTGCCGGCTATGGGTTCGATAGGCTGAAGATCACCAGCGCCCTGGAATACCGGAACGACGATGTAGAGCAGCCGGATGCTGACTCTAACAAACGCACCAGCTGGCTGTTTAAAAACAACCTCAAGTACCAACTGTCCCAGGACATGCGACTTTTAGGCAAATTCGAATATGCCGTGAGTGACAGTTCTGAGGGGGATTATTCTGACAGCGATTATACGGAAGCAGTCATGGGATGGGCGTATCGCCCCGTCTATCATGACCGTTTGAATGCGCTGCTCAAGTACACCTACTTCTACAATGTTCCGCCGGCCGGTCAGGTCAACGGCACCAATACAGAGTCGAACTTTGTCCAGCGCAGCCACATCGGAGCGTTGGATGTCATGTATGACTTGACCTCCCGCTGGACCCTGGGGGGGAAATACGCCTACCGCCGCGGCGAGGTCGCCCTGGATCGAGAGGATAAAGATTTTTTCGACAGTGACGCCCACCTGTATGTGTTGCGCGCGGACTGGCATTTCATCGACCGTTGGGATGCCATGGCCGAGTTGCGTAAGTTGGATTTGCCCGATGCAGAGGACAGTCGCAGCGGTGTACTGGTGGCGCTATACCGCCATCTGGGCGATCATATCAAGTTAGGGATAGGCTATAATTTCAGTGATTTTTCGGATGATCTGACCCAGTTGGATTACAATCACCAGGGTCTGTTCATCAATCTGATTGGGAAGATGTAGATCCGAAGGCGATAGGCCGGTGGATCTGCCGGAAAGGGCTCGAAAGGGCTCCGAACCGAAGTGTAATAACGAACGCATGCGAGGGGAAAACCATGCTTTATTGGCTGAAAGTCATCGTTTCAGGGATTTTGATGCTTGGATTGAGTTTGACCGCTTCCGGGCAGGAAGTCTCAAAAGAACAGATTAAGGGACTGGATGAACAGGTTCAGGAAATAAAGAGCGATGTTCTATCCATTGCGGCCCAACTGAATCAGCTTGAAGAGAGGCTGTTGTACCCGTCCAACACACAGATTGCGGTCTTCGTGTCACTGGTCGGCGACGAAACGTTCCGCCTTGACTCGGTAGAAATCCAATTGGACGGCACGCCGGTCGCTCACCACATATACACCTACAAAGAACTCGAAGCCTTGCAGAAGGGGGGGGTGCAGCGCATCTACACCGGCAATATCCGTGCTGGCGAACATGACCTGCAGGTGTTGGTGATCGGCAAATCCGCGGAAGGCGTTGACTTCCGGAAAAAGGAGCACTTCAAGGTCGACAAGGATGTGGGGCCCGAGATCGTGGAAATAGCTCTGGCTGCACAAAATATTGTGTTTAAGGATCGGTAGCTCATGGTTAGGTTGTTTATATTAATAACAGGTCTGATGTTTGCCGTATCTTCGGCGATGGCGGGTACGTCCGCTCCGAAGGAGTTGAAGGATCTCTATTTCGGAGAGTCGCTTTACTACGCCTTTCAAGAGGACTGGTTCGATGCAATCGCCAGACTCGACACCGAACTGGCGCAGCACCATGGGCTCGATGAGCCCAAACTGGATACCCTCTATTACCACATCAACCACGCTGAGT
>Ga0316192_10001398_pt1 | contig 17715 bp, 8 predicted proteins | sample MerIslwburrow_MG_FD_204931 | JGI IMG/M metagenome (GOLD analysis project Ga0316192, IMG submission 204931) | Coastal sediment microbial communities from Maine, United States - Merrow Island worm burrow | ecosystem: Environmental > Aquatic > Marine > Coastal > Sediment | place: USA: Maine...
AGCGCTGCCATGGCAAAGTCCTTTTCAAAATAGTGATTCATGCCATCATTAAAGGAACTAAGCGAAGCGATCTTCTTTTCAATAATTTCATCTCCGTCTCCATCAAAACACTCATAAATTTTAAGGCTGTTGTTTTTACCTTTCACCTGGACCTTGCCTAAATACCTGAAGTTGAATTTAGAAGCGTCATCCAGTCCATTGATGCTGACTTCACTTAATAGGATACTGGCACTATAATACTTTGACAAACTTTCGACACGCGATGCGGAATTCACCGTATCGGAAATAATAGCTGCATCCATGCGTTGATCATCGCCCGTGATTCCCATAATCAATGCTCCAGTATGTAATCCAACTCCAATTTTTATAGGGACCCTTTCTTTCCTAATTCGCTCACTGTTATAAACAGCCAATTTCTTTTGAATTTCAATAGCAGATATTAGTGCATCCTCTGGCTTTGATGGAAAAAGAGCCATGATCGCATCGCCTAAATATTGATTGACAAATCCATTGTTATCCTGGATAATGGGTCCCATGCGCAGGTTGTATGCGTTGATAAAGTTGAAATTTTCTTCAGGGGTCATCTCCTCGGAGATGGTTGTATATCCGCGTATATCCGTGAAAAGAACCGTAACATCCCTATGTGCCTGGTCGCCAAGGTTTACATCTGTTATCCGTTCCTTGCCAAGGGATTTAATAAATTCATTTGGGACGAACCTACCAACTATGTTGAAAATTTTGTTGAGATCCAGTTGCGTTTTTATCCTTGCCAATAATTCCTGTTTGCTGAATGGTTTTGCCAGGTAGTCATTTGCTCCAATATTCAATCCGTGCACCAAATCCTGTACCTGGTTTTTGGCAGTAACCATAATAACTGGTAGCTCGGAAGGCATAAATTTTTCACGAATTTTCTGACACACTTCATAACCAGTCATACGCGGCATCATCACATCCAATAGTACCAAATCGTACTTAATTCCATTGTTCAGCGCTCGTAATGCATCCTCACCATTCATCGCCATGGTGATTTGATAGGACTCTGATGATAAATGATTTTTAAGTACCTGGTGATTTATGGGTTCATCGTCAACGATTAATATATGATTGACTTTCCCATTGTTCTTTGGATGACCATCCGTTATTTCAATGGCAGGAATTTTTTCCTCAAATGCCTCAATTGCCACTCTTGATAAGGCTGGGGTCCCTGCAGATAATTCAGCTTTTTCGTCAGAAGCAGGTAATGTAAAGAAAAAGGTGGATCCTTTGCCCACCACTGACTCAAACCACATTTTCCCTCCATGTAGTTCAGCAAGTCGTTTGCTAATACTCAAGCCCAATCCTGTGCCGGCGAATTCTCTTGATATAGATCCGTCTGCTTGTTGAAATTCCTGAAAGATTAAATCTCGTTTTTCTTCCGGAATGCCAATTCCTGTATCAGAAACGGAAACGATAATCACATTATCTTCATTCTTTGCTGAAACTACTACATGCCCGGATTCGGTGAACTTGATAGCATTTCCTATTAGGTTATTAAGAATTTGCTGCAATCGATTTTCATCACCAAAAGCAGCTAGTAAATCTACAGATACTTTGTTTTCCAAAGTTATATCCTTACCAGTAATCAAAGGAGAGTTAATCCGCAATACGATTTCCGAAAGAGAAAACAAATCGACCGGTTTTCGCTGTATTTCAATATCGAAGTTTTTCAGTTTCGAAAAATCCAAAATATCATTTACAAGACTGGCAAGCCTTCTTCCTGAAGAAACTATCATGGAGAGATCTTCCTTTTGGCCAATATCTGAAGTTCGGTCATAAAGACTCTCAGAAAGGCCAATTATCCCATTAAGGGGTGTCCTCAATTCATGGGAAGTATTGGCCAGAAACTCGTCTTTCAGTTTATCTACTCTTTTTAATGCTTCTTCTCTTGATTGTGCCTCTTCAATAATTTCTTTGGAAAGTAAGGCACTTTCAATGGCCGACCCTGCTTGCAAAGCCAGCGTAGTTAATAATTTCAAATCAGCAGCTTTATACGCATCAGCTTTTTCATTAAAAAGTATGATCAGCCCAAGTACTTTTTCTTTTACCTTGAGCGGTGCAAAAATCAGGGATTCTATCGAAGCATTTAATTTGGAATACTTTGCTTCTCGTTTAACCTCGTTAATAATTTCTGCACTAGAAAAATCACTGATTATACGGAATGGTGACTTAGTTGCGTTTATTTCCTTTTGATCAAGAAATTGAGCCCCCCCTTCAGCCATTAATTCCAAGTGATTATTAATGTCTTTCTTTGAAATAATTACAGCACCCCCCGTGGCACGAATCACATGGTTAGCCTCTTCAAGCGCCAGATCGGCAATTACTTTTGGGTCGATAGTTTTTGCCAGCTTTTCCGAGAAATCGTAAATGACATTGATTTCTCTGTACATGGTCAATACTTCCTGCCCCAGTGTTTTTCGTTCACTTTCCTTCGCAGCATAATGAGTGATTAAGCCTGCAAGAACGCTTGCTTGTTCTCCTCCATAAACATGCCCGAGCAATTCACCATTTAGCTCAATTGGAAATTTATTAACTGGATGTTGAATTTCAGCACCTAGTATCAATTCTCCCCTAAAATCTTCCATGCCTATTCGGTCAGCACTTAGATTTAGCAATTGCTTAAAAAGCTCATAGGTGTCCTTATTCTTTACGATTAGTCGTTTAAGATTGACGCTTGGCATGAATAATTCAAATGATTGTTAAGGGGATATATATTTTTTAGAGGTTTAATACTTCTCTAGCTTTATCCAGTAATTCATCTGGATCAAAAGGCTTTGTCATGTACACATCTGCTTCCACATCCTTCCCCTTTTGCTTATCAAGCTCCTGTCCTTTTGCTGTTAATATAATGATGAAAATCTCATTGAGTTTCAGTTCTTGCTTTACTTTTCTACAGACTTCTATACCGTTCATTTTTGGCATCATCACATCAAGGAAGACCAAATTAGGTTTCTCTTCAATGATCATGTCAAGTGCTTCTTCACCATTGGCGGCTGTTAAAAGCTCAACGCCTTCATCTTCCAATTCTTCCAGTGTTTGCTCAATGAGCATGCGTAAGTGATCTTCATCATCAACAATTAATATTTTTTGACTCATGTTATACGGTTTTCTTTTTTTTGAATAAGATTTATTGGTACATCATAAACAGTACATTCTCCAGTCCCTTTTCGAAACGGATGGTCTTGATCATTTCCTGGTCTTTGGAAAGTACTGAATTAAGAATAATGATATCCGGTTTTGATTCTATGGCTTTTTGCAATAATTCAGTTCCATTGGCCTCAACTACATTATAGCCTCTTGTTTGAAGTACTTCTGCCAAGGTTCTGGCGGTTGAAGCATCTTCATCAACGATCATAACTTTGCGCTTGGACTTGCCTTGCTCCAATAAAGAACCAATTTCACTGAATAGTTTTTCAGTATCTATAGGTTTGGTCAGGTAACGATCGACACCCAAGCGATATCCACGTTCCTTATCCTGAACTATTGAAAGAATTAGAATCGGGACATCCATAGTAAGTGGATCATTTTTCAAAACGGCTGCTACATCAAATCCATTCATTTCCGGCATCATTACATCCAGAATGATTAAATCAGGTAGTTCTTTTCTAACTGAATCAATTGCCTGTTTTCCATTAGATGCCTCCCTGACTTCGTATCCGCTTTCAGAAAGCTCTTGTTTTAGTAAGTCCCTGATGTGTTTTTCATCGTCAACTACTAAGATGGACTGTTGTCTGTGTTCTGTATGTGGAGTAGTTTTGAGCACCTGTTTCTTAAGCTGCTCTACCAGGTCATCCAGATTGAAAGTAGTCTCCTGCTTCCCTGAAGTAGGCAAGCTGAATGAAAATGTACTTCCTTTACTGATTTCACTTTCTACCCATATTTTTCCACCATGATATTCTATGATCTCCTTACTTATAGGTAGACCTAGGCCAGTCCCCTTCGGTTTATCTGTTAGGGTATCTCCAACCTGTTTAAATTTATCAAATACCTTAGGCTGATCCTCTGCAGAAATCCCCATACCAGTGTCTGTAACACTAATGATAAAATCATCCTTTTCAACCATAGCTGAGCAGACTACTTCACCCCTGTCTGTAAATTTAGAAGCATTTGATAGCAGGTTGATCAACACCTGAATAAGTTTATCACGATCTCCTTTTATTATCGGCAGATCTTTGGCAATTTTCTTTTTGAGCTTGAGATTTTTGGCATCAAATACAGCAGTAGTTGATGCCAATGCCTGATCAATTACAGAACCCATCTCTACATTTTCGATGTGCCATTCCATCTTTCCGGCTTCAATTTTTGCCAAATCCAACACATCATTGATCAGGGTGGTTAAACGCTCGCCTTCAGAGACAACCACATCAAGATTTTGAGCGATTTGGTCTTTTATCTTACCCACTTTCCCATCGGTACCATTAACGAGAGGAAATATTTTATCGGCAAGTCGCTTTCTGATAATTTTTGCAAAACCAATGACAGAGGTAAGCGGTGTTCGAAGTTCGTGACTTACAGTCGACAAAAATGCACTTTTTGCTTCATTGGCACCTTCAGCAATTTTTCTAGCTTCTTCAGCTTCAGCCTGAGCTTTAAGCGTATCTTCAAACAACTTGGCATTATGAATGGCCACACCTACATTAGAAGCGATAGTTGACAGCAGGCGCATATCATCTTCATCGAATCGATTTACATGCTCTGTACTCTGTACACTGATTACACCTATGATATCTTGCCCTGTAATAATTGGGACACCAAGAAATGATGCTGCTTCCTTTCCAGATCTTTTTATTCCTAATTCATCGTACCTGGCATTTACATCCTGGTTAATTAATGCGGGTTCTCCGGATTTAATGATATTGGACGTGAGTCCTTCACCAAATTTGATTGGTGCAATGTCATCACCATATTGATATGGGAAATTGATCATATTAGTGCTTTCATCCAGAAAGGCAAGAAAGACAATATTTGCATCAAACACTTCTTTCATGAGGTCCCCAACGAGTTGAATCAAAGCATCCAGGTCGAGCTGGGAAGCCAGGGCATTACTAACCTTAGTAACGGATGCCATTTCGGTTGCCCTTTGTTGGGTTTCATTAAACAATCTGGCATTCTGTAAAGCAACACTCATACTGTTGGCCAATGTTCGCAATAAATTTATATCTGCATCGGCAAAGGCATTTTCACGATCCAAATTCTGTAGTGTAATATATCCATTCACATTAGTGCCTACAACCAAAGGCATTGCTACTACTGAAAGGGGTAATTTTGTTCCAGGTACTGCCTTTGGCGGATCAAGACCTCTTTTTTTGACTTCAGCCTCATTCTGGGGATTGATCACCAGGGGCTCTTTGGTTTTCACAAGATAATGTCGGTAGCTGTCCATGGGTCTGGGTTCAGGATAGTGCTTTTCGCCGTTTTCAAATAAATAATGAAATACCTCATAATCTCTGGAATAGTCAAAGGTGGCGATAGCAGCAACCTGTGCATCAAAAATATCCCGGATTCGATCACCTACTAAATTGTAAATTCCCTGGAGATCCATTTCTGCAACCAAACCTTGCTGAACTGAATTGATTACAGCAAGCTCCTCCACACGCTGACTTAATTCTTTGGTGCGGTCACTTACAGTATTCTCTAATTCCAATCTTTGTTTTTTCAGCTTGGCTGTTCTTGATCTAACAATTAGCCAAATCAATAGTCCACCAAGAATTAGGTATAAAATATATGCGAAAAAAGTTCTGTGGGCTGGAGGATGTATCGTAAAGTCAAAGGTCGCCTCCTGGCTTTCAACATCGTAAATATTTTTGGCTATGACATGAAATGAGTAATTTCCCTCCTTCAGGTTGGTGTATTCTTTTTCTTTTCGCTTGTTCCATCCAGACCAATCCTTATCATATCCTTCCATCCAGGTCTTGTATTGAGTCATATTTTCCTGGACAAAGAATGGAGAGGTAAAATCAAAAGTAATATTGTTGTAACTATAAGATAAGCTATGCTTAATATCCCCATATGAAGTGCCATAATAAATGATAGAATCCTCATTTACAGTTACTTTTCGTATCAATGTATTAAAATCAGTATTGTAATTAACGTCTAAATTTGCATCGTATCGGATAAGTCCTGCAGATGTTGCAAACCACGTAATTCCATTTTCTTCTACAAATGCATTGGTTAATGTGGCATTATCAAATGGTTTGAATGGGGCATTTATTATTTGATACTGTCCGCTCTCGGTTTTCTTAGCTAAAGCAGCACCTTTGTAATAAGCTATATATAGATCTCCAGAACTATTGGGAAGGAATCCAATACTCTCATCCATCGCCTTTTCTCCAAAATTGTCAGTCTTTGTAAACTTTTGAGTCTCTTCATCAAACGTATAGAGACCTTTAACAGGAGTAAAATATATCTTATCATCAAAAGAAGACATGAATACCTGGCCCTTGGGCAAGCCATGCTCTACACCAAATCGTTCTACTTTTACATCTTCAATATCTGGCCATTTGTTGAATGTAAGTCGAATTGCACCATCGGATTCTGTACCTAACCAAACCCTGCCTTGCTCATCTTCCGCAAAATCCCAAATTCCATCATTAAATCCTTGTATCGCGTCATCTCCTATTAATTCATACCTTTTATTCGCTAATAATTTAAAGACTCCTGCTCCACCACCAAAACCTCCAAACACATACTCAGGATGTTTTTTATATTGATGTAAAGCAAATGAGCTAAAAGTCAGTGCATCGTTTATATTCACTACTTTGTCCCCTTCAACGCGTTGAACACCATTGCTGCTGGCCGTATATAGTTGATCATCAATTTTGAGCATATCAAAACATTGAAACCCAATGTTCTCAACTGGTTTAAATTTCCCGGTTTTATTATCCAGGTACGATGCGCCCTCTGTTGTGCCTACATACAAAATACCATTATGCCTTTCTAATACTAATACATTACTGGTCAAATCCAGCTCTTCATTAAAATAGGATAGCGCTGACTCTATTGGAAATCGAGCAATACCATTATCCAGGGCTAACCACAAAGCGTTGCTGTTGTCAAGAAACAAACTATATACTACATTATCCTGAAGGCCATTTGACTTTTCATAGTGATTTAGGATATTACCTTGTTTGTCAAGAATGAAAACTCCTCCTCGCAAGGTTCCTATTGCAAGTTGTTTATTGGGCAGAACTATAAACCTTCTGGGGCGAAGATTATTAATCTCTTCAATATCATTTAAGTTTAAAGGCTTAGTAGTATTTCCATCATATATATAAAAATTTGTAGCTCTGGTTAGGATTAGCAGAGATTCGTCATCATATTTTTGTATGTCACTTATTCCCTCGTTTCTTACTTGTTCTGTCCCATTAAGTAATTCAAATACACCGTTGATTCTTTTCTGGATTCCAACACCTCTTTGATCTCGATATAGAATATTATCAATTCCATAGTAACCTATAAATGTATTTGAATCCTGCTCAATTATGTGCATTTTATCTTCATACCATCGAAAAGTATGACTAAATGCACCAAAGTACACACCGTCATCAAGCACGCTGGTGAGCCATACATCATTAAAATTCCTACTATCCTCAGGAATTTCAGGTGTTAAAGAGACAAACGACATCTTACCTGTGTTATCGGGGGCCAAGTAGCCGATTTCTCCAGCGCCTCCAACCCAAATACGACCATGTTTATCTTTGGCCATTGAGCGAACAACATTGTTTCTTGGAGTTTTTATCAATCGCCAATTATGTCCATCATATTCCAAGATACCATCAGAGTTGCCAAAATACATCACACCGCGGTCATCTTGTTCGATGCACCAGTTTTGCGGATTAGCATCATGAAGGTTTGGTGGATAGTTCGTGATAAAGGGGCGGCCGGTTTCATTGCCATTCTGACTATTTGCATGAAGTGAGAAAATCACGGAGAATAGTAATGATAGTAAAATCTTTGAGAAGATTTTGTTCAATGTCCGATAAGTAAGGGTCATAGTTTGCAGTTAAGTTTTGCTTACTGAATTCGTAATAATCAACAGAATATCCAATACATCCATGATTGGCAACCCCTTATCATGACTTCTTGGGTAATAATGACTTTGCTTGAAAACTCCTCTTCAGTTTGTTTCCAGGACTAGAAACAGCGTGCAGCACGTATACTTGGTTTCAACCAATCACGCAATATAGCAATTTCAATGAATTGAACTTACGGTTTGAATTTTTTTTTAAGAATAGATCTAGACGCTTCCTATTTTAAAAAATGGATTATTCTTATTGAAAATGAATGATACATATTAATGATGGTTCTTTAAAGGAAGGGTTTTACCAAATCCTCTGCTTATTACAACACCAAAATTAAAGGCATTATACTTTTCTTTATTAATAAATCCTGTGGTGAGCGATACATGCCAGTCGTCCGTATTGATAAAAGAATATTCTAATCCCAGGTACCTGATCCATAATGTTTCATTGGGGTCAGTTTCGATTCCTGTACCGGCAAAAATTCCAAAATGGCGTACAGGCTCAAAAACTACTACAGCGCTGAACAAGGCCGTGTTTTCTCTTTTAATATACTCCTCGTGCGCATCTGTTTCTACCTCTATATCCACATGGTTCACCTCGTTGTATGTACCGATTGCCCATTTATGGCTGAGAAGGTATGTGTAATCAATACCAAGGGTTGGTGCGAGTAATTTCTGTTCCTTTCCGGTCTGGGTGTTTTTTACTCCGTGAATCAAGGCATTACCGATGAAAACTCCGACCCTGTGCCTTTTTATGGAATGTTCAGCAGCAGATTGATGTTCTTCTTCCTGAGCTTTCAGTAAACCGATAAACGCAAAAAATGCAAAAACAGTTAAAAAGTAAACCTTCTTCATGATTGTAAGCTTTGATAAAAACACAAATGAAGTAAATTTCATTTACTCATATCATGATTTATATCAGGTTGTAATAAAGAAAAATGAATTATAAGCGATTAAAGCCCATTCACTTAGCCATAATTTGACGCCAATCAATAAATTCAGAGTTTTTATCTTCAACTAGAATATTTTTATAGATTATTCTGGTTCAACAATAGCAGGTTCTTGATTAACATCATCGGCGCCGTGTGTGAGTTTTTTAAGCTTTTTCACGAATAAAATCAGTAAAAATCCAAACCCTACACAGAATCCAAACAGTCCCCAGAAGATCGTTAATTCTCCAGCCTTCATGGCGGCTTCACCGACTAATCCTGCAAGTTTATTTCCGAGCGCAGTTGCAAAAAAGTAGGCACCCATCATGAATGAAACAAACTTGGCTGGAGCCATTTTTGTAATGAAGGACAAAGCCACTGGAGAAATACATAATTCACCTACAACGTGAAGTAAGTATGCACCAAATAGCCAGTGGACAGATGCCAAGCCACTCGCTGATTCCATAGTTTCCATAGCAGCAGCTGCAAGCATCAAAAATCCAAATCCCGTTATAATTGTTCCCAATCCCATCTTAAATAATGAAGAGGATTCCCACTTAGTCCTGCTCCACCACACCCAAAATGCTGCCATGGGAACACCTAAAATGATCACATAAAACGCATGTAGTGATTGAAACCAACTGGCCGGAACTTCCCAATTGAACAGAGCAATCATCCTGTTCACCTTCTCTTTTGCAAATAGGTTCATTAGGCCACCTGCTTGTTCATATGCCATCCAAAAAACAATGACAATCAAGAATGATAACAATAACACATAAATTCTGTCCCTCTCGATGGAGGTGAGCTTTACTATTTGGTTGGTAGACTTATCCACTTGATGCGGAATAAAATTGCCAACATTTTTCAGGTATTTCTGTCCAAAAACAAAAACAATCTGACCCAATGCCATACCTATTCCAGCTAGTCCGAACCCATAATTCCAGTTGATCATTTCACCGACGTATCCGACGATCAATGGAGCGGAGAATGCACCAATATTAATACCAACATAGAAAATCGTAAATGCGCTGTCTCGTTTAGCATCTCCCTGTTGATATAAACCACCAACCATAGATGAAATGTTAGGTTTTAAAGCCCCTACGCCCATGATAATGAAAAACAGACCTGAATAAAACTCCCAAGTTCCATTCATTACCAACAAACCATGTCCAATAATGATCAAGGCTCCACCCAACATGACTGATTTTTTCTGCCCTAAAAGTCGGTCAGCAAGTAAGCCACCAGGAACCCCCATAGCATATACCAGCATCGTGTACCAGCCATAGAGCTGAAGAGCTGTTGTTCCATCCCACCCAAGACCGGGATTTGGATTAAATTCTTCATTCTTTGCAGTGAGATACAGTATCAATATGGCACGCATGCCATAAAAAGAAAACCGCTCCCATAATTCTGTAAAAAAAAGGATATACAATCCAATTGGGTGTCCCCATAATTTTTTTTGCTCCATGCTCTTCAGTCTTAAAAGCGGTAAATATAGTATTTCCCATGGATTATTCTAGTATGCATATTTGTTTGTTATCCAGGGAGTCTCTTGTGGAAATTAACATGGATAGTAGGTGATTAATATCATATATAAAATACTGCTACGCCAAACTGCTTTTATAAAATATTCACCTTGTTCAAAATCAACCCGGAGGGAGGGGCGATATAATCCAATGGAATATCATCAGGATTCACTAATGAATTTTCAATATCACGAATTGTAACCTCTCCTCTGCCAAGTCGTAGCAATTGCCCCATCATTAGCCTGATCTGGTTGCGCATAAATCCTTTGGAAATGACATGATAAACATAACTCGTGTCTGGAAAAAAATTGGCAGCGTATATATTATTTACTTCGATAAAGCTCTTTTCGATTTCTCTTTCGAAGATTACTTTGTCTGAAGGTTTTGTACAGTATTTTCTGAAATTGTGTTTTCCTTCAAAAAGCAGCGCCCCCCTTTTCATTTCTTCAATATCAAGATCCTCAATAAACGATGATAAGATAGGAGCACTGAAGGGATGGCACTTTTCACCAAAGGCAAAGAGGTACATGTATTCTTTCGTTTTCGGTGACTGGATAATGTTAAATTTTTCATCCGTTTCTTCAATGTGCATCGCTCTTATATCCGTGGGTAAGTTGCTATTCAGGTCATGGAAAAACTGCTCTTTATCCAATGGCTCTTTCAGAAACAATTCCAGGACAAAGTGATTGGCTGATACCATCGCATCGGTACGGCTTGATCCAAGTGTCTTGAAATTTGTGTGCCCCAATACAAAAGGCAATGTTTTATCTATAAACTGGTGCACCGTTTTTACATTGGGTTGCTTGGCCCAGCCATGAAACCTGAATCCCAGGTACTGGATATGAATGAGGTAGAAATATTGCTGCATGAAAAAATCAACGTATCAAAAGCCTAAAGATACAATTGCAGAACTAATGATTGTCAATAGAGTTTTGATATTTTCTTGGTGTTATGCCAACCATTTTTTTAAACACCTTGCTGAAATGGTATCTGTTTTTAAATCCACATTGGGCATAGATCTGGTCTATTGTATTACTTTTTAGCAAGGTCTTTGCTTTTGAAACTCGGGCATTATTCAAATAGTGATGAAAGCTCTCACTATACAGTTCCTTAAATTTGTGCGTCACATAGGATGGGCTTCTATTGATAAATTCAGCGGCAGACTGTACCGTAATGAAATTGGAAAGGTTTTCATCAATATATTTTTTCAGGTAGTGCTCGGGTTGGGCTTTCTTCAATTCAACAAATCGATTGTTCAAGATCAACTCAGAAAATTTTTGAAATACATCTGCAATCAGCATCAACTTTTCTTTTGGAATAACCGCCATGGCATTATAGCTATTTTTCAGGCCTTCAACTTCCGAATGTTCGTGCAATGCATAATCTTTCTTAATCTCCTCAAATGGATCCTCTGCTCTGACCTGTCCAAAATGCAAATAACCTACAAGGGTACTGTCAATAAACAAAGGAAGAAACATCTCATACAATCCATTATAACATTGATATAATATCGGCTTTTTCTTTTCACTGGCTTCACGGAATTTATCACGGTCACAGGCGATGCACTTATGTTTCAACTCTTTTTGTATTAACACGCAATAGTCCTGGTAGTCACCATTTTTCCCAGCAATCTCTTTTACATATTTCTCATCGTCTATGTCATAAATGAAAGAAGTTCGGATGGAAAATAGGTTGGAAAGCAAATCCATCATTTTCTGGATTTCATTCACCTCAATGATCAATTCTTCATGCAATTCTACCATGGATTCAAATATTTCTATTTCAAGGTACAAAAAATATCCATTTTCATTATTTGCTGAAATGGATATATGCTTCGCCTGATTTGACATTGAAAATTTTGGTTTTGAAAACTAAACTTGTACTAAATCTTTCGACAAAATCAGATTCAATATGGGTACATTAACAAAAAATGCAATAGAACTTCCACAGGAATGGCCAGGTATTCATTACTTCGGAGAGGAAGAAGTAAAAGCAGTAACACGTGTAATCCGGGCACAATCACCCTTTCGATTTTATGGGCCGGATTTTCAACATGAAACAGAAAAATTTGAACAGGAATTTGCCGATTACATTGGTGTCAGGCATTGCCTGGCAGTATCTCATGGAACAGCTGCATTGCAGGTAGCTATTGCTGCCATGGGAGTTGGTCCTGGAGATGAGGTACTGGTTCCGGGATATTTTTGGGTTTCAACTGTTGGGGCAATTGTGAGGAGTGGTGCCATTCCAAGACTGGTTGATGTGGATGCCAGTTTTAATATGGATCCTAAAGATTTAGAAAAGAAAATATCCTCAAGAACCAAGCTGGTCATCATGGTACCAATGGGCGGTGTCATCGGGCAGGTTGCCAAGGTAGCTGAAATTTGTAAAAAACATAGGATTTATCTTTTGGAGGATTGTGCCCAATCCAATGGAGCTTCTCAGTTTGGGACAATGGTCGGGTCTAATGGCGATATGTCGATTTTTTCATTTCAGATCAACAAAAACATAACTGCTGGTGAAGGGGGAGCAATTCTAACCAACTCAGAGGAATTATTTAAAAAAACCTACGCTATCCATGATTTAGGTTATATAAAGGATAAAGAAGGAGACATGGTCTTTGATCAACCCGATTATCAACTTTGGGGTATTGGATGTAGAATGAGCGAAGTAACTTCTGCCATCCTAAGGGTGCAATTGCGAAAATTAGATACGATTGTTTCCAACATGAGAAGTGTTAAAAACCAGCTTAAGGAACTTTTAGCAGAGTACGAAGGAATTGAGACCCGCTATGTGGCCGATCCTGATGGAGATGGGGGAACGTTTCTTAAGATGATATTTAAGGATTCGGAAACTGCATTTCAATTTAAAGAGGGATTGATTTCGAATGGGATTACCGTGAAAAAAGGTGGCTTCTATCCAATTCATATGACTGAATGGGGGCTGCATATCTATTCAAATATTCCTGCACTAGTCAATAAGAAATCGATCTGCGGGCATCATTCAGTTTGGGAAATGAAGGAAAATGAATGGGCAAAAGACTATTCATACGATGAAGGGACACTTCCCGTTCTGGATGACTATGTGCAAAGAACGGTTTTATTTTGCATAGCTTCTAAGTTGACTGATGAGCAGAAACTAGTTATAAAAGATGCATTCAGAAAGACCTGTGAACAAATGAATTTTAATAAATTGTCAAAGAATTAAACGCGCCCAATTATGATTGCTTTGCATAGATTTTTCAAACTCTTCTTTCTATCTCTGATTTCGTTTTCTTATACATTTGGCCAAGGCTATGATGAAGGCATGGAGAATCACAAGAAAACTGATTTTTCATGGCCGGAAGACAAGTCTATGGCCATAAGTCTCACCTTTGATGATGCTCGATTGAGCCAGATTGATAAGGGGATTCCTGTGATGGATAGGTACAATGTTAAAGGGACATTCTATTTGTCCCCGGACGCTATGGTTCAGCGCATTGATGGCTGGAAGGCAGCAATAAAAAATGGTCATGACATCGGCAATCACTCGCTTGTACATCCATGTACAGGAAATTTCCTATGGGCCAGGGAGAAAGCATTGGAAGAATATTCCCTGATAAGCATGGGAAATGAGCTTGATTCAGCTAACAACTTCGTAGAGCATTATCTTGGCATTAAACCGGTTTCGTTTGCCTATCCATGCGGTCAGACCTATATCGGTAGTGGGCTACAAACGCAAAGTTACGTGCCATTGGTTTCAGCGCGCTTTCATACAGGAAGAACCTGGCTGGATGAAGCTCCCAACGATCCATCCTACTGCGATTTGTCCCAGCTCACAGGAATGGAACTGGATGGAAAATCATTTAAGCAAATAAAGGTGTTAATCGACCAGGCGAAAGAAAGTGGAAGTTGGCTGATTCTTGCTGGTCATGAGATGGATGATGATGGATTTCAAACTTCAATCCTGTCAACAATTGATTCCATCTGCGCCTATGCGATGGATCCGGCTAATGGCATCTGGATTGATCATATACAAAATATTTCTACTTACGTACGAAAACGAAGGGGAATACCGATGCATCCCGGAATGCTGCCTTACCAGGATCCTGCCCTTCCTACAGATCAACGTATTGATGACCTATTATCCCGAATGACGCTTGCAGAAAAAATCGGGCAACTCAATATGCCGTGTGGCTATTTTAGTGAACTTGGCAAAACGGCAAACGAAAAACAGGATGGTTGCAGAAGGTTTACTGCAGGTACTTTTTACGAAGGTATCGGCCCCGGAGGAGGATTTTTTACACTGGCCAATAGTGCACTTTTCGAAGGACCGGTCCAGCAGGCCAATTATTTCAATGAATTGCAAAAAATAGCAATTGAGAAAACGAGATTAAAAATTCCTTTGCTGCAAGTGGAAGAGGGAACTCATGGACTGATGTGTTCTGGGGGAACCATTTTCCCGGAAGGCCCTGCACTTGGCAGCACATGGAATATGGACTTGCTAACAGATGTGTATGAAGCCGCTGCAAAAGAAGCACGTGCGATAGGAGTTCATGAATTATTTACATTGGTAATCGAGCCAAATAGGGATCCACGGCTTGGAAGAAACCAGGAAGGATACAGTGAAGATCCGTATTTATGCGCTCAGATAGCCAAAACCATTGTGACGGCTGTGCAGGGGTATGACATTTCACGAGACGACAAAGTGGTAGCTGGTTTGTGCCATTTTCCTGGGCAAAGCCAACCTCAGAGTGGGCTGGAGCGTGGCGCCATGGAAATATCGGAACGAACATTACGTGAAGTATTTCTTCCACCTTGGGAAGCAGGCATCAAAGAAGCCGGAGCTTTGGGAGTGATGGCAACCTATCCGACAATTGATGGGATTCCAATCCATAGTTCAAGTGAAGTCTTGACGGAAATGCTTCGTGGTGAGTTGGAATTTGAAGGACTGGTATTAAGTGAAGGCAATGGGGTAAATACCCTTGTTTATACAGGACTGGCAGCTAATGAAAAAGAAGCAGCGGCCCTTGCCGCAAATGCGGGTATGGATGTTAGTATTTCCTTTGATCAAGGGTATTTTTCTGAGATGATCGAAAATGTAAGCGAAGGTAAAGTTTCAATGGAGACTATTGATCGATCGGTTCGCAGGGTGCTGGAGACAAAATTCCAACTGGGATTATTTGAAAATCCATTTGTAATTCCGGGAAATGCGTTGGAAATCTCTCATACTCAAGAAACCCAGGAAATTGCTTTAAACGCTGCTCAAGAGGGTATTGTACTTCTGAAAAATGAAAATAACCTTCTGCCATTGATTAGGGACATAAAGTCCATAGCAGTCATTGGACCCAATGCTGATGATGCTGAAAATCAACTTGGCGATTACACTTCAGAAGTAGTGTTACAAGATATTGTGACAGTATTGGATGGAATTAAAAGCAAATTGTCAGCCAACACAAAAATCAATTATGTGAAAGGATGCAATGTAATTGGAGATGAGTTAGATGAAATAAGTGCTGCAGTAAATGCAGCCAAAAAATCTGAAGTGGCAATTGTGGTGGTCGGTGAAAATGAATGGCAAAGATCGGATGGGCTGGGTACGGATGGTGAAGGATATGATGTCGCAACACTGGAGCTCACAGGAAAACAAAAGGAACTGGTGCAAAAAATCTATGCTACCGGAACTCCAACTATTGTTGTGTTGATCAATGGCCGTCCCCTGGCGACACCATGGATTTCGGATAATATTCCAGCGATTTTGGAAGCATGGATTCCTGGAGAAAAAGGCGGAAATGCTATTGCGGATATTCTGTTTGGTGACTGCAATCCGAGCGGAAAACTAACAGTTACAGTTCCGAGGCATGCTGGTCAATTACCTGTTTATTATAATTATAAACCATCGAAAAAGTATTGGTTGGAAGAAGGTTGGGGAAACTCCTATGCAGATATCAATTACAAGCCATTATATGAATTTGGATACGGCTTGAGCTATTCGACATTTGAATACAGCAATATTAATATCTCTCCGGAAACCCATGGGCCTCATGGAAAATTCACGATTTCTGTAGATGTGAAAAATACAGGATCACGAGCTGGAAAGGAAGTGGTTCAGCTATATATCCGGGATAAGATCAGTACGGTTGTACGACCTGTAAAGGAACTTAAAGGGTTTTCCAAAATTCAATTAAATCCCAATGAAACCAAGACAGTTCAATTTCAGCTAGGTCCAAAAGAGTTGAAAATGCTGGACAAAGAGTTAAATTGGATAGTCGAGCCTGGAGAATTTCATGTGATGATTGGCAGTTCGTCTGAAGATATCCGCTTGACAGGTAATATTAAAATTGTTGATTAGAACGGAGTTTTTCGTTAATCAATAGTCTCAGAGCCCAAACAATTTTTATGAATAAATGTGCCATACGAATAGAATTTTAAGCTTAAATATTTCCACTATTATATGAAGCGATTTTTCATAATTGTCCAATTATCTTTTTTAGGTTACTCGTGCTCACCAAATCTCGATAGCACACATCCCTGGGAAAAAGTTGAAATTGAGTTGCATGCCAAAAATGTGTACGACAATCCTTACAAGGAGGTAGAGATTTGGGTTGACCTTAAGGGACCAGGATTTGAGAAGCGATGCTACGGTTTTTGGGATGGTGGAAACATCTGGAAAATTCGAATTATGGCAACTGATGTGGGAAAGTGGTCATACGAAAGTGGATCGAATCAGGATGATAATGGATTGAATGGAAAAAAAGGGGCTTTTATTGCCATAGCCTGGACCGAAGATGAAAAGGAAGAAAATCCTTTGCGTCGTGGAATGATTCGCGCTGACCAAAAAGGGCACTCCTTTGAATATGCTGACGGAACACCAATGTTCTGGTTAGCTGATACCTGGTGGCCATGCATGACGCAACGATATTATTGGAATGAAGATAACGAAGAACGAAAAGTAGGAACTTCGGAGGCTGGATTTAAAGATTATATCCGTTACAGAAAAGTCCAAGGATACAACGGCTGTATGGTTATTGCTGCATTCCCAAACTGGACGGATAAAAGGAGTGGTTGGGGCGGAGGTAATTGGAAAGATGAGGACGGCAATTGGGCATTTAAACTCAACGATACTTTACCTGACCTAGATAAACTCAATCCCAACTATTTCAAGAACATGGATAAAAAAGTCGATTACTTGAATGCTAATGGCTTTATTCCATTTATTGAAACTTCCC
>Ga0316192_10001400_pt1 | contig 17710 bp, 18 predicted proteins | sample MerIslwburrow_MG_FD_204931 | JGI IMG/M metagenome (GOLD analysis project Ga0316192, IMG submission 204931) | Coastal sediment microbial communities from Maine, United States - Merrow Island worm burrow | ecosystem: Environmental > Aquatic > Marine > Coastal > Sediment | place: USA: Maine...
GGTTTCAATTAAACTAGTGCAAGGGCAGCCATTACATGAATTACAACATTCAGTAGCTACAAAGAAGAAATACATTGAACTCCTGAAATCCCTCGTAATGTTCTATGGCGCCCCTATCGCAGGCATCTATGCTGGGGTAGAATTCGCGCTCCATAGAATTCCCGCTTATTCATCAAATGCAAAAATCCGACTTTCGTTTTCAGCTGCCGGAGGAACTGATTGCCCAGGCGCCATTACCTGTTCGTAGTGCGAGTCGCCTGCTGGTCTGCCAACGCCATTCTTTTGCTACAGAAGACCGACAATTTAGCCAGATAGCAGATTATATACAACCCGGTGACCTGATTGTTTTCAACAATACGCGGGTTATACCCGCCAGGCTATATGGCAAAAAAGATAGCGGAGGCAAAGTAGAAATCCTGCTGGAAAGAATGATCGATGATAAACGTTTTATCGGAATGATGCGTTGCAGTAAGACACCCAGGAGCGGTCAAAAAATACTCATAGGTGATCACCAGGTTCTCAACTATGAGGGCAGGGAAGGCGATTTCTTTTTGTTTAGCAGGGACAAGGGTAAGTTGCATGAATTGTTCGTCGAGTATGGTCATATGCCGCTCCCTCCCTATATCCAGCGCAAGGCAGATTCGATGGATGATGAGCGATACCAGACGATATTTGCACAGAACCCGGGTGCCGTGGCAGCGCCAACTGCCAGCCTGCATTTTGATCAAACAATACTGGATAAACTGAAAGAAAAAGGAGTGAACAGCACCGAGATCACTCTGCATGTAGGAGCCGGTACATATCAACCGGTTCGTGTAGAAGATCTGGACCAGCACGTAATGCATGCTGAATCTTTTGTGTTATCTGCACAGACAGTCAATCAAATACAACAGACGAAAGCAGCAGGTGGGCGTGTGTTTGCTGCAGGAACAACCAGCCTGCGGGCACTGGAAGCGGCATCTGCCGATGGAGAGCTGAAACCGATGTCTGGAGATACGCGACTGTTTATTACTCCTGGCTATCAATTCAATACAGTCGATGGATTGATCACCAACTTTCACCTCTCTGAATCGACATTATTGATGCTGGTCTCGGCATTCGCGGGCATTCAGGAAATCAGGCATATTTACCAGCATGCCATCGATAATAAATACCGTTTTTTTAGTTATGGCGACGCAATGATTATTCTTCCAGAGGCGGCCTAAATTGAAATTTGAAATACATAATACTGATGGAAAAGCCCGTGCCGGCAAACTGCTTTTGCAGCGGGGCATCGTAGACACCCCGGCTTTCATGCCGGTTGGTACCTATGGCACGGTAAAAAGCATGACCGCGGAAGAGTTGATGGCTGACGGAGCACAAATTATCCTTGGCAACACCTTCCACCTGATGTTAAGGCCGGGTCTCGATATTATCCGTGCTCACCAGGGACTGCACCGGTTTATTCACTGGGAAAAACCCATTCTGACAGATTCGGGGGGGTTCCAGGTCTGGTCACTGGGGAAAATGAGAAAGATCACCGAAGAAGGCGTGCGCTTTCGTTCGCCGATAGATGGTGCTGAGGTTTTCCTGGGGCCTGAAACATCGATAGATGTCCAGCATACCCTGGGCTCTGACATCATCATGATCTTTGATGAATGCACCCCCTATCCGGCAACCGAAGAAGAAGCGGCAACATCGATGCGATTATCATTGCGCTGGGCTGACAGATGTAAAACGAGACATGCCGACCATCCCTCAGCTCTTTTTGGCATTGTCCAGGGCGGCATGTATGCTGATCTGCGTGAGGAATCTATAACCGGTCTGAAAAATATTGGTTTTGACGGTTATGCTATTGGGGGCCTTTCAGTTGGAGAGCCGACAGCTGAAATGCTCAAGGTTCTTGATGGCCTGAATCCCTCTATGCCCGTCGATAAACCGCGATACTTGATGGGCGTTGGTAAACCTGAAGATATTGTCGAGGCGGTATTGCGCGGCGTTGATATGTTCGATTGCGTAATGCCAACCCGTAACGCTCGCAATGGCTGGCTGTTTACCGAGCATGGCGATGTGAAAATCCGTAATGCCAAATATGCCGATGATACCAGTCCAATTGATAAAGACTGCTCTTGTTATACTTGTCGATATTATTCAAGGAGTTATCTTCGTCACTTACAGCGCTGCAATGAAATCCTTGGTTCCCGCCTGGCGACGATCCATAACCTGCATTATTACCAGCAATTAATGCGTGGCCTGCGGGCTGCCATTGCAGACAATACGCTCAACCATTTTGTGGAAAATTTCTATAGAAAACGGGGCACCCGCCCGGTTGATGTGGCATAATCCCGCTGTTTTAAAATGGGGCAGGCTATGTCCCACATAATTAATTAATCATTTCCTGGATAATTCTCTATTTTTCCGGGAACTATAACTGGAGCTTACAATGAGTTTATTTATTTCTGATGCCATGGCGCAGGCTGGCGGCGCATCTCAGCAGGGTGGTTTAATGTCTTTACTGCCACTTATTGCAATTTTCGTGGTGTTTTATTTTCTGCTTATTCGTCCACAGCAGAAACGGGCGAAAGAACATAAAAAAATGACAGAAGCGATCGCCAAAGGTGATGAAGTGATTACTACTGGCGGTACTTTAGGCAAAGTAACAGCCGTTGGTGAGACCTTTGTTACGGTAGAAGTTGCCACTGGTGTGGAAGTCAAGGTGCAGCGTTCAGCGATACAGGCCCTGATGCCAAAAGGAACCATCAAGGCAGCCTGAACTGTAAACTGAACTGGAAAACATATGAACAAGTACCCACTGTGGAAATATCTGATCATCCTGGCGGTAATAATCCCGGGATTCATCTATGCACTGCCAAATCTGTATGGTGAAGACCCCGCTCTCCAGGTATCTGCAACACGTGCAGCAATAATTGATGACGGCACCCAACAGCAGATCACAAGTGCACTGAATGAAAGCGGGATCTCCTTCAGCAAACTGCAAAAACAGGAAAACGGTATACAGCTGCGCTTTAAAGACACTGATGATCAGCTGAAAGCTAAAGCAGTAGTAGAGAACGAGCTGGGTGACAAATATACCGTCGCGCTGAACCTTGTTCCTGCCACACCGGCCTGGATGGAAGCTATTGACGCCCGGCCAATGTACCTGGGACTCGATCTCAGGGGGGGTGTGCACTTTTTAATGGAAGTCGATATAGAGGGTGCTATCAGTAATACAGAAAAACGGCTGGTATCAGACCTGCGCTCCGGTATGCGAGAGAAAAAAATCCGTTACCTGAGTGTATCCAGTTCAAAAAAAGACGGTATTCTGGTGGTTTTCCCTGATATAGAGCGTCGTGCCCAGGGGCTTATTACCGTTGAAGATGATTTCACCAGCCTGTCGGCAAAGGAAATTGAAAGTGACGGTAAACCGGCACTGGCTTTAAAGCTAACTGAGGCTGCCAAAAGAGAAATCAGTGATTCATCAGTCAAACAGAATATGACGGCACTGAGAAACCGCATCAATGAGCTGGGTGTTGCAGAACCCATAGTCCAGCAGCAGGGAGATAATAGAATTGTTGTGCAGCTGCCGGGTATCCAGGATACTGCACGGGCTAAAGAAATCATCGGCCGCACAGCAACTCTGGAAATCATGCTGGTGGATGAAAAGAACAGCGGCAATATCCAGGCCGCCCTCGAGGGCCGTGTTCCGGTCGGCTCAAGACTCTATCGAGACCGACGTAATTCACCGATACTGCTGAAAAAAGGCATTGTATATTCAGGCAACAACATCGTTGATGCTTCGGCTGGTATTGATTCTCGCAACGGCAGTTCTGTCGTTCATATCACTCTCGATGCACGTGGTGCTTCCATCAATCAGCGCGTCACCGGCGAGAACATTGGCAATCGCATGGCCGTTGTCTATGTTGAGCAGAAGAGTGTCATCAAGAAAGACGAGCAGGGCAATGTCGTCATTGGTGAAAATGGACAGCCCGCTAGAGTTAAGAGTCGAATTGAGGAAGTGATTACCGCGCCGGTGATTCGTGACCAGCTGGGAAAACGTTTTCAGATTGAAGGCCTCGACAGTATTAAAGAAGCACGTGATCTTTCATTATTATTACGTGCTGGCGCACTGGCTGCGCCGATCGAGATTGTTGAAGAGCGCACAATCGGCCCTAGCCTTGGTAAAGAGAATATACGGACCGGCTTCCTGTCTGTGATGTATGGTTTGCTTGCTATCCTGGTATTCATGGTTTTTTACTACCGTGTGTTCGGCATTGTTGCTGATATTGCTCTGGTACTTAACCTGGTATTGATGGTTGCTATCTTATCTTTATTCCAGGCGACGCTAACATTGCCTGGCGTGGCGGGTATCCTGTTAACCGTCGGCATGGCAGTCGATGCCAATGTATTGATCTTTGAACGAATCCGAGAAGAGCTTCGCAATGGTGTCACACCGCAGGCTGCGATACATTCTGGCTATGACAAGGCATTATCCACTATTGTTGATGCCAATATTACGACACTGATTGCTGCTATTGTTCTATTTAATTTTGGTACAGGACCGATTAAAGGTTTTGCTATTACCCTGTCGATCGGGATTCTCACTTCGATGTTCACTGCCATTATGGTGAGTCGTGGGATTGTTAATAAAATTTATGGCGGTCGCCAGATCAAGAAACTGGCGATATAAGGGGTAGCAAATGGCTTCATTGAAAAACTTTCATATTGATTTTCTTGGCAAGCGCAAGCTGGCCATGGTGTTTTCTCTTGCCCTGATAATCATTAGCCTCGGTTCGCTAATGACCCGGGGGCTGTCATTCGGTATCGATTTTACCGGTGGTACGCTGGTAGAAGTCACCTACCAGGACACTGTCGCGATCGATGATGTTCGAGACACGTTAAGCAGTTCAGGATTCGAAGATGCCGTCGTGCAGTATTTCGGTACTGCTAAGGATGTGATGATTCGTGTACCGCTAAAAAGCGACATGAAGGGTGCCCAGGTCAGTGAAAAAATTATGCTTTCACTGCATGAAAAGCAGGGTGAATTCGTCACTGATACCGACCCGATCAGCAAACAGCAGACCTGTTCGGCTGATGGTCAGAGGCAGGTTTGCCAGGTACAGATGCAGCGCGTCGAATTTGTTGGCCCCCAGGTTGGCGACGAGTTGGCCAACCAGGGTGGACTAGCCATGCTTTATGCCCTGTTCGGCATACTTGCTTATGTTGCTTTCCGTTTTGAATGGCGCTTTGCCGTCGGCTCAGTGGCAGCACTGGTACATGACGTTGTTATTACTGTAGGTGTTTTTTCTGTCTTCCAGCTTGAATTTACCCTTACTGTGCTGGCTGCACTACTGGCAGTCATAGGCTATTCCCTGAATGACACCATCGTTGTTTTTGACCGCATCAGAGAAAACTTCAGAAAAATGCGTAAAGAGACACCGCTGAATATTATGAATACGTCAATCAACCAGACCTTGCCTCGTACCATACTGACATCGTTGACGACACTGCTGGTTTTGATTTCCTTGTTTATCTTCGGCGGTGACATCATTCACAACTTCTCTGTTGCGTTGATACTCGGTGTCGTCATCGGTACCTATTCATCGATATTTATTGCCAGCCCGGTTGTCCTGTCGCTGGGTGTTTCTCGAGACAACCTATTAAAGGTGAAACAGGAAGGCGGAGAAGAAACTGCTACACCCTGATCGCAGCATACTGTCCTTAATATAATTTAATCCAGGAATTTGGAGTAGAAATGTTCAGCCAAGACATGAAAATTGCCGGTTATGATGATGAACTGGCGACAGCAATCGAAGAAGAAAAAGTCCGCCAGGAAGATCATATCGAACTGATCGCCTCGGAAAATTATGCCAGCCCGCGAGTGATGGAAGCGCAGGGTTCGGTGCTGACGAATAAGTACGCAGAAGGTTACCCGGGCCGCCGCTATTACGGTGGTTGTGAGTATGTCGACAAGGCCGAACAGCTGGCAATAGACCGGGTTAAAGAATTGTTTGGTGCGGATTATGCCAACGTACAGCCGCATTCCGGTTCACAGGCTAATGCGGCTGTTTACCTGGCCCTGCTGGAACCAGGTGACACCATCCTCGGCATGAGCCTGGCACATGGCGGCCATCTTACGCATGGTGCCAAGGTCAATTTCTCGGGCAAGCTGTTCAATGCTGTGCAATATGGCCTCAGTGATGAAACAGATGAAATAGATTATGACGAAGTTGAGAGACTGGCCAATGAACACCAGCCGAAAATGATCATAGCCGGTTTCAGCGCGTATTCAAGAATTGTAGACTGGCAACGTTTTCGTGACATCGCCGACAGTGTCGGCGCCTACCTGATGGTTGATATGGCTCACGTTGCTGGCCTCATTGCAACCGGTGAGTATCCCAGCCCGGTTGCCATTGCTGATGTCACTACATCTACTACACATAAAACCCTGCGTGGCCCCCGTGGCGGCATCATCCTGGCTAAAAGCAACGAAGAAATTGAGAAAAAGTTGAATTCACTGGTATTTCCAGGTACCCAGGGCGGACCGCTTATGCATGTCATCGCTGCCAAGGCTGTTGCTTTTAAAGAAGCACTGGAGCTCAATTTTAAAGGCTATCAGCACCAGGTAGTCATAAATGCAAAGGCAATGGCCGAAACTATTATCGAAAGAGGCTATCGAATCGTTTCCGGTGGCACTGATAACCACCTGATGCTGGTTGATTTAATTGAACAGGGTCTCACCGGCAAAGAAGCAGAAGCAGCCCTCGGTGAAGCCAATATCACGGTAAACAAGAATGCGGTACCGAACGACCCGAAATCTCCATTTGTAACCAGTGGTATCCGTATCGGCACACCTGCAATCACAACGCGCGGTTTCACGGAACAGGATACTCGGGACCTGTCAGGCTGGATTTGTGATATTCTCGACGATATCCACAATGAAACGGTCATTTCACAGACAAAAATCAAGGTGTTAGAGCTCTGCCGACAACGGCCTGTCTATGAAAGTAATGCCGCATCATGATTGGCTTCGGGTAACCCGGGTAAATTGAGCAGGTAAGCTATGCACTGTCCATACTGTAGTACAGAAGACACCAAGGTGATTGATTCGCGACTGGCGAATGATGGTGGTGAAGTGCGCAGAAGGCGCGAGTGTTTAAACTGCCATGAGCGCTTTACTACCTATGAAAGAATTGAACTGCCATTCCCATCGGTTAAAAAGAATGATGGCTCCCTGGTCGATTTCTCAGAAGCAAAATTGCGCACTGGCATTATGCGCGCACTGGAAAAACGTCCGGTCGAAATCGATGATATAGACGCTGCCGTTACGCGTATCCTTAACAAGGTACTCGCCAGCAATGATCATGAAGTAGCATCGAAAGAGATAGGTGAGTGGGTCATTGAAGAGCTGGCTCTTATTGATGATGTTGCCTATGTCCGTTTTGCCTCGGTTTACCGGCGCTTTCAGGATCTCGATGCTTTTCAGCGCGAACTGGATTTACTGAAACGTAAGCGTAAGAATAATAAACCTAGCATCAGCATCGTAAACAACAGCAAACGCAGCTGATAATCAGGGTACTTATTCAATGAGTAGCTCTGACTACAGTGCCAACGACCACAAATATATGGCCCGCGCCCTGCAGCTGGCCAAACGTGGCATCGCCACTACCCAGCCTAACCCTCGCGTCGGCTGCGTCATCGTAAAAGAAGATCAAATTATTGCTGAAGGCTGGCATGAAAAAGCCGGGCTGCCCCATGCTGAAATAATGGCCCTGCAGCAGGCTGGCGGACAGGCTCGCGGCGCGACTGCGTTCGTAACTCTCGAACCCTGTTCACATTATGGCAGGACACCGCCGTGTGCGGACGCCCTGATAGCCAGTGGCATTAGTGAAGCGGTTATTGCCATGCAGGACCCGAATCCGTTGGTCGCTGGCCAGGGAATGCAGAAACTCACTCAGGCGGGCATTAAAGTGCGAAGTGGACTATTGCAGCAGCAGGCGGAGGAGCTCAACCGTGGTTTTGTCAGCCGGATGACACGATGCCGACCCTGGGTTACAGTAAAACTGGCTGCTTCACTGGATGGCCGGACTGCCATGAGCAGCGGTGAAAGCCAGTGGATTACCGGTTCGCAGGCACGGTCTGATGTACAGAGATTACGCGCTGCCAGCAGTGCAGTAATGACAGGATCCGGCACTGTGCTGGCCGATGACCCGTCATTAACAGTCAGGCTCGACGGCGTTGACTGGCAACCATTACGCGTGGTGCTGGATAGCCACCTTAGCATCCCTGACAATGCAAAAATTTTTAAAGATGGACAGCCACTGCTGATCGCAACAAAAACGGCAGAAGATGACGACCGTTTTCAGCAGATAAAGGACCTTGGCATAGACATACGCACATTCCCCGGTCAGGCAGGGCGAGTCGACAGCACGTCTCTGCTTAAATGCCTGGCTGAAGACTATTCATGCAATGAAGTCCTGGTCGAGGCCGGCTCTGTTGTCTGTGGAAGTCTGCTGGCTGACAGGCTGGTCGATGAAATTGTCCTGTACCTGGCACCCGTAGTGATGGGATCAGCCGCTAAAGGTCTTTTTGATATACCCGGACTAGAAAGCATGTCACAGAAAATCCATCTGTCTGTGAAAGATGTGCGCGCCGTAGGGCAGGACTGGCGCTTCACTGTTCGACCCGAATATTGCATGTAAAAGTCCGCGAAACACTGCAGCGAAACGGAGTAACTATGTTTACAGGAATCATTGAAGCCACTGGAAATGTCATCAGCCTGCAACGTAAAGGCAGCGATGCACGAATCAATATCAATACAGGCAAGCTTGATCTCAGCGATTCGTCACTGGGGGATTCGATTGCCGTCAACGGCGTCTGTCTAACGGCAGTATCGCTGAATCAAAACAGCTTTGAAGCTGATATCTCAGCAGAAAGCCTTTCCCGCACCTCTCTGGGTCAGTTGACAAATGATAGCCTGGTTAATCTTGAACTGGCAATGCGCCCCGATACACGCTTTGGTGGCCATATAGTCAGTGGTCATGTTGATGGCCTTGGAAGCATAGTGGACATTCGACCCGCCGGTGAATCTATAATCCTGCAGGTGCAATTACCTGATGATCTGGCCTGTTATATAGCAGAAAAAGGATCTGTCACTATTGATGGCATCAGTCTCACCGTCAACACGGTCAAGAACAATACCTTCGAGGTCAATATCGTACCGCATACCCAGCAGGAAACGATCATTAAAAACTACAACAAGGGTAGCAAGGTTAATATCGAGGTTGATATCATTGCCCGTTACCTTGAAAGAATGCTTCAATGCGGAAAACTCAGGTCAGGGGATTCAAATAACGACGACTCCCTGCTGGATAAAATACACGATATGTATGATGGCAGCACAACTGCATAACCATCCTCCGGATATAGAAATATGCCCCTTGATAAGATAGAAGACATCCTTGACGATTTACGCCAGGGGAAAATGGTCATCCTGATGGATGATGAAGATCGCGAGAATGAAGGCGATCTGCTAATGGCAGCAGAATGTGTCACCCCTGATGATATCAATTTCATGGCACGCTATGGCCGTGGCCTGATTTGCCTGACCTTGACTGAAGACCACTGCAGAAAGCTCGATTTGCCGCTAATGGTAAATAACAATCGCACTCCCTATGCGACCAACTTCACTGTCTCTATCGAAGCCGCTGAAGGCGTCACCACGGGGATTTCAGCAGCTGATCGCGCTAAAACCGTATTGGCCGCCGTCAGTGAAAACGTCAAAGCTGAAGATATTATTACCCCCGGCCACGTTTTTCCCCTGATGGCGCAAAAAGGCGGTGTACTGTCCCGTGCGGGCCATACCGAAGCTGGCGTAGATCTCGCTGCACTGGCCGGTTTCCAGGCCTCCAGTGTAATCTGCGAAATCCTTAAAGAGGACGGCACCATGGCGCGCATGCCGGACCTGGTTGAATTCGCCAAAGAACACAAGCTGCGTATCGGCACTATTGAAGACCTGATTCGCTATCGCAGACAATATGACTCTCTGCTGCGACGCGAAGGCGCGACCCATTTTGACAGCCGCTACGGTAGATTCAAAGCGATTGTCTACCGAGATACATTAAGCAATCGTGAACACCTGGCCCTGGTTCGCGGTAACATTGATGAAAACACGATACCGCTGATCCGCGTACAGGTGCACTATGGTCTATATGATTTGCTGAGTGACCTGCGAGAAGATTCAAGCTGGACCATCAATAAATCGATGGAGCGGATGGCAGATGCAGAGAACACCATACTGGTAATACTGAATAATGCCGATCACCAGGATGGTTTACTGGATAGCCTTAAGGGATCACTGCTGGAAAATGTAGAAAAAAGCGAGTCTGGTAATGAGAATAAAAGTTCTTCGACAGACCCCGAAACACTGAGAACATTTGGTATCGGTTCACAGATATTATCTGACCTGGGTGTAAAAAAGATGCGCGTAATCAGCGGTTCACCGCTTATAATGCACTCGTTGGCAGGATTTGACCTGGAAGTGGTAGAATTCATAACTCAATAATTTATTCGGAAAAAAACATGAGTCATATCAAATCGATAGACGGAGACTTTAATGCAGGAGATGCAAAATTCTGCATCCTTGCAGGACGCTTTAATTCATTCATCGTAGAACGCCTGGTTGAAGGTGCTGTTGATGCCCTTGTACGCCATGGAACCAGCCGTGAAAATATCGAAATAGTCAGAGTCCCCGGCGCCTATGAAATGCCCATCAGTGCGCAACGAATTGCTCAAACCGGTCGTTATGATTCGATAATTGCTCTTGGTGCAGTGATTCGCGGCTCCACTCCGCATTTTGATTTCGTTGCCGGCGAATGCAGCAAAGGCCTGGCACAGGTCAGCCTGGCCGCCGATCTGCCAATTATATTTGGTGTCCTGACCACTGATACCATTGAACAGGCCGTTGAGCGTGCCGGTACCAAGGCAGGAAACAAGGGTGCAGAAGCAGCGGTTACTGCCATCGAGATGCACAGCCTGTTTAACAAGCTCAAAGATTGATGTCGGGAAGTAGTCGTCATCTTTCCCGGCGCGCTGTCGTTCAGGCCCTGTACCAGTGGGAGATGACACAGCAATCAAGGCTGGAGATTGAAAAATATTTCCTGTCTGATGATAGCCTGAAAAAATCCGATACTGAATATTTTCATGAACTGATTCGTGAAATTCCCAGGCTCGCTGATGATATAGATACTCACCTGGCACCCTATATCGACCGCGACATTGCTCTCGTTGATCCGATCGAGAGGGCCGTTTTACGACTGGCCACCTACGAAATGCTGCATCATCCCGAAATTCCTTATCGCGTGGTTCTAAACGAGGCGATTGAGTTATCCAGGACCTTTGGCTCGGAAAATAGCTACCGCTTTGTCAATGGTATCCTGGACAAACTGGGTGCAGATATACGCTCAATCGAGGCGGCAGCAGGACAATAAATATTCAAGTGCGCATCTATATGTTTATGAATCAATATAGGTGCCCTTGAGTTGGACGAATTTTCCCTTATCCAGCGCTTTTTCTCGGCAGCCAATCTCGATATAGATAACAAAGATGTCCTGCTTGGCATCGGTGATGACACAGCCATCATAAAAGCGGCAGAGGACGAAGAATTACTATTTACCACTGACACACTGATCAGTGGGGTACATTTCCCTGAAGATACCGACCCTGTAGCCATTGGCCATAAGTCACTCGCTGTTAATCTCAGCGATATTGCAGCGATGGGTGGCCGGGCGAGGTGGTTTACCCTGGCCCTCAGTCTGCCTGATGTCGATGCAAACTGGCTACAGGCGTTTTCTAACGGATTACTGTCTCTGGCAAAACAGTTTGATGTCAGCCTGGTAGGGGGCGACACAACACGCGGGCCATTATCTATAACAATTTCTGTGATTGGAACTGCTCCAGAGGGAACTGCTATCAGACGCTCAGGCGCCCGAACCGGTGACAGTATATTTGTTACCGGGAAACCTGGTATGGCTGCACTGGGGCTTGCCGCAATAAAAGGTAGTCTTGCTCTACCAGGTGCAGCGCATGGAACATTTCAGCAAAAACTGGATTATCCACAGCCTCGCCTGCTGGAAGGAGGTTTTCTGAGAAACTACGCTTCATCGATGATAGATATATCTGATGGTCTGGCCGCTGATTTAGGTCATATACTGGCCGCCAGTCACTGTGGCGCAGTGATTGATACAGACAGCCTGACTTGCTGGCAAACTGATTTATCGACTCTGCCAGACAGCAGGCTGCTTGATGCTGCGCTCTACGGCGGCGATGACTACGAATTATTGTTCACCGTGCCAGCAGATATGTCTTTTTCGCTTGAACAGGACTGGCCAGGATCATTCTCGCCACTATCGAGGATTGGCGAAATCACTGAAGATACAGGGATTATGATGAGAGATAATAGCGGAAACCTTATGAAAATTACTGCGCGTGGCTATAATCATTTCCATGACTGATAAATCACATCCCTCGGTACCTGCCTGTAAAGGGATCATGCGTGACCCTGTGCACTGGCTGGCATTTGGCTTTGGCAGCGGATGCAGCCCGTGGGCACCAGGCACTTTCGGCACCCTGGCAGCCATTCCTGTCTACCTGCTGCTCATAGACACTCCTCTCTGGCTGTATATATTGATCACCGTGCTGATGTTTATCATTGGTATCTGGCTATGTGAAAAAACTACCAATAAACTGGGTGTGCATGATCACTCAGGTATTGTATGGGACGAAATAGTTGGTTACCTGGTGACAATGATTGCTGCCCCGCAGGGCTGGCTCTGGATTGTTATTGGCTTCGTGCTGTTCCGCATTTTTGATATCCTTAAACCATGGCCGATTAGTATCGCCGACAGGCGAATAGGTGGCGGTTTCGGCATCATGATTGATGATGTACTGGCGGGTGTATTTGCATTCGCTGTTCTGCAACTAATTGCGTATTTCAAACTGGTTACTTGAAGGTAATTCAAATGAAAGAAAAAATTGAAAAAACAGATGATGAATGGCGAAACAACCTGAGTGAAGAAGAATTTATTGTTTGCCGACAGAAAGGCACAGAGCGGCCCTTCACTGGCGAATATCATGATTCAAAGGAGGAGGGGATGTATCAGTGCCGCTGCTGTGGCGAGCCTCTATTCAGTTCGGAAACGAAATACGACTCAGGCTCTGGCTGGCCGAGTTTTTTTCAGCCGTTGACAGAAGACGGAATAACTGAAGAGCGGGATGCTTCTCATGGCATGAGTCGTACTGAAATTCAATGCAGCCGCTGCGGTTCTCATCTTGGCCATGTATTTCCGGATGGCCCACAGCCGACAGGACTGAGATATTGCGTAAACTCCCTGTCGCTGAAGCTTGAAAAGAACAAATCATAATTGTCGGCACTACAACGTGTTTATAGAAAAAACCAGGTTAGCTGAAATTGAGCCGTTTACTACCGCGGACGGTTCGACGATACGCGAACTAATGCACCCTGCGGTTCACGGCAATCAAAATCAAAGTCTTGCTGAAGCGACGATTACCACCGGTTGCATTACCAGGCTTCATAAGCATACTGATAGCGAAGAGCTATATCATGTCATTCAGGGACAAGGCGAAATGTCCCTGGGAGATAAAAGATTTACAGTCGGAGTTGGCGATACCGTCTGTATCAAGCCCGGAATCCCTCACCAGATACGAAATACTGGCGAGAACGACTTAAAGATACTCTGCTGCTGTTCTCCGCAGTACTCACATAATGATACAGAACTGATAGAGACCTGAGTTAAACTATACATAGTAAACAACAATCAAAATTATTTATTCTATTAAGTATAAATACATATTATTAGGAATACAGCAGAGTAAGGCTCATCGAATGACTAGGATATATATAGCAGGACACAGAGGGATGGTCGGTTCTGCATTAGTCCGCGCAGCAAAGCAGCGAGGCTATTCTGAAATCTTAACTCGTACACATCAGGAGTTAGACTTATTAAGTTCTGAGGAAGTGGATAAATTTTTTGCAGTAGAAAAACCTGACTGGGTATTCCTTGCAGCAGCGAAAGTAGGGGGTATCTATGCAAATGATACTTATCGTGCCGACTTTCTGCTGGAAAATCTTAAAATTCAAATCAACGTCATTGAGTCTGCGTATAAACACAATGCTTCAAAATTATTGTTCCTCGGCAGCAGCTGCATCTACCCAAAAAATGCCCCACAGCCGATTAAGGAAACTGACCTGCTGACTTCTGAGCTGGAGCCTACAAATGAACCCTATGCGATTGCCAAGATAGCCGGGATTAAGTTATGCGGAGCCTTTAATAGCCAGTATGGAACCAATTATATTAGTGTGATGCCATCGAACCTGTATGGCATTGGCGACAATTATCACCCGGAAAACGGCCACGTCCTTCCTATGCTATTAAGGAGGTTTCATGAGGCAAAACTCAATAACGACCAAACCGTCACAGTGTGGGGGACAGGGAAACCGAAAAGGGAGTTTTTGTTTGCAGATGACATGGCTGAAGCCTGTTTTTATTTGATGGAAAATTACCAGGCAGCAGATATCGGGGAATTAATTAACATTGGCACAGGTGAAGAAATAAGCATCAGGGATTTAGCTTATCTAATTAAGAAAGTTGTCGGCTATGAAGGTGAAATTGTTTTCGATACTACGAAAAAAGATGGCACGATGCTAAAGAAAATGGATGTCTCTAAGCTAGAAAAACTCGGCTGGAAGTACAAGCTGACACTAGAGGAAGGGATCCGCGAAACCTACAATGACTTTATCAATAATCCGGATGTCAGGCTCTGAGCCGCAGGTCAACAGAACCTGGTAATAGCCTGATTGCCTGACAATCGATTAAAAGCGATTTAACTAGAAGGCGTTGAATCAACGCGCTGTGAGGAATCAAGTCTAATCAGACTTACCATATTATTATCCGTGCGGTGCTAACCACCGTTTGAGTCCGCTTTGATCCATGGCACCGGCAACCCGGTCAATTTCTCTGCCGTTCTTGAACATCATCATGGTAGGGATGCTGCGAATATTGTAGCGTGCAGCAATATCCTGTGCCTGTTCCGTGTCAACCTTGGCAAAACGAAACTTTGTTGCCATTTCAGAGGACACCTGAGAAAAAACCGGCGCCATCATTTTGCAGGGACCACACCACGCAGCCCAGAAATCCACCACCACTGGCAGATCATTTTTACTAATGAATCGATCAAAGCTGGTGCTGGCCAGGTTTACTGGCACACCATCTAGTACAGGTTTATGGCATTTGCCACAGGAAGGATTCTCACCCAGGCGCTCAGACGGCAGGCGATTTATTCCACCACAATGTGGGCAGACAGCATGAATTGCAGACATAATTATCTCCTGTTAAGAATTGCTACCTTAATAAATGGCATCTTTGATTGATAATTCAAGCTTGTGCGACACTTCAATAACTGTCTGTCAGCGTGCTAGTGACAGTAGGGCGTTGACAGTGTAGAGTCTGCAGGCTCTTAAATTTATTGCTTTCACTATGACAAGATTACAACTGCACTGGCAGATCCTGATTGCCATGATTCTGGCCGTGATAGCCGGGTTTGCCACTGGAATGGACGCTGGCATTGCTGGCGTCACTTTTTACTCAATCTATGAATTTATCGGCGGATTATTTCTTAATGCGCTAAAAATGCTGATTGTCCCGCTGATTACGGCCTCAATCATTACCGGCGTCGCAGCAATTGGCACCGGCGATGGCTTCGGTCGCCTCGGTACAAAAACAGTAATCTATTATTTTGCAACCAGTCTGCTGGCGATCCTGACAGGGTTATTTTTTGTCAACCTGATTACCCCGGGAATAGTTGATGGAGTACCGGCTGGCAGCCTGATGGGACTGGAAGCCGATGTTTCCAATATAGTCAACAATGCACAGGGCCGCGGTGCCAGTGATTTTTTCACAGTATTTGAGCGCATGCTGCCACCAAACATTTTCAAAGCAGCTGCAGACGGGCAGATGCTCGGCATCATTGTCTTCAGCCTGATATTTGCTTATTACATGGTACGCATACCTGAAAAATATGCGTCAGTGATGACTGATTTCTGGCAGGCGATGATGCATATCATGCTAAAAATCACTGAACTGGTGATGAAATTTGCCCCTATCGGTGTATTTGCCCTGGTTGCAAAAGTTGTTGCCTCAACCGGTTTTTCTGCCATCGTGCCACTGGCAAGCTTTGCAGCAACGGTGTTTCTCGCGCTTCTAGTTCACACGATTATCACTCTACCGCTGTTACTGACGTTCGTCGGCCGAGTTCATCCTCTGCGGCACTTCCAGGCCATGTTTCCGGCCATGATGATGGCTTTCTCTACCAGCTCTTCGGCAGCAACATTGCCTGTCACGCTAGACTGCGTTGAAAAAAGGGCAGGAGTATCAAACAGGGTGTCATCATTCGTTTTACCTCTCGGAGCAACAATCAATATGGACGGTACTGCGCTGTATGAATGCGTGGCCGTGATATTTATTGCCCAGGCCTACGGCATAGACCTTAGCCTTGGTTTGCAGTTCCTTATTGTTACTACAGCCTTGCTGACATCTGTGGGTGTCGCAGGTGTGCCTGCCGCCAGCCTGGTTGCTATTGTGGTGATACTTGCCGCTGCCGGACTGCCGGCAGAAGGGATTGGCCTGATTCTCGCGGTAGACCGGATACTCGATATGTGCCGCACCACTGTGAATATATTTTCTGACTCTTGCGGGGCTGTTATCATCGCTCGCTCTGAGGGAGAGCAGGGTGTGCTGGAAAAAGTCCCTGCCAGTTAATGAACCAATGGCATATATATTTGTCATAATCGCTAATATTTACAGACTCTTTATTTACAGAACCTGACATATATACAATCATTACTGAATTCTATTGCGAAGATTTTTTTAATAAACGTAACTTCAGCAAACTTCAATCACGTACTTTTCCTATACAACTTAACTACTGATCACTATGAATAAAACACTACTTAAATCCTCACTATTCTCCTTCGCATTGATGTTCTTTTTTAACGCATTGGCTGAAGATGTTCCTGCTGCTATCAAGTCACGTCTTGATGCCACAGTGCCTGGCTACGACAGCAGTTCGGTAAAGGCGACACCGTTACCCGGACTCTATGAATTTATTGCAGATGGACGCGTGCTCTATATCTCTACTGACGGGCGCTACATCGTCAGTGGCAATATTATTGACATGCAGAATAAACAGAACCTGACAGAACAAACACAGCGCCAGGTGACAAAGAAAATCATAGACGCCTATGATGAAAAGAAAATGATCGTTTTTGCTCCAAAAGGAAAAACGAACCATACAATCACGGTGTTTACTGATGTAGATTGTCCCTACTGTTCAATGCTGCACAAGGAAGTACCAAAGCTTAACGAAGCAGGTATTGCCGTTCGCTACATGATGTACCCTCGCGCGGGGGCAGGCTCTCCGACTTTTACTAAATCTGTTTCAGCATGGTGCAATGATGACCAGAAAAAGGCCATAACAGTCGCCAAAGAAGGTGGGGCAGTTGAGCCCAAAACCTGTGAAAACCCGGTACAGGAACAATTCGACCTGGGACAGTCAATCGGTGTTACCGGTACACCAACACTGGTACTTGAAAGCGGCAAGGTACTGCCAGGCTATGTTCCTGCAGCACAGCTGATTGATTTGCTCGACGGGCAGGCGT
>Ga0316192_10001402_pt1 | contig 17702 bp, 17 predicted proteins | sample MerIslwburrow_MG_FD_204931 | JGI IMG/M metagenome (GOLD analysis project Ga0316192, IMG submission 204931) | Coastal sediment microbial communities from Maine, United States - Merrow Island worm burrow | ecosystem: Environmental > Aquatic > Marine > Coastal > Sediment | place: USA: Maine...
AGCAACACGGGCTTCGGCCTGCTTGACGGCATCAACGTATTCCTGGAATACAATCTGTTGCACTGTAACGTCGAACTTAAGCCCTTCCATCCAGCGAAAGTGTGCCTGCGTCCAGCGGCTTTTGCCGCTTTCATAAATTCGGCCATAACGAAGCAGAAAAGCATTCAGACGTTGTTTGGTGATCCGTTCCAGGCCTTTCATGTCTTCGCGAGCCCGTGTCAGATCTCGCATGGCTTCCTGCTCCTGATCGGGCACCCATACCGCCGTAAGTTCTCCCGCTCTATCCAGCCGACTGAGCTTTTCACTATCACGTCGATCTGTCTTCACTCGCTCGCCAGGCTTTGTCGGGATCAAGGAAGGGGCAACTACACTGCAATGGTGGCCAAGCTGGCTGATCTGCCGGTATATCTCATAACCACAGGGCCCTGCCTCATAACAAAACGAGATAACCTCTCCATCGGGACATAATTTCTTGACCAGCTTCCTTATCGCCTCTGGCGTATTGGCTATCTCTCCGTAATAACGCGCTTTGCCTCCAATCGCATCGCCAACCGATACGGCTACCGTCTCTTTATGTGTATCCAATCCGACGTACTTGCTAAACTCTCTCATGACCTGTCCTCCTCAATTGTGGCACTGAGCCACGGGGTGTCTCGTTCCAACCTCAGCTTAACCCACGTCGCTTGAGGTTGGGCAGGTCACTACATGATGTCTAGAGTAAATTAAAGCCATGGCCTGGTAACGTGTTCCTGCCCGTGGGAACACCGTCCGAGAGAGATCATACCCCAACGGCAAGTTGGTGCTCAATCTAGGACATTCAGGTGATAAATGCATGAATTTACAACTAAACGGCAACTCCCCCGACCCGTTTGAGACCTTCATCGGACTCCTTTTCTCTGTTGACTGGTAGATAACGCTTCCAGTCTGGCACCTAGATGCCGTTTAGGGGAGGAGGAGTCCATCCCATTGGTTCTGGCCGAACGTCACCGTACGCAGTAACATCAGGGGATGACCCAGTACTCGCCGTGAACGGCAGGTTACCGCCAGATTCCGGACCTAGATACGGATTCTAAATAAGAAAATACTAAACAGCGGTAGTCGACCCTAAGTAGAAGTTCGCATTTTGAAAAGCAGACGATCAACGTCACGGTTCAGCGACGGCGCATTACTGATCCATCGACTTAGCGGCTGCTTCCATCTCCTTCATCTCCTTATCCATGAATTCTAAGGCTTCCTCCTTATCCATGTTATCCAAGGCTTCCAAGGTCTCGGTATCTTCAGACTCGGTAGCCGTCGCGTCGACAACTTCACCGGAAGAGTTTGGTGTGGAATACGCACCGGAAGAGTCCATCGCCTTGTCCATCATGCCCGGCTCGACACTGCCGGTAGTCGAATCGTTTTTGTTGCCACAACCGGCGAGGATGAGTGCCAGATAGGCAGCGGTGATAAGTTTCCTGTTCATATCATTACTCCTGGTTACTACACGGGTTAAACAAATTTCATGCGCGCTACCCCCGTTCAAATCAAAAAAGCCACCCCGAAGGGTGGCAAATACATGCCCTGCGGTGGAAAGATGCAGGGTATGTTAGTGACACCCGGAGGAGTCATTAGCAGCGCCACCAACTTAAAAAGATATGGCATAGCTCCCGGTCGGCATATTGTCCATAGGTACAACAGCTTGTGACATTCCAGATAGGCAGCCTGCTGGATCTGGTCGGCATGGCAAGAAGGAAAGCGGCTTAACTCCTCCGTAAAATGGCCTCATGGCCATCATTTACAAGGCAGCCTTCGGGTCGCCGTTTTTGTTTGCGCTAAAGGTCTGAAAGTGGCCGGAGTTGCTCCTTTACCAGAATAGTGTGGTGCAACTCTGTCCTGGCTGTGAACGGCAGGAATGCGGCTGATACCGGAAGTTAAAGTATTAACCCTCTGTAATTTCAGCTCAACGGGGAAAGTCGACCCACTCCGGAAGATTAGCGTTTGGTGAAATACATTTGCAGGCTGTAGTCTTGTATTGACCACTCAATTAAATATACAAAGCTGGCAATAAAGAATAATAGATTTACTGAGTCGGCCATGGAGAAATCACGGCTGTTGGGCTCACTAAGCGCATGCGCATATGCTCTCATATGTACATCACCTTCTGCAGCTATGGTCATCGTGGCCCTTTCAGGAACTGCTAGCCGGTCCACTCAACCAACGAGATAGATCAATCCCACCGTTACCAATGCTACCGCCAGACTCTGCAGGCCGCTCCAGAGCCAAAAGGTACCACCGACGCGGCCTAGAAAGACTCCAAGGAGGAAGATGATCACCAGTGCCATAACCATCGCTGTTGGTAGAGGTCCGAGCGCAAACGTTATACCACTGCGTGCTAGCCACAGCGGTACGATGATGATCAGAGCAATAAGCAACGGGGCAATGCCATTGACCAGTGCAACCAGCCAAGGAATCCATATCGCCGCCCGAGCGTGGTGACTCTCATTGAGCGAGGACGCCATCGCCTTTTCGAGTTGTGCCAAGGTACGGCGTCGTTCTGCTGCCTCACTGATGTAAGCACTGGATATCCCACTCATGCTAAGGGCCAGCGCCGCAGCGACGCAGGTTGTGATTACCACCGCAAGGTCGACACGATCACTGACGTAGAAGCCCATAACTAATCCGAGCATTGTCAAGGCACCGTCGAAGCCGTTGACGACAAAGTAGCGGCGCATGATTTCCCTAGAGTGGGAGACTTCCAACAGGGTTTTGATCTGTTTCAACTCCATCGCTGCCGCTAATTAGATTCTGCGTGCCACTGGAGTATCAATTACCAACGACAGAAACCTCGTCGATGCTATGAAGAGAGGCTCCGTTTTCATTGATCGTGCTGCTGATACGCTCAAAATCAAGCCTGTCACCCTCGATCGCCACCTGCAGTGTCTCGGTTTGCTCATCTACCTCTATCACATGGATATCGACCCGGTAGCCCTCACCTAACGCAGCAATGGCGCGGGCAAATTCTAAGGCATTGGGCTGGTGCGGTTTGAGCACATCGAGAACGAGACGTTGGACACTTGCCATCGAAATTTCCTTAATCTTTAGAGAGAAATCAGATCCTAGTGTCACTCAGTACTCAGCGGTTGGCAAGCCATCTGGGCATTCCATTAGTAGGCGCCCAATTTAGGTAAAAAGGATTTGTGAAGTCTGTGGCGCTACGTCTCCTGATGGCCGGTAGTACCCCTTGCCGGCCCAATACCAAATCGGTGCTCAAGGGTCAGCGAATGGCAAGTATCAGATCGAACCCGGAAGTTCCTGGAGTAAGTGGCTGTAATCATGGGTAAACGGGGACTTCCGACCCTTCTGAGACCTTCGTGGTTACAACCCAATCTACACTGCATCAGTATTTCTTTGGATATGCCGTTATTTGAAAATACTACCAAATTAGTCGATAAATAGAGACGATATTATCATGTCGAATAAGCTCGTTATTTTCATAGCAGCATTGCTGCTTTCACTAAATGTACTAGCTGACGGTGTCGGTCCGACAATCGAATCATTGTCTGTCGATATGTCCACGGTATCACCGGGCGACACCTTCACGATTACTGCACACGTTACTGACTCGACAGAAGTAAGTTCAGTGAATTTCTCTTTTATGTCGAATGACATACAGCGGGATTTCTGTGGGCAGGGACCAATGACGCTCACAAGCGGTTCGGTCCAAGATGGCATCTGGACCGCCTCATGTTTCGTACCAACAAATGTAGTATCTGGCGATTATGAAGTCGAGCCGTATGCGAGAGATGTCCTCGACAACTGGACCAACACCAACGGTGGCATGTTGTCATCCGCACGTGCATATTTTACGTTGGATACAGATACGGATACGGATAGTGATAGTGATGGTGTCCTCGATAGTACTGATAACTGTCCCACTAATGCCAATCCTGGGCAGAAAGATACTGATGGAGACGGCATAGGCGATGCCTGCGACTTAATTGACAATGATAGTGATACTGACGGTGATGGGATTGCGGACAACATGGATAACTGTCCCACTAATGCCAATCCTGGGCAGGAAGATACTGATGGAGACGGCATAGGCGATGCCTGCGACTTAATTAATAATGATAATGATTATGATGGTGATGGGATTGCGGACAGTATAGATAACTGTCCCACAAATGCCAATCCTGGGCAGGAGGATACTGATGGAGACGGTATAGGCGATGCCTGCGACTTAATTGATAATGATAATAATGGTGATAGTGATGGTGATGGGATTGCGGACAATATGGACAACTGTCCGAATCATTCTAATCTCGGGCAGGAGGATACCGATGGAGACGGCATAGGTGATGCCTGCGACTTAATTGATAATGATAGTGATGGTGATGGGATTGCAGACAACATGGATAACTGTCCCACTAATGCCAATCCTGGGCAGGAGGATACTGATGGAGATGGTATAGGCGATGCCTGCGACTTAATTGACAATGATAGTGATACTGACAGTGATGGGATTGCGGACAATATGGATAACTGTCCCACTAATGCCAATCCTGGGCAGGAGGATACTGATGGAGACGGCATAGGTGATGCCTGCGACTTAATTGATAATGATAGTGATACTGACGGTGATGGGATTGCGGACAATATGGACAACTGTCCGAATCATTCTAATCTCGGGCAAGAGGATACCGATGGAGACGGCACAGGCGATGTCTGTGACATTGTTGGTACGTTCAATGATGTTCCCCCTGACCATTGGGCTTTCTCTTACATCGAGACGTTGGCCGCCAGCGGAATCACCAGCGGCTGTGGTGGCGGCAACTACTGCCCCGATGACCCGGTCACACGCGCCCAGATGGCCGTATTTCTAGAACGTGGAATGCACGGTAGCGACTACAATCCCGGCGCAGGTGTAGGCAATATCTTTCTGGATGTTCCGTCAAGCTATTGGGCTGGTGGATGGATTGAGCTGCTGTCGGGTGATGGTATTACTACTGGCTGCGGTATAAATATCTATTGCCCAGAGGATGCGGTTACACGCGAACAGATGGCCGTATTTCTACTGAGAGCCAAGTACGGACAGGATTATGCGCCACCCACCCCTACCGGCGTGTTCAATGATGTCGTGCTCAGCCACTGGTCCGCTCCCTGGATCGAGCAGTTGGCCAAAGAGGGCATTACTACCGGCTGCGGGCCTAACATCTACTGCCCCAAGGACTCTGTGACACGCGCACAGATGGCCGTGTTTCTGGTGAGGACATTCGGTCTTCCTTCAGTTGCGGATGGATTTGTAGCAGATTGGATAGAAGGTAAAACGCTTTACTCAGTTATATTGGATACTGAGGATGATGATAATGATGGTAGTACAACAGATTGGCTATTAGTTGCTGCAAAATATGAAAATGGTATTAGACTGCTTGATTTCTCAGCTGATGGAATATTTGAAGTAACAACAGGCATAACATACGAAATCATTAATGGGGTATTGACCATTACTGATGGTGCTGATATTGAAACGGAAGCAATCACTGCGGTTGACGATACAAAAATTACTGTGAATTTGCATGTTAGTTGGGGTGATCCTGATGAAACGGCATTTGAATTCTTTACAAAAGCGGGTGCTGAAGCATATTTGCTTACATTGCCATAAATGACTATACAACACGCATTTTTGATCAGGGATGGTATCGCCAGTTAATCATCAATTATGAAGATGCCCAATTTAGGCATTGGCATTTCTGCCTAAATCGGACATTGGCATATATCGCCCGAATGACCGTAGATGGCCGTTAGTACCCCTTGCCGGACATAACAACAACTGGCATTCAGGGTACGTCGAACGGCAAGTAACTGCCAGGAACAAGACATTCCTGGTGTAAGCAGCTGTATTCCCATCTAAATGCGTGCCATCCCCAACCAAGAAGTTCAGCATGCTGCATTAAATATCTCGAATGCGGCGAACTGGACATATAATAATCGCCAGACTTCGACAAGCACGGCCTCGACGAATACAATTCTCTCTACATAAAGATTACCCGCTGCTGGTGGCAGCTTGATCCGACAGATATTTATTCGTCATGCTGACGTACAACAGATAAATGCGTATATGTTAGTCCTACAAAGTAATCGAAACATGGCAAAGATTAAAAAGAAGCTTACTGCCGCACACAAGCGTGCGAAAAAAGAGGCTAGAGCAGAAAGGAAAAAGAAGTATATGTGGGTTTTTATGAATGGAAGACAGGTCAGAGTCAAAAGACCACCCACGATTGAGGGAGTGGGTGTTGATGAATTCATTAAAATTAATGCCGATCCAATATGGCTGCACCAGAATGAAATGTGGGAATGTATTCGAACAGAAGAAAATGAAGACCTTTCTTGAATTTAAAAAGGTGTCAGTAACGGTCAATGGAGATTATTACCAGATAGTGTTTGATGATGATCTAGATACAGATGACGAACCATATTTTATGATTCAAAGGCAATTCGAGTTTCCGGATGGAGGTGTCTGTCACTTCGAGAGTCATCACGAGAATCTTATTGATCAGTGTAAAGCAAAATCAGCGTCTCTTTCGACAAACATGCTGAGGCTTTCATATGGAGAAAATCAGCGTCGAGATGTTGAAATTAGGTTCGATTTACATGGTATAGACTTTCAGGAGCTTGTATCGACACTGAAGGAGATGATCCCGGAAACCAGAATCGAGATGTAATCGAAGTGCTAACAAGGTAAATGAACATAGCCTACCAAAGGCCGCGCTGCTTCGATCAGCACCGTTTAGCATCGGTTTATTTTCGACGTTTGCGGCTGAATCGGTTTGATGGGGCGTAGACCACAAGCCATCCCTGAATGCCCGATTTTCAGTGTGAACCTACCGTTCGCTGGTTATTCGCGAAGGACAAGAGTTGGCCGGAGGTCACCGTACACGGCAGAACCAGTGATCGGCTCTGTCCCACCTGGGAACGGCAAGTTACTGCTCTTCTAGGACGTTTGGTATTTGTTGGTATATGCCTGTCGGGCGTATATTTATATATAACAACCAAAAGACAAAGAGGAAAGATAATGAAGTTTCCGATTGTTCTAATATTTCTACCTGCCATGTTAATTCCTTGCTTGACGTTAGGGGGTAACAATGACCGGGCTGCACAACAAGCTCATTTGGATGCGGAATGCGAAGCAGCACGGGAACGTAAGCTCGCGCCTGAGCGCGAGAATTACATTGAAGAATGTGTGCGCGATAAAGTCAGAGATAGTAGAGAGGGTTGTGAACGCTTCTACAGCGACTATGGGGCACAGTCTGGTAATAGAGCGCCCCTATATTACGATTTGCCTGAATGCGTGAGCGCATTTGAGTTCCGTAATAGTTATCGCCAAAGACAGTAGCAGAAACTTCAGGAATGTCGCTTTCTGGCCGGTTCCTGTCACCCAAGGATGACCTTATTACGGGATGCTGATGTCTCACGAATGACCTATTTGGAGTAAACCTGTCATTCAGAGCTACCCCATCCTCACCTCATCCGGCCCCAATCGTCAGAATTTCAGTGGGGCGGCACGGGTGAAAACCTGAAATCCTGATAATCTGAAATCCTGGGATTCTGATCAGGGTTGCAGACGGCCAGTTTTTCAGGTTTCCAGTTATTCAGTTTCCCGGCCCCCGGTCGGCACCCCGAAATCCTCCCCCGCCGCGTTCACGGCCCCGACACAGCGGCCATCCAGTGTCACCACCGAGTGCCCCACCCTGTCGCCCACACTACCCCTCCCCGAGTTCGGCCCTCAGTGTACCGGAGTGACTCCACTCTCGGGCGTTTTCGCCACGGGCATGCTCCCCCCCCCTCGACGGCCACCCCGCTCTGCACGCGGGCACTGTGTCAGCCGTTCAGTAAAAGTTCAGCCGCCACAAAGACACAACCTCGTTGTGCTTCTTCAGTTTTCAAATAGTAAGTGCGCATTTTTCTGCATTGAATGCTCGGAAAGGTTCAGCCTGAGGTCGGTCGAGGCCGCCAAGAAATGAGGGCAACAAAATAAAACTTAAAATTCTTCAGCTTTCTTGCAATAAAACAAAGTGACTCTGGTACTGTTAATCACTAGGTCGGCGGTTCGAGCCCGTCCCGGGGAGCCATCTTATTTTTTCCTGCAATCCACGCGCAGATGGAAGTACCGATGTGAAGCCCGACGACCAGGGTGGTCGGCTGGCGACGGCAACCGCACATGGATTCAGTCGTTGCTCGCTCGCAGGTGTTCCTTGGCGCGCTGTCCAACCTCGGTCATGAGGTACTCAAGGAAGTCATCACGCAATTCAGAGTGCTCCAGAGCATACTCTACAGTGGCCTGCAGATAGCCCAGTTTGCTGCCACAGTCATAACGCTTGCCTTCAAAGCGATAGGCCAGCACCTGCTCTTCGCGAAGTAATTCTTCGATGGCATCCGTCAGCTGGATTTCACCGCCGGCGCCGCGCGGGATCTGTTCCAGATGCTTGAAGATTGCCGGCGTCAGAATATAGCGACCAACCACGGCCAGATTGGAACGGGCCTCCTTGGGTGCTGGCTTCTCCACAATGTTATGCACGTGTGAGACGCGGCCATCTGTTTCGCCCGGATCGACGATACCGTATTTGTCGGTTTCCTCCGGCGGCACTTCCTCGACACCGAGAATACTGGCGTGATACTGGTTGTATGCTGAAACCATCTGGCCAAGTACACAGCTACTACCACCAGAGTTAATCAGATCATCCGCGAGGATGACCGCAAACGGTTCGTCACCCACGACTGGTTTGGCGCACAACACGGCATGCCCCAGCCCCAGGGCTTCCGGCTGTCGCACATAGACGCAGGTCACATTGGCCGGCACAACCTCCTGCACAATCTTGAGTAACTCGGTCTTGCCCTTTTTTTCGAGTTCGGATTCCAGTTCGTAGTTCTTGTCAAAGTGGTCCTCGATGGCACGCTTGCTGCTGCTGGTCACGAAAACAAGCTCTTCGATGCCGGCATTGACTGCCTCTTCTGCTGCGTACTGAATCAGCGGCTTGTCGACAACCGTCAACATCTCCTTGGGGTTTGCCTTGGTTGCCGGCAGAAAGCGTGTTCCCAGACCCGCCACGGGAAATACCGCCTTTTTGATTATTTTTTCCATATCGTTTCTCAGTTCTCCTGAACCCTGTCATAGACATCTTCAAAGCGGACAATATCATCCTCGCCCAGATAACTGCCTGATTGTATCTCGATTACTTCCAGCGGGATATTACCCGGATTTTCCAAACGATGCTTTTCGCCGATGGGTATGTATGTTGATTCATTCTCATGCAGGTTGAACACCTGGTCTCCACAAGTGACGCGTGCAGTACCTTTTACGACCACCCAGTGTTCCGCGCGATGATGATGCAGTTGCAATGAAAGTTGCGCACCGGGCTTGACTGACAGGCGTTTCACCTGGAATCGCGAACCGGCATCGATGCCTTCATAGGAACCCCAGGGACGGTACACCTGCCGATGCACCCTGCTCTCTTCACGCCCACAGTACTTGAGGCGGTCGACAATCGATTTGACGTCCTGTGCCTTGTCCTTGTTGGCGACCAGAACGGCATCTGCGGTTTCCACCACCACGATATTGTCCAATCCCACCGTGGCGAGACAGCGATGCTGCGCAACCAGAAATGCATTACGCGTATCCTCCGCGAGTACATCACCCTGGATGACATTGCCATTGTCATCATGCGGACAGACATCCCACAAGGTCGACCAGGCACCGATATCAGACCAGCCCGCACTGATCGGAACAACCACGGCACGTTCGGTTTTTTCCATGACGGCATAGTCAATGGAGTCACCTGGACAGTCATGAAATTTCTGCTTGTCGACGCGGAAGAAATCGCTGTCCTTAATTCCCGAATTCATTGCCGCGCGACAGCTCTTCAGAATATCGGGACGGTACTGACTGATTTCATCCAGCCAGCGATCGGCACGCATCAGGAAGATGCCACTGTTCCAGTAGTAGTCACCTTCACTGAGATACTGTTCTGCGGTTTGCTGGTCCGGCTTCTCAACAAAGCGTGCGACCGTGTACGCCGTACTGCCTTCAACCTCGGTGTCACGCTTGATATATCCGTAGCCGGTCTCCGGCAACTCGGGGACAACACCGAAAGTAACCAATTCACCCTGTTCGGCATACTCACTGCCCTGCTCGACCGCTGCAACAAAGGGTTGTGGTTCTGTCATGACATGATCGGCCGGCATCACCACCATCAGGGCATCAGGGTCATGCTTCACCAGATACAAGGCAGCCAGGGTCAATGCCGGCGCGGTATTTCTGCCTTCGGGTTCAAGAATGATGGTGGCCGGTTTCTTGCCAATCTGCGCAATCTGTTCAGCTACCAGGAAACGATGCTCTTCGTTACACACGTAGACCGCATCACCCAGGTTCGGAAGGCCATCCAGACGACAGGCCGTTTCCTGTAGCAGTGTCTTTTCGGAAACAAGCGGTAATAGCGGCTTCGGGTAATATTCGCGTGATAACGGCCACAGGCGTGAGCCTGAACCACCGGACAAGATAACTGGATAGAGAGTCATTCAACTGTTTCCTGATCGTAACAATGGACAATTATAAGGTGTCGTTCGAATTCTCCCTAGTAATCGACGAATCCGGCTGAATATTGAATTTCTGCAGTCAGGCAATCAGTTCCAGGCCGGCAAGCTGCCATGATCCCGACACGGTGCCCGGATCACGGCAGCCCTTTGCATTACTGCACGCCCGTTGATCCAACCACCAGATTCTGGCGATTTTTCTCAATCGTACCCAGACCAATGCCCTTCACATTGGACAGATCCTCAATGCGCGCAAAGGGGCCATGTACATCGCGGTAGGCAATAATCGTTGCGGCCTTTTTCTCACCCACGCCATTGATAGCCCCGGCCAGTGTCGCAGCATCGGCCGTGTTGATGTCGACCGGCCCGGCATACACCTGCAGCGATGCCAGCATTGCCGTTGAAACCAGCAGTGATAAAAACAATCTTTTAACCTTGTGCATTCCTGCCTCCTGTGTGTCTTCCCTGAAAAAATGTTTTGGCGTGGCAATTAACAGCCCATATGACAGACTGCTGCTCCACCGCAGACAGGATGCCAGCCAGCACGGTCAGGTTAAAGTGGACAGTTCCGAATTTATTGTCCGCAAAACACTCACAGGATCGTCAGCCCGGGTCACCGGACGTCCGATGACAAGATAATCTGAACCACTGTTTATTGCATCAACAGGCGTCATCACCCGGCGCTGGTCATCGGCCTGACTGCCGGCGGGTCTGATGCCCGGCGTAATCAGCCTGAAGTCTGGATCAAGATTCGCCCTGAGCGACGGTGTTTCCCGGGAGGAACAGACCACGCCATCCAGACCAGAGTGCTGCGCGAGCTGCGCGAGGCGCAGGACATTATCCAGCGGTGACCCGGCCAGACCCACGGCCGCAAGATCCGATTCATCCATACTGGTCAGTATGGTGACGGCGATCAGCAAGGGTGAATGCGTTGCCCGGGAAGCCCCATCTTTCGCCGCGTGCAGCATGCGTTCACCACCCAGCGCATGGACATTCATCATCCACACACCCAGCTCGGCGGCCGCATGACAGGCGCTGGCTACCGTGTTGGGAATATCATGAAATTTCAAATCGAGGAAGACATCAAAACCACGTGTAACAAGGTCTTCTACCAGCCGCGGACCAGCGCGGGTAAACAGTTCCTTACCGACCTTCAAACGGCATAGCTCCGGCGTCAGACGTGTAACCAGCTGCAGGGCAGAGGCCGCATCCGGATAATCCAGCGCAACAATAACCTTTGATTTGTGCATATCATGCATACCAGATTTATTAGCAATTAAACGTTAGTAGCGTTATTCGCCTGCAACGCCGTGAATCGGCTTGACAGTGTTCCACTGTTTACAGCTCGGGCATCGCCAATGCAGCATTTTTCCATAGAAGCCACACTCGCGGCACTGGTAAACCGGTTTGTTTTCCAGCAGCTGGTTGGTCATGTTCTTCAGTAACAGCAGGTTCTCATGGGCAGCACCTTCACTTCTCGACAGGCTGAGATCGATAAAACGGGACAGGCCCCGTACGGATGGCCGTTTTCCCAGCTCACCGGCGATGAAGCGTGCGGCCGGCTCACTACCCTCTTCACTGCTCAAAATGTCCGCCAGAGCAAGCACAGGTGATATGCCCGCATAGCGTGTAATCGCCTCGTGCAAGTAGTCAACAAAGGCCTTTTCGTCGCCCAGTTCCAGGTGACAGGTGTGCATGTCACCGAGAATTTCCGGCAACAACTCGATATCGCGTTCTGCAACCTGCTCATAGGCCTCCAGCGCGGCGCGATAATCTCCCCGTAGCCGCGCAATATTCCCCATAATCAGCCGCGCACGGGCGCAATGCGAGTCATATTCGCTGGCCTTCATCAGTAAACTACCGGCCTCTTCGCTATTCTCCCGGGCACGGGCATTCTCGGCCAGCTCACAATAAAACTGTGCAATCACCGATTTAGCCGGCTGTTCGCCCACAAAACCCATCTGACCGGCAATGCCGATGGCGTTAACCCAGTCTTTTTCCTGCTGATAGATATCCAGCAACAGGGGCAACACGGTCGACAGGTGCACATTGCTTTCAATCAGCTCCTTGAACAGGCCTTCAGCCCGATCAAACAACCCGGCTTTCATGTAATCCTGCCCCAGTTCCAGCACGGCATCGCTGCGCTGTTCGGTATTCAGCGAGGAACGTGCTATCAGGTTCTGATGGATACGGATGGCGCGGTCGACCTCTCCGCGTTTTCTGAACAGGTTGCCGAGCGCAAGATGCGTTTCAACGGTATCGCTGTTGACTTCCAGCATGCGGATAAAAACATCAATGGCCTTGTCCTGTTGCTCATTGAGGAGGTAATTCAGGCCCTTGATATAGTCGGAACCCAGCATCGAATCAGAGTAGCGGGCAGTCTTGCCTTTACTGCGCTTTGCGGCGAACCAGCCAAAGGCCGCGGCAACGGGCAACAAAAACCAGACCAGGTCCTGCATTACGAGGATGAAGAACGAGAATTGATGACGGGTAGAGACACGAGAGTCCCCTCTCCCCTAACGTGTGATATACAAAACAGGCGCACCCGGCCTGTCGTCAGCCGCACCGGATTCCTGTCCGGTAAGACTGCGGCCGGGTGACCAAGTGTGTCTAGAATTCCCTTTCGCGTTCGCGTTCGCGAGCAAGCCCCTCGTTGACGCGCTCCCTGAGCTCCTTTCCGGGCTTGAAATGGGGTACATGTTTCGCCGCCAGTGCAACAGAATCACCGGTCTTCGGGTTTCTGCCGATGCGCGGTGGACGATAATGCAGGGAAAAACTGCCAAATCCCCTGATCTCAATCCGCTGCCCGGTTGCAAGTGCCCAGCTCATTTGTTCAAGCAGACTTTTGACCGCCAACTCGACATCCTTGTGATTCAGATGTCCGTTTTTAGCCGCGAGTATCTCGATCAATTCAGACTTTGTCATTTTATCCACCAACCCGGATGATAGTTTCCGTTCCAGTCATAATCCGATGAACAAGCCATTGTCCCCTGGCGGTCGGGCGACTAACTCTCGTCCCCGTTCATGTGCTGCTTCAGCACATCCCCAAGATTTGTTGTTGCCTCTGCAGAGCCCGCCCCGTAGTCCTGCATCATGGCCGCTTCGTCCTCGCTGTCCTTCGCCTTGACGGACAACATGATGGCGCGACTCTTGCGGTCAACCCCCATGAACTTGGCTTCGACCTCGTCGCCGACACTCAGCACGCTGCGCGCATCTTCAATGCGGTCACGGGACAGTTCCGAGGCACGCAAGGTACCGTCGACACCGTCGCCAAGATCAATAATAGCCGCCTTCGCGTCTACTTCCTTGACCGTACCCTTGACGATGCTGCCCTTGCCGTGTTCAGCGACAAAATTCGAGAACGGGTCCTTCTCCAGCTGCTTGACACCCAGCGAGATGCGCTCACGTTCAGGATCGACCGACAACACCACGGCTTCGATCTCATCACCCTTGGAGAACTTCCGCACAGCCTCTTCCCCTGGCTCATGCCAGGAAATATCTGACAGGTGCACCAGGCCATCGATGTCACCTTCCATACCGATGAAGATACCGAAATCGGTAATCGACTTGATGGTGCCCTTGACCACGTCACCCTTGTTACGGGTCGCGCCAAACTCGTCCCATGGATTCGGGTAGCACTGCTTGATACCCAGCGAGATGCGGCGACGTTCCTCGTCGATATCCAGCACCATCACCTCGACTTCCTGGCCGATATGAACCATCTTCGACGGGTTAACGTTCTTGTTGGTCCAGTCCATTTCCGAGACGTGCACCAGACCTTCAACGCCCTCTTCAATCTCGACAAAGCAGCCATAGTCGGCAATATTGGTCACTTTGCCGAAGAGGCGTGAGTTGGCCGGATAACGGCGCGCCAGATCAGCCCATGGATCGGTACCCAGCTGCTTCATGCCGAGGGATACACGGTTGCGTTCACGATCAAACTTGAGCACCTTGACATCAATCTCGTCACCGACATTGACGATTTCAGACGGGTGCTTGACACGCTTCCACGCCATATCGGTAATGTGCAGCAGACCGTCGATACCACCCAGATCAACAAAGACACCATAGTCAGTCAGGTTCTTGACAACACCCTTGACGGTGATGCCTTCCTGCAGACTTTCGAGCAGTGCCTCGCGCTCAGCACTGAATTCTGTTTCAACGACGGCACGACGTGAAACCACGACGTTATTACGGCGTTGATCAAGCTTGATAAGCTTGAACTCGAGTTCCTTGCCTTCGAGGAACACCGGGTCGCGCACCGGTCGCACATCGACCAGTGAACCTGGCAGGAAGGCACGAATCTCTTCTATATCAACTGTAAAGCCACCCTTGACCTTGCCACTGATGACGCCCTTGATGATGTCTTCATTTTCATACGCCTTTTCGAGGCGGCGCCACACTTCATCACGTTTTGCTTTTTCGCGGGAGAGCTTGGTTTCACCAAAGCCGTCTTCAACCGCTTCCAGGGATACTTCAACTTCATCGCCGACTTCAATTTCTAACTCGCCGGACGCATTCTTGAATTCCTCAATCGGAATAATGCCTTCAGACTTCAGTCCAGCATTAACAATGACACTATCTGATTGAATATCAACAACTGTCCCTGTTACAACAGCACCCCGCGTTAAATTCTGGTTAACGAGGCTCTCTTCAAACATTTCAGCAAAACTTTCAGTCATGGGAAACTTCATCCTAGAACCGTTAAAGCACGGCCCATTTATCAATAGCTACCGTATCTGGCGATACTGCAGGTCAGGTTAAAAGAATGGCCGGAGCACCGTTCCGGCCAAAACGAAAAGATGATTATACGTGTATCTGCTTAATTGTACAGGGTTTTTCACACGGTCGCAGGGACCGCTTTCAACACCTGCCGGAGGGTACCAGCTGCATCCATATCACTGTTATCGATGATCAGCGCGTCCGTTGCCGGCTTCAGGGGTGAGGCCTTGCGTGCCGAATCACGCGCATCACGTGCTTCCACCTCTGCTATCAGCTCGTCAAGATTGGCCTCTATTCCCATATTTATCAGTTGCTTATGCCGTCTTTCTGCACGAACGGCGGGGCGTGCAGTGAGGAATATTTTCAGATTGGCGTCAGGGAAAACGACCGCCCCCATATCCCGCCCATCAGCAACCAGACCGGGCAACTGGCGGTAGTGTCGCTGCCAGGCCAGCAGCGCCTCGCGAACGGATGGCAGGGCCGCTGTTTTGGAGGCCGCATCAGCACAGCGCTCGGTACGCAGGGCATCGCTCACGTCCACACCATGCAGGCAAATGCCGGGATGCGCTGGCGTCGGCAAGCGATAGTCTTCACTCAAGCGGCCAGCCAGCGCCGTGAGCGCCGCTTCGTCCCCGAGATCGAGCGATTCCTGTAATGCAGCGTAGGCAAGCAGGCGATACAACGCACCGCTGTCCAGATGGTGCCAGCCAAGATGCGCGGCCAGCGCCTGGCTAATGGTACCCTTGCCCGAACCACTGGGGCCGTCGATGGTAATCACCGGCACTGCTTGCCCGGCATTGTGATTAGACTTGTTCATAGTATTCAGTGGAGCATGCCGCAACGATCTGATGACGCTGTGCGACTCCAGCCTACTCCCTGGTTGCCTTGATCTGCAGTCCCGCTTTGCTGGCCTGTTCGACAAAGCCGGGGAACGAGGTATTGACGTTGGCACAGTCGCTGATCTCGATCTCACCCTGTGCCCGCAGCGCGGCCATGGAGAATGCCATGGCAATGCGGTGATCACCATGACTGCCAACACAACCACCACCAGGCACACCGCCTTCGATCACCATGCCGTCAGGGGTTGGCTGCGCGTCGATACCCAGTGTCTGCAGGCCGTCTGCCATCACCTGGATACGGTCACTTTCCTTGACGCGCAATTCCTCGGCACCGGTCAACAGCGTCCGGCCCTCTGCACAGGCTGCCGCTACGAAAATCACCGGGAACTCGTCTATCGCCAGCGGCACCAGCTGCGGCGGAATGTCGATACCCTTTAATGGCGCGGACTGTACGCGCAGGTCGGCGACCGGCTCACCGCCGACGTCTCGTTCATTCAGCACGCGGATGTCAGCACCCATCTGTTGCAGTATATCGATAATGCCGGTGCGCGTCGGGTTCATGCCGACATGCAGCAACGTCAAGTCGGATCCCGGTGCAATAGTGGCGCCCACCAGAAAGAAGGCAGCCGAGGAGATATCGGCCGGCACATCAATGTTGATTCCACGCAGGCGGTGTCCACCCTCTATGCATACCCTGTTCCCATCACGTTGCACGGGATAACCCATGCCGGTCAGCATGCGCTCGGTATGATCGCGCGTCGGTGCCGGCTCGGAGACACAGGTCTGACCACGGGCATACAGCCCGGCCAGTAACAGGCTGGATTTCACTTGCGCACTGGCAACCGGCATGTTGTATTCGATACCAGTGAGTGTCGAGGCACCGTGTATCTGCAGGGGCGCCGTCCACGCTGCAGTGGTTTCAATATGTGCCCCCATGGATACCAGCGGCCCAACCACCCGTTTCATGGGTCGACCGGACAATGAGGCATCACCAACCAGTGTGGACGAAAATGACTGTCCTGCAAGCAGCCCGGACATCAGCCGCATGGAGGTACCGGAATTGCCGAGGTTCAATTCCGCGGCCGGTGCCTGCAAGCCATGCAAGCCGACGCCCTCGATCTGTACCTTGCCGCCATCCGGCCCGCTGATCTGCACACCCATGGCACGAAAGGCGGACAGCGTTGCGAGACTGTCTTCTCCTTCCAGAAAACCAGTCACCACGGTGCGCCCTTCGGCCAGCGAGCCCAGCATGATGGAACGATGGGAAATGGATTTATCGCCAGGCACACGCAAGCGGCCCGCGAGTTGCCCGCCTGGCATTACCTTGAAGCGAATATCAGCGGCTTCAGACATACTTGCTTTCATCCTGATGACTTGTCGATGAATCGGTCACGTGCCGCCTTGGCTGCCGAAAAGACATCGAGCAACTGCTGGCCATCGCGGTTCCGGATCGCCTCGCTCAACACCTGCAGGTCATTGATGTAATGCTCGACCATCAGCAGGATGGCATCACCATTGGCGAGACAGACATCACGCCACATGACCGGGTCACTGGAGGCGATGCGTGTAAAGTCA
>Ga0316192_10001404_pt1 | contig 17696 bp, 31 predicted proteins | sample MerIslwburrow_MG_FD_204931 | JGI IMG/M metagenome (GOLD analysis project Ga0316192, IMG submission 204931) | Coastal sediment microbial communities from Maine, United States - Merrow Island worm burrow | ecosystem: Environmental > Aquatic > Marine > Coastal > Sediment | place: USA: Maine...
TACTATCAGCAGAACGAAGGTTTATTTCACAACCATTTTTAGTTTCTATTCTTTCACGACCCAATACACCTTCATCTTTATAGTTAGGTTTCAACCTCTCCCAAAGTGCATTATTTTCTTTTATTTCAGTAGTTATTTTACTAAATAATTTCTTACCAAGTTCATACTTATTTGTAATGAGTAAACCCTCTCTTCTTCTAGAGATATCAAGAGTTATTGGGTTTAAATCAGTTGGTCTACGATACCCATACATTTTCCAGATAGGGAATGCTAAAGAAAATTCGAACGATTTACCTAACCCCCTCGAAGCTAGTATAAGTAATCTTTGATAAATCTGAAGCATAGACCCCCACTCAATACTATGTGGAGACATATAAAATTCAGGTAACATAGTTGCCTTGAAGTAGTTGTAATTTAGAACCTTTAAAGATTCATGAATACTTCCTGTGACATTTGTAAGGTTATAGAATTTATCCGAATTAATTGGTTTAGGAGCGCCATCAAAAATTTTAATAGTTTCCTCTTCAATGACATCCATCAATCTATCTACGTCTGCCAAATACCCTCCACCTATTTCATTTAGACTCTTAACATCAAGCATATCTATTACAGACTCAAATTGTCCATACATGTAACTTAATTGATCTAAAGTATGTGGTTTATTATATATGCTAGAAACTAATCCATCAACAGAATCTATGTGTTTGCCCATCTACATTTTAAAATTTTCCCTATAAGTAGTTACCGATTCTTCTTGTTGAGTTTGTTCTCCTTCGCCACGAAGGCATTTCATGAAATGAATCCAAATTTTTGCAGTTGTAATTGTATCGGGTAATGCACGATGTGCTGCAACTAAGTCTATACCAGCGTATTCAGCTAATGATCCCAATTTATAATTTGGTTTTTCTGGCCACTTAAATCTTGCCATATCAAGAGTATCTTCAACCCTTTCAATATATTTATCTAAACTATCACCAAAAATAGCAAACATATTTTCTATAAATGGAGTATCAAAACCTTTATTTTGCATAACAAGAATAGGCTTTCTACTGCCCACCTTATTAGCTTTTAGCACTTTTGCAAGCGATTTATAAACAAATTCAATATCTAAACCCTCATTTATACACATTTGTTTACTAATACCAGAAACTCTTTCAGCATCTGAAGTGTAAATTAATTTTTCATCATATGGGGATATAAGCCAAGATTGTTTGTCAATTATAGATAAATCTTCATTTTCTACAACCACAACAGCAATTTCTGTAAGTGCTACATCTATTGTTGCTAACTTAGCTTTGCTAATTAATCCTCCTGTCTCTGTATCCAAAGCTATAAACCGATTATTGTACTTCATTGTTTTCTACAAGTTTATATAATTTATTATACTTATTTTCTATTTTTACAATAGTATGTCCACCTAAGTAGGTAGGTATATTCCCTCTTGCAATATACCCCTGAACATCTTGTACAGAGAATGCTTTCCCTGACTTCTTTGTTTTATGGTTTTCCTCTAACCACTTCAAAATACCTGTCATAGACAAGTTCTCTTGAATAATTTTATCCTTCATTCACTTTTATCTTATTTTTATTTACCGATTATACTATTTTTATATGCTTATTTAAAACCCTCTTTAATTTTTTTAATCTTTCTTCTCTAGTTTCTGAAGTAGGGTAAGAAAAGTAAACATCAGCTAAAGGAAATGAAATTCCCTCTGGGAAATCCTTATTGATTACTATTCTGTACTCCATTACATTGGTATTGTAATTATAATGATTATCTCTTTGAACACTTCTAATTAGAGCTAATTCAATGAGTTCATCTTCAAATTCAACAAATTTTCTACCTTCAGACTTTTTAAAACCTTCTGGATGAGATATATTCCATGACAATAGCATGTCTCTAATTTCCTCATCTTTAAGGAATTTCCATTCTTCAAGAATATTTTTAATATCAGGAATGTCTAATTTTCCTAAAGCAATTACCAATTCCCATATTATTTCAGCATCTAATTTACTTAAGGGTGCAATTAAACACTCTTTTCTTTTATCTCTTTTTACAGCAGATTTTAAAAACTTATTCATATTTACAAAAATATAAAAAATATATTACTTTAAAAAATTTATTTTCATTTTCTCAATTATTAATTGATTTGATTTATATATTTTCATATTTTCTTTGTCAGAAAATTCCCACTTATCATGACATCCTAAACACAATCTATTTATATTTAACTTATTATGTCTAAATTCTGGCGAACTTCCTTTTGAGAGGATGTGGCTGTACTGAGCAATATAAACAATATTGCCTTCATCATCTTCAAACACATCTGGCAAAGGTTCTTGACACTCCTCACATTCAGGTAGTTTTGTATCAAAAATATATTTATATAATTCCCTATCCTTTCTTAATGTTTCTCTTCGTTTCTCTTTTGTTTCCTTAGTGCTTTTAATAGCCTTTTTAGATCGTTTTAGAGGTGTTCTTTTTATATGGTATATTTTAACAGGCTTAACCCTTTCTTTATCTTGGGCAGCTTCAAATGGTGTTTTACCATGCAACCTATAATAATTACAATCATTACATAAATTATATGTACGGTTTACTACAAATTTATTTCCGCATTTACAAGGTTTATTTTCTTTCATCAAATAGGAAGGTTTATTTTTGACAATAAATTTGTACTTACATGAGTATAAATTTCAGTAGTTTTACTACTTGAATGTCCAGCTATCTTTTGTATAATTCTTAAATCCACCCCAGACTCTAAGAGTGCTGTAAAGCATGAATGCCTTAGTAAATGAAAATGATATTGCTCGCCTAAATATTTCTTAACCAATTTATTACAGCTACTTGCAGTGTACTTTAATGATTTTTGACCATTAAATAAATATTCTTTTGGTTTAAATTCTTTAAAATACTCCCTCAATAATTCTAATATCTTTATAGATAGTGGAACAATACGATCTTTTCTCCCTTTAGTTTGATTAATATTAATAATCATTCTTTTTGAATCAATCTCTATTATTTTAAGATTTATAACCTCAGAAACTCTTAATCCACAACTATATGCTAAAGAAATTATTGCCTTATGTTTTAAATTTCTAATTTTACCTATTTGTTTAAGCAAATATTCTTTATCAATTATTTGTGGTAAGTGTTTTTCTTTCTTTGGTCTTTTAAAATTAATTTTATTATACTTTTTATTTAAAACCCTTTCATATGCAAATTTTATTGCATTAATTATTTGGTTTTGTTGTGAAATAGAACTGAAATTAAAATTATCTAAATATTTCTGAAAATCAGATGCAACTAAATGCTGAGGGTACTTATTGACTGAATCTAAAAATTTATTAATATAATGAGAATATATTTCTATAGTTCTATTAGTATAATTTAAATATTTTAACTTTTGTTTATAAATCTTTAAAAACTTAATATGTTTATTATTCATATTCAAATAGTTATACGTTAAAGTTTATATATAATAGTTATGCCTCATATACAGGAAACACTTCTTGTATTTTTTGATGGCAATCGGTTTCGTAAAACTTAAACTCTCCATTTTCATAAATCAACTCTACCCAATCGGGGTCTATATTTATACCTTCTGTATTCTTAAAATCTAAAATACGAGGCATAACAACAGGTAAATTTAATACTTGCTTTCGTGCCTCTTTTAAACATTGTATAAAAGCCCATTTCTCTTTTTCCATACCCCCAAGTTCGTTGCAGCCTTCAATCTTTTTTTCTAAATATACTATTAACTTTTCCATTTCAATTTAATTTTTATGGTTACATTCCGTACTAAACTTACCCAAACCGTTAGGCAACATGCTCAATATAAAATTTACAGGTTGCTCCGTTGTTTGGTGCTTCTTGCCAAAACCTACAGGTACTTAAATGTTTGCAGGTATCGCACGATTGCATAACATTTTGTATAGGTAATATTTTTAACTCTCTCAGTGTTTCAATAAACCTTTCCTTATCCATAGCCATTACTACTTCATCACTATCAGCGTAGCAGTTACTTCTGTTTTCAAATATCTGTTTCAATTCTTCTTCTGTGTATTTCTTCATCATTCTGCTTTTAAACCGTTAAAAATTCTACCCATACAATTAGCGTTAGCTTTCATTTAAACGAAAAGCTAACACAGTATAAAAACCATGCTTGCTTTCGTTCTCGTATCAGCCTTAGTGGGTAATCTGGCAATTTAAAATAAAAAGCCCACGCGCACTACATGCTTGCATACATCTCAAAGCCGTCGCCGTCATCTGCAAAAGTTATCCCGTGTGCAACCGCTATTTTTACATCTTCTTCGGTAAAATCTTCAAATATATCAAAAGAGCTACCTATGTATAAAACATCGTGCTCTCCATGTAAAAAATAGCTTTCATTCTTGTCTTTAAGTTTGTTCGCTAAAAACATTATGGCACTCACTTGTTTGCAGGGGTGTAATTTTGTTTCTAAGTCCTCAAACTTTAATTCAGGTTTGTAATCATAATCGCCATAAGTTTCAAACCACTTTTCTACTTGTTCAAAATTTTCCATCGCTTTTTTTATTTTAAATTAGTATTTCGTTTATCTTTTATTCGTTATTTTGCACGGTTCTTATACTCAACGTTATAAACAAATAAAATTATTTTTGTTTAGCCCTATACGCTCGCTGGTATTCTTTTCGTTTTTCCTTATTCCATTTCATTCTATAATTTTTTACTTTTTCAGGGTTTTCTAGTTGCCACGCTCGCACCCTTTCGGTTTCTTTAAGTTTTGTAATTTTATCATTTACTTTTTCTAAATCGTCCATAATTTTATCAGATTTATAACAACAAATAAAGCAAATAGCCCTTTTATCGTTTGTGTTTCATAGCCACTTTTCAGGCGGGCTACATTGCCTTATTTTCGTCCGTTACCAACAATAAAAAATTATTACTGTTGTGGGTAATACAAACTTATACTTGTTTCAATAACCTCTTTTAGTAGGTCATTTCTGTGCTTGTCTCTCCATCTATCATGGTTCATCATGTCAATCACCTCAATTAAAATTTCTCTCTGTTGTTCAAATGGTAGTCGTATAAGTTCTTCATATCCATCTAAAGTGGTTCTGTCTTCATTATATTTTGTTTTAAGTGCCATAATTTTTAAAAGTTAGTAACAACAAATAAAGCAAATAGCCCGTTGTTACATTTGTATTTCATAGCCACTTTTCAGGCGGGCTACATTGCCTTATTTTCGTCCGTTAGGCAACATTTAAGGCTCTAAATCACCCTCGCAAATGTTACCTGTCATTAATCCTATGTGTATTTCTGCATTTTCTATCTCAGTTTCATTATATTTAACTTCGTGTTGCTCGGCTTTATCGTCAGTCCATTTTATAATAACCTCAGCTTTTTTTGGTATCTTAGAAAAACGTTGCCTAACAACAGGTATAGTTAAATTTTCAACTTTTCTTAGTGCTATTTCGATACGTTTCTGCATTGGCTGTTCTTCATCACTGCTACTTTCAATATCTTTTAAACCTTCATTAAAATATGTAAGTATTTCTATCAATTCTTGTTTTATGTTTTTCATTTTGTGTTATTTATCCATTAAAAATCAAATCATACCCAAATGTTATAAACAACCCTTACAATATTTCCACTTCACAACCTTCTCCCCATCATTAAACGTCTTGCTTCCACTATAAGAACGCCAGTTTCCATCATAGTAAACTACTTCATACCAGTTAGATTTACCTAAAGAGTTAATGTGTTCTATCTTTGCTAAAACTGGCTCTAATTCATCAGGGCAGTTTATAACATCGGCTATAAAATCATTGCCCTTGCCTTGTGCTATATTCGTGTGTTGTGGGTAAATATCCATTTGTTTTCTAATTTGAAAGTTAGTGCGTTTTAATCGGCAACGCTTCATAGCCGTAATCCGTTACCTGCAATATTTATTTTTTGCCACCGCTCTTTCGCTTTTTCAAAGCGATATGGTCAGATAGCACCTTTCTGCAATATCCAGAGAAGCCACGTCCGTCTTTCTTTGCTTCTTCTTCTAAGGCTTCTTTTAATTCCTTTTCGCCTCGTATTGGAAATAATATTTTGCTCATTATTTTTGGTCTTTAAAAGTTATTGTTACATCAGGTAAAGAGAAGTCATATCTTCTTTGGAATAAATCTCCGTTTGCTCTTAATCCTCCGTAGTAATCTTTCATATCGTGGGCAAATATTTTGTTGCCAAACTCATAAAATGATAATTGATTACCTACCAAAACATCTTCTGTAAGCCAATTATTCCACTCTGTTCTTACACCATATTCAAACTCTTCGCTATTTTCTGGTAATGTTCTGCCCAAATGATATATTAGGTTGTTTAAGTAAAAGGGCATCATTATAGGGTCTTTGCTTAAATCGTCAAAAATAGTATCTGATAATTTAACGTCAAAATACTCATTAACAAAATCTTTGTCATCTATTCTCGTAATAACATTGTTTTTGTCAACATCTATTTCAATATCTGCGATTGATAATTTAAAAGTTTTCATTTTTCTAATTTTAAGTTTATAAAAAAAATTACTCAACAAAGATATATCATTTGTATTACAAAAGCAAGCGTTTAAGTAAAAAAGATTAAAAAAAAATAAAAACCCACCCTAAAAAAATAAAAAAGCAGGTAACAACGTGTCATAGTGCATAATTTTAAGAAAAATAAAATTACGACACCATACACAACACGTTGTAGGCAATGCTAAAATGGTGGTTTATAAATAATACCATGCTCTGCAAATACTTGTCTAATTTTCCACACATGCACACCATTAAACCTTAAAGGGCTGCTTAAAACTTCTTCTTCATGTTTTAACAGGTCGTTAAGCAAATCACTGCCCACAACATCAGCTATACAATCATTATTTTTAACTTGCTTCAGTTTTTTAATTTGCAACTGCAAGTTTCTTATTGTATTTCTATTTGCAATATCCTGTTTTTTTAGTGCTAAGTAATGTGAATATTCATTACTTTTTTCCCAATCTTTTAAATTCATCATTTCAGTTTTAAATGTTAAAAATTACGCTGCATAGCCAGGCGTTATATGCAATTAACCACCGCACTCTATATTTCTAAGTAAAACTTTCGCTTTTGCCAACGCTCTTTCTACAACCTCTATACTTGCTACGTTTGTAAATGATAGTATTGCTTGTGGCTGTGTGTTATCAGTTGTACATCCTGTTGTATTGTGCTTAGTTCCTATAGGGTTGGGCTTATCATTTATAAACTCAACTCCTGCGTATTTGTTAATCTTACAGCTAATTGCACCTACTTGGACATCGCCCTCTCCAAGCTCAATTAACGTTATACCTTTTGTGTTTCCAATTTCAGCGTTTTTATGTATCATCTTTCTAAGTTTTGCCACCACACTATAAAAGCATATAACAACAAATAAATGCCATTGGCGTTTAAGTTGCGGTGTATGTTTGTAATTAAATTCTGTTCATTTTATTCAAGTTCAACGGCATTTATTCAAACCGTTAAATACAACTACTTTCTTAATATTAAAATAGCAGCCCATTGTATTATTGGATATTCGTTAAATGCTGAATAAACTATATCTGTTTTGTCAATTTCCCATCCTGAGCTTAAAAGCGCATCAACTTCTTTTTCAAAATCTTCTTTTACAGTTGATTCTATAACCTTAATTCTTTTATCAATTTTCTTTTTTTCCATTATCGTATATATTTAACACAAGCTATATTTAAAAAGCGAATGTTTGATTAATAATTATATTCTTTGTCGTTTAAGCTTTCAAAACATAGCCAAACGTTGTGTGCCATTAGTCAAGCACTTCAATTATCAACTTTGCTTTAAATCGTTTTTTACTTACAGTCTTATCATCAGCACCAAAGAATTTCTGCATGCTGTCTGCATCTTCACGCTTTACGGTTTCAAACATATCTTCAATCCCTTGCATAAGTTCTCTCATTAGCAAAAGTTTATTTGATTCTTGTCCTTTTTGTATTTCAATTTCGTTTATCATTTATTTACAATTTAACGGCACACAACACAAAATAAATTGCATTGAAACGCCAATTTATTAATACCGTTGTAGGTAATAAAAATAACTACCACCACTTACTTACAAATAATATCGGCTCAATACCATCTACTTTATATCTTTCCCAATATTGGCATTTCCTTAATCTTTTAACAGATGAATGTAAACTATCGTAAGTCTTGTATGGCATTGCTATTATTATATCACCAATATTGTACGGCTTGTCATTCCATAGCACCAATACTGTTTGGTTGTGAGTTCCTATTTTCGCTGTTATTCTATTTTTCATTTCTATTTTCCGTTATTTTAACATACCTACAACAAAACCTAAACACAATTAAAAAATTGTTTAGCTTAATCCATTAGGGTGCATTAAGCATTTTCAAACCCTAATTTTGTCAGCATTTGTGTGGTTATGTCCGTTTGTGTTTTTAAATGATTAAACATATCCAATGCTTTTTGTAGTTCAGTCGTGTCATACTCCATTCCAAAGTCATCTTTGCCCCAAACACAGACTCTGTACGTACCATCCAACATAGGTATTTTGCTTAATTCAACTTTATTCCCATCAAAATTAGGATACCATTCATCAGTTGTAGGCATTAATATTGTCTCTCTTTCCATAAAATAACGCACCCTAACAATAAATATAAAACAGTGGGTGTCAAGGTGTCTAATTAGCCCAATCTGTTAAGTAAAACTTGTAATTATTTTCAAAGTCAGTGGGTAAAGTCCAACCGTTTCATATTCGAGTCGTTAGCAACAATCCTTAATAGCTTTTATTACAGCTATGAAATTATCACTATTCTTTATAACCTTATGTATCAATTCAAGTTCTTCAGTCGTATAACTTTTACTACTTAACATTTTTTCAATTTCATCATGCAAATGCATTTGGTGTCTTTCATGTGAAGTCATCAGACTGTTGCTAACACTGCATAAAACATCAGTGCTAGTTATTTTATTTTTATAAAACGGATCATTGTTTTTTGTCGGTATCATATTTATATATGTTTTAGTTAATATTTCGCACCAATGTTTATGCTTATTCGTTAGCTGCAAGTGCTACATTCGTTCACTTAATCAAGTTTATCGGGGTCATCCGTAAAAGAAAAAAGCCCACGCTCTTTAGTTTTTTCAAAACTATTAGGGTTTGGTTTAGTTCCTTTAATTCGCTTTTGTGCTATATCAAAGTATTTATCATCTTTTTCAATACCAATAAAATTACGGTTGGTATTTTTGCAAGCTACTCCTGTGCTTCCGCTTCCCATTGTCAAATCAACTACTAAATCGGTTTCGTTGCTAAAGGTTTTTATCAAGTCCTCTAGTAATAAAACAGGTTTTTGTGTTGGGTGGTGTCCGTCATAATCCTTTTTGTATTTTAAAATGTTGCTTTTGTATTTTTTACCTTCCCAAAGGTTAAACGTGCTTTTAAACTTGCTCTTAAATTCATTATCAATCTCTTTAAGCTCTACGTAAGTTTTATCAAAATCGAAAAAGTGCTTTAATCTTTCATAGTGTTGTTCTGTAAATAAACTAAACTGCACATACTCCCAACTTAAATAGTGCATCAGTACAGCCTTTGCATTATTAATACTTTTACTAAATCCATTATTGTAATAGTATTCTGCTATTTCTTTATTCCAAAACACGTCAGCATTTTCTTGTAACTCTTTTACATATTTAGCAATTGGGTGTGTGTTTTTATTTGGGTGGGTTTTACTAAAAACTAAAATATCTTCATAGTAATTTAAGGGGGCTTTATTAACCAATAGGCAGTTTGCAAATTGCTGTTTGTCCCAAATCATCTTATGGTTAAAAGGTAAGTTCGGTATCTGCTCTTTATGTAGCTCAAATACAAATTCCCCTTGTGCTGTAAAAATAGCTTTTCCGTTTTTTCTTAGTACCCTATTGCATATTTCAAATATATTTTTCGGAGTTAGTTGTTCATCCCAATATATTTTTTGGTTCGCATTCTCTTTTTTTCCATGTGGCATATCATCAAAATCTATCCCCTGCATATTCCCATAAGGCAAATCAGTCAATATCAAATCAACACTACCATCTTTTATATACTCGTTTTCAATTAGTGTATCTCCTTTTATTAAATCAAAAAAAAGCCCCCCTATTTTTTCTTTTACTATCATTCGTTCATTTATTAAAGTTTGTACTAAATAAGCCGCACCAGTCAGCTAACACGTAATATATTTCATTGTGAAAAACAACGAAAACATATTACCATCGTTAGCCGCAATTAGCCCATCACTCGCATATTGTCCACAAAAGCCAAATTAGCTTTTAGTATTCTATAAGCTTCCATTAAGCTAAAATTAAGTGTTAATCCAGTTGCGGCTGCATCTCGTATGGCTTTTATTACCACTTCATCACCTTTATACATTTCTGGTCTAGTTTGACATTCCTTTCTATACCATTCAACAAGCTCACTCACACGCTCGTTATTTGTGCAGTCTTGGTTTATTACAATATTCAAATCGTTCATTTCCTTCTCAAATCTTTGTTTGGCTTTTACCCCCGCACAATAAAAGCGGCTAACACCAAATATAGGCAAATTGCCGAGCTTCTTTTTAATATTTTCTTTACTCATAAGTCAGTGTATTTAATTAAGTTTCTACTAAATTTCAAGGGCAATCAGCCCATATTATTTACGTTGTAAACAATACTAACTATTGTACTTTATTTTAAGTCCGTGAGTTTCTTTTACTCTTTCTAATTCAGCAATCTTCAAAGCCTTAAATACATCTTCAATATTATCAGTTATTTCAGAAGTTCGCCATTTATCCCTTCCAAAAGATATTTCATAAATAGGCTTTTCTTCTGTATAACTAACACCTATTACTATTCCAGATATTATGCGAGTACCAAAAGCACCGTTTTCTATTATTCCATATTTAGGTTTTCCTATGTTTTCGTTTTTCATTTTATAAATTTTAGTTAATTAATACGTAATCGAACAGCCAACTATTCTTATTGCCGTACCGTTATGTTTTATTTGATTTAATATAGAAACTTTCGAATAATTGGAGTGCTTTGTCTAGTTGCTTGTGTATTACATCATATTTAGCAAAATTGCTAATATCCGTCATTGCTTCTGCAAGTAGCATTTTGTCGGCTTTTGAAAACTCTTTCCCTATTTCGTCAAGCTCACTAACTTTAATTTTTATTTCTTTATCCATTTTTTAAATTATTATTGATTATTTAAAAACGAAATTTTATTCAAACGTTATACCTTATTATGAATTAATTACAATGTTTCTCTAAACGATGTGTATAATGGATTAAATTCATTAATATCTTGTAACGATTTCCATTCATCAAATATATTGTTCTTGATTTTTTTATTAAATTCTTTTTTTGTAAGTATTGGAACTTTAATATCAATATGAGTTCCATTTTTTTCAGCATTATATAAATCAAGCCTTGAACAATTAAGTAAAGTCATTGATTTTATATAATCCATTTGTTCTCTAAATGATTCCATAATAAATAATGTGTAAAAGGCTATAAATAAAAGCCTTTGTAAATTTATATTTTGAATTGAACTTTATTTTGCGGCTTCAATTCATAGCCAAGTGTTAGCGTTCATTGGTTTCGTTAGCCTCTAAGAAATCCCAAATATCAGTCATTGTTTTATTATATTCTTCCTCGCGTCTTATTAGTGGAGCACCATTTTGATGTTCTGCTAAGTCTCTCATTAGTGCTAATGCTTCATCAAATAACGAAACACTAACACTATATATAGATAATTCTTTACCTTTCTTATAGGCTATATCTAATGCTTGTTCTTTTGTCATAATTTTATCCTTTAAATCGGTAAATAACTATCCATACATCTGTCCGTTATTTATTTCTTTACAATCTTTTTTTGTTTTGCATTGCAAACAGTATTTACTTTTTTTGCTGTACCTTACTGTCCATAAGCATAAGTGGAGCGGTTTTTTATCTCTTATATATTGTTCGCGTAATTCTTCATCAAGATTGTTTGATTTTAGCTCTTCTGGAGTACTTATATCTTCAAATGATATACTGTATTGATTTTGAAACAAATCATTCCAATACATCCAGCTTTCACTCCTTTTTGTATATAATTCATAGGTTTTCTTACCAATTACCCAATTTAAGGGGATTTGGTTTTTATAACGAGTTTTCTGCTCAATCCTTTGTTTAAATGAAAATACTAAAAAATCAAATAGCCAATTCTCTCCTATTGAAGCTATACCAACTTGTTTATCTAAATAATCTATAAAGTTATTAATTTGTTTCTCTTGATTATTACTAGGAGAAAAACAGTAATCGTTATATTTTAAAACCTTGCTATATAAATACTCAAAATACTTAACTAGCAGAGTGTATAATTCTTGTTTGTTCATTTATAACTTGATTCTTTTTGTTAAGACTTAGACGTATTTAGTTAAATCAATACCTGAATACCTATCGTCAGCATGTCTTGCGTATAATTCATAACACATATTGTCTTTAAAAAATATTTTATTTACAAATACAAAATGAATATCAAATTTTGAACTTAAAAAATCTAATATTATTTGAGTATCGTTGTTTTTTGTTTTAAGGGTATTGGGGTAGATTATATCATACATAACTAATCCCATACATGTAACATAACAATTTTTACAAATCAAACCATCAAGTATATCAGAATAATCACCTATTCTCTCTTTTGAAGCTTTTATGTTTAATACTGGATGTTTTGGATTAGACAATTTCAATGACTCAATTTCATCTCTAATTTGCTCACTTATATATGATCCAACAAAACCTATTTTTATTTTCATCTTATTAATTTTTTGATTGACAGTACAAATATAGTTTATATATTTTAATATACAAAACAAAAGGTGAAAATAATTTTAAATTCACCTTAATTTATTGAAATAACATTTACAAACTTAATGAATATACTTGTAAATGTTATGCTAATGTAGTAAAACTCACTTGATTCCCATAGGAAGTTCCTTGGCTATTAGTAGCATAAGACCTTACATAATAGGTTGTTTCAGCCGTAAGTCCTGTTAAACTGCTTACAAACACACCTGTACCACTTCCATCACTTGTCAAACTATCTGCTATAGTAGGAAGCTCTTCTGTACTCCAACAAACACCTCTTGCAGTAACTGCATAACCACTATCATCTGTAATTTCTCCGCCACCTGTTGCTGTAACGTCCGCTATAGCTGTTATTGCATCAGTAGTTAATAAAGCTAAATTATAGAAATAAATTAAATTAATAATTTGATTAGCTGGTTGTGGTGTTCCATTTTCAGCCATATTATCATTAGATTGTTCTTCTAAGATATTAGTGGTGTTAATTATTTTCTTAAACCATATAGCAATTTTACCATCAATAGCAATATCACCTACATTAACAGAATTAAGTTCTCCATCTGATGCCTGAAATGTTGCATTTAAAGGTTGTGCATAAGTATTCGGTACAACTTCTATTTCCCCACCAACATTAAATGCCACAAAAGCAAATTCAACATTCATTTGTCGAATATCTACAGCATCTTGATAATCAAAATAAAAAGTAACATTTTCTGCTACTACACCTGTTTCATTTACTAATGCTAAAGCTATATATTCATCCCTGTTTTCACTAACCGAATAACAGCTTATGTCAGAGAATAAATTACTAAAACTATTGTTAGGTACCAAACTAGAACTTTTAAAGCCACCAAGACTTAAATCTGGCCTTGTCTGTGGTGTATCTTCTGCTGATATTTGTGTATAATATAATCTCATATCTTAATTATTTTGTAAACCAATTATTGCCATCACTATATAATTCAACCGAATCATTATTAGTGTTTATCACTTTAGTTGCAGCACCATCAATTAATTCAGAGCCTTCTGTGTCAATAGTAATATTATTTGTACCTGCATTATTGCCTGCATCATTAATTGTAATAACTCTACCTGATTGTACTTGAGCTGTTGGTAATGTTAATGAAGTCACTGCTGCTGTTGCTGTATACACTACATGTATTATGTCATCTGTTACCAACAAATCATAAGTGGCTGCATTTAAAGATGTTATGTTTGTTGAAGATGTAGAAAGAATTTCAACCCTTTTATCTTGAATTGTCATAGCACTAGCAATATTCCTTACTCTAGCAACATAAAATTCTGTACCGACAGTTCTTGCTGGAGGTGTATCTAAAACAGTTTCTAAAACTAATTCAAGATTACAGTCGTCATAAAAATAAGGCAATCTATCATTACCAGCTGGATTAATTCCAGGAGTATAGGAGCCGACCACACGATAATCTATTCCATTTTCTGGCGTAAATCCTGTTGAGCCCGATAATATTGCTGAAGTATCGCTCAATACACTCGTAACTTGATAATCACTTGTATTTGAAGCAGAATTAGGAAAATTAACTTTTACAGGATAATTACTCTGCCCTCTTAATACTTCACTAAATTTAGTTAATGTACCAGTTATATTGCCATCAGCAGCTAAATCAATAGTGCCCTCTTCTATATTACTTTCTTGATAAGATATCTTTACCCAATACCAATTGCTATCGTCAGTAACAGCCACATTGTCAATAGCTTTCTGAGTGATAATATTAATATCATCATCAACAGCATATGAATCTACAGCTATCTTAATAGTGCCAGCATTCGTTCCGCCTTCAACTTTAAAATTATCAAATGAAGAATCCTTATCAACACCAACAATTCCAAAACTATTAATTAATGATCTAAAGATACGAATATATCCATCTTCTTTGTGAAATTTATTTTGTCGATTAAGTTCTTGTAATCCTAAAAATAAATCATTTACTATATTTAATCTACTCATAATATTTAATTTTTATCCACCTCCGTTAATATTTTTATTCCAAATTAATGGACTTCCGCTTGCTAATGCTGCCCCTGTATGTGGCAATACTACACTGCCATTAACTAATGTAAGATTAACTGTAGAGTCATCAAAAATACCTGTAGTTATTCTTAAATTATTTTTAATAAATAAATATTCTCCATCATTTACAACTATAGTTGCTGTATCCGTATTATTAGAGGAGCCACCACCCCCATTTGTAAATACTGTATCTATTAAAATCCAAGAAGTTGGTTCTGTTGTGGCATCACTACCAATACCATAATAAAATGAAGCACTCCCTGATCCAGCAGAATCAATTTCTATAGAATAATCTATAAGCACTCTTATAGATGCACCCTTCCTATTACTTCCAACTGGTAATATATCAACCAATTGCCAAGCTTCATATTGAGTTGGAATATCTTGTATTACATTAATACTATTTTCAAAATCGTATGTTGCTGCCAATTCTGCAATTAAAACTGTATTTATTAATATATCATCAGCTATAGCTGTATCTGTCAAATATAATGGCATAAATCCTGCTTTAGTTAAAACAAAATCATAATTCCCATTTGTCAAATATATAATAGCAGCACCAGATGCATTTGTTAAATAATTTTCTGAAATTACAGCAATATTGGCATTTTCAACTTTAGCTGCTAATTCATCTTCAACATCAAATGTTACTGTTTTATCTCTAACAGCACCAACTGCCACAACTTTATCCACTTCAGTACCAAATGTGTCTCTAACATAAATAGTATAATTATTAACAGCTAACCCGCTAAATATATTACTCACAAAGAAATCTACGCCATTAATTGAATAAAAATAATTTGGAATACCACCTGAAGCTAATACTGTTATTACACCATCTGAAGTATCAAGTCTTGAAGTAAGAGTAACAAATGCTTGAAAATCAAGATTTGATACACCAACCGCTATAATCACTGTATCTGTAACTTGCACGGCCTCAGAATCCTCAACTAAAATATTATAAGTTGCTGGTGGTAAATCTACAAATAATCCTGTACTTTGAAAGGTGACTCCATTATCAATACTATATTGATATGTTGGCGTTCCTCCAACTGCCACTATATTTATTGTCCCATTGCCAGCACCTAAAATAGTTTCATTTGTAAATTCTACTATAATTCTTAAAGGTGTACCGCTTGGAACAAACAATTCATCTAAAAATTGATTAATTAAAACACTATTATAGGGTATTAAATATCTTGAAATAGTGTTTTTTGTTTTATTATTTGTTGCTTCTGAATTATTTTCTAAAAATGACGTTATAATATTGGGTATCATAACAAAACCATTTGCAATAGCTGTCATTAATGGCCTTACTTTAAAATCATAAATTCTTAATTCATTTGCCCCATCCCAAGTTCCACCATCAGTGGTTTCAACACCCAATTCAATAGACATGTATTTAGCTAAACTATTATTTAATATTAAATGATTGCCAAAACCAATATCTAATGTATTTACTGCATTGAATGGAATATTTTCATTAAATAAAATAAGTCTAATTAAATAATATTCATCATTCTGAAGTAATGATTCTGTATCAATAGCTGTGTTTGTTTGAGCACCATCAATAGCTGAAATAGGAGAATCTACTAGTAAAACTTCATCTTTATCATATAAATTAACTTTAAGAGATAAATAATCTCCTAAAATCACTTGTTTTACTTGAAAAGTAACTTCATAACTAATCCTAGAATCTATAAGTATTAATTTATTTTGATTTTCAGCATCTCCAATTCCTGATAAAATTGTTCCAGAAGGTGAATCTGCATTTAAGATTCTTATCACTTCTTGACTTCCATCAGTAAATACACTAACAAAACTATCTTCAATCAATGGATAATTTGATAATAAAGTAACATCTTGTGTAAATTCATAAGCCTTTATAAGATTTACAGCACCCTTTACTCCCCTATACATTGGGCTATTATTATCAATATTCCAAATGGTTTTTTCTGGTTCAATTAACCCCCAAATAAACTCATCTAAATCATTTTTTCTTAACAATCTCAACAATTCACCATCAGTAACTCTGCTATCTACACCAGTTGCTTTCGTTATTTCATTAGTTCCTCTTTCAAGAAAATTAAGATAAATAACTCCCAATAATGTTTGTAATTCTGATAAACTCATTCCAGCATTTACAAATACACCTTTTTGTTTTAAATATTCACCCAATAATATATCATTTAAGGTAAAGTCTTGAAACTCCCTAGCATATCTAACTAAAATAGCAAAAAAGTGTGTTAAGGCTCCGAAAAAAGCTAAATAATCATCATCACTTACGCCCCTTTCGCCACGCTCCATATAATTAGAAACAACACCTCTCTTATATAATTTATCCAACACATTCAATGCCCATTGAAGTACCGAATCATCATTATAATTAAAAAATTTATTAAAATATAAATCTGTAAATATTTTTGGATTTGACTGTTCTTCAATAGTTCCCAATAATGAAACAGATATAAAAGTTAATGTTTCTGTAGTATCTGTCCCAGAACGAGTATATCTATACTGAACATCAAAAATACTACTTTCACCAACAAAAGCATTAGTGACATTATCATTAGTAAGTTCTGCCCAATCACTATATGTTATTCCATTCACAGAAAACCTAAATTCTTTATAAAAAAATCTAGTTCCTGTTTCATTCAATAATATATCTGTAAATCCTGTAATAGATAGAACACCTACCATCGGGGTTTGTGAGTTTACTTGAAAAACATCACCTATTGCGGTTACATCATTATATTGTAA
>Ga0316192_10001405_pt1 | contig 17694 bp, 12 predicted proteins | sample MerIslwburrow_MG_FD_204931 | JGI IMG/M metagenome (GOLD analysis project Ga0316192, IMG submission 204931) | Coastal sediment microbial communities from Maine, United States - Merrow Island worm burrow | ecosystem: Environmental > Aquatic > Marine > Coastal > Sediment | place: USA: Maine...
CTGAAAGCGATGGGTGCATCTCTTCGAAAACAGAAGGGGTCTTTCTGAATCGTTGGCCGACTACGTGGATGCGGAAATCAATCTTGCGCTCTTTGAGTTTGAGAAGGGCTGAAAAGAGGCGTTCAGGCGCTTTATCGTACTCCCAACGGTGGTTCCAAAGAATCGTGAAGGGTTCAGTCGGTTGATGTTGGAGATCACTCCAGCTGTCATCTAGCGGAACTGGCAGACAAAAGCTTCGCTGTTCCAATATCTCGACAATGTTGCCCGGCACATGGTCAGGCATCTTTTTCAGAAGTGATTTCACACCTGTCAAAAATGTCTGTCGATTGTAGCCAGAGTTGAAGGCGATGCGTGTGGCCGAAAGAGCAGCATAGATAGAGGTGATTTTTGGCTCGATGCTTTGGTATTCATTGCCACTGGCGGGGTAATCGAACTGATTTTCATGGAAGTAGAGCAGGGAGGGGGTGCTTGCCAGTGATGGCACCATACCTTTCAGTGCTGAGAGGTCGGTCATGGAGGTGGCGATGATCAGATCGAACTTCTGTTCAAGAACATCCCGCTCCGCATAGGCCCAGCTCAGGCTGTTGCCTCTGATACGCCATGAGAAGTGTCGCGCGGGAAGTGTCAGAACAGTCCAATCATACTCCGGAAAGTTTGCCACGAGGCCTCTGCGCCAATGTTGATGGCTGACTGCGTCATATGCTGACAGGAGCAGAATTTTTTTGGTGAGCATAGGGCAAGTGTAGCCTCCATCCAGCTGCTCCGGTATACCTTCGCCATGTTCTGGACATTTCTCTCTCGTAATCTTGCCTTTCTCACTCTGGCTGGAGCCGTGGCTGCCTATCTCTATCCACCGCTATTTCTGCCCTTTAAGGATTATTTCCTCTGGTGCTTTGCTGCCACCATGTTTGCACTCGGGGTGGTGTTGCAACCCGAGGAAGCCAAGGACGCACTCTCCAGGCCGCATCAGATCGGACTCGGGGTTTTAACCCAATATAGCATCATGCCGTTGCTCGGTTTTGCGGCAGCATCGATTGCCGTCATGCAGGGGATGTCTCCGGCCATTGCACTGGGCTTTGTGATTGTCGGTTGTGCACCGGGGGCGATGGCAAGCAATGTGATTACCTACCTGGCTGGCGGAGCAGTCGCCTTCTCCATCGCTATGACGCTGGTGGCAACACTGCTCTCGCCACTGCTGACACCTCTATTGGTAGAGACGCTTGGTGGTGCCTTTCTGGAGATCCCTTTCTGGCCGATGATGAAGACCATCCTGATGACAGTGGTGGCACCACTACTGCTTGGCATGGTTCTACGCCCCCGATTGGGAGCTTATGCAAAGCGCGCAGAGATCATTGCACCCGGCATTGCAGCATTGGCGATTATTATTATCTGTAGTTATGCGGTGGCGGCCAATCATGAGCGCATCGCCGAGATATCGATCTGGATGGTACTTCTGGTTGTTGTGCTGAACGGTTTGGGATATTTGCTTGGCTGGAGTTCGGCTGTTCTCTTCGGCTTTGATCAGCGTCATAAAATCACCATGTCGATTGAGATCGGCATGCAGAATGCAGGTCTTGGCGTGGCGCTGGCGCTCAAACATTTTGAGCCGGAGACAGCCCTTCCCGGCGCACTATTTGCTGTCTGGTGCATCCTTACCGCAGCGGGGATTACCCGCTATCTGCACAAGCAGCGGGAAACAGTCGCCGCGGTTTAAGTGAGGATTTAGCGCTCGTCCATGGGTACGTAAGATTCACCATGCTTACCGGTATAGATTTGTGTCGGGCGATAGATGCGGGTGTTACCGATCATTTCTCGCCAGTGCGCCAACCATCCGGAGACGCGGGCAACAGCAAAGATCGGTGTAAAGAGATCGGTATCGATACCCAGTTTGCGATAGACAATGCCGGAGTAGAAGTCGACGTTCGGGCAGACACCCTTGGCGCCCAGTGTGGCGTTTGATAGCTCCTCAATCTTCTGTGCAATCTGGTAGGTTGGATCTTCACCAAAGCGCTCAGTGAGTTCGACATAGAGCTTTTGTAGTAGTGTGGCACGCGGATCTTTAGTCTTGTAAACACGGTGTCCAAGACCTGTAATCTTATGCTTTTTTGTGATCTTGTCATTGAGATAAGGCTCTACATTTTCTACAGAACCAATCTCATCCAACATCTCCAGCACCTCTTCATTGGCACCGCCATGCAGTGGGCCTGATAGCGTGCCAACGGCAGAGCTGATGACGGTGTAGGGGTCTGCCAGTGTTGAGCCGGTAACCATCGCCGAGAAGGTGCTGGCATTCATGGTATGTTCAGCATGCACAATCAAGGCAACATCCATAATGCGCTCAGCCAGCGGATCAGGCTCTTCACCGGTCAGCATGTAGAGGAAGTTGGCAGCATGGCTGAGGTCATCACGCGGTGGAATCGGATCATCACCTTTACGCATGCGGGCGTGGGCGGCAACCAGAGTAGGGACTTTAGAAATCAGGCGGATAGCTGCTTTATCGGCCATGCCGTAGGCCTCTTCAAGATCGGAGGTCAGGTCAGTATTGATCGGATAGAACATGCCCATGGCAGCTACACCTGCTTGAAGTGCATCCATTGGATGAGCGGAGTCGGGATAGCACTTTATCATGTCGCGGATGCTGTACTTGATACGCCGATGGTGACGCAGACGAATGTCGAAAACCTTCAGCTCTTCCTCGGAGGGGAGGTGGCCGTAGAGAAGCAGGAAGGAGCTCTCTTCAAAGGTGGAGCGCTCAGCCAACTGTTCGATATCGATGCCGCGGTACTCCAGATGGCCGATCTGACCATCAACATAGGATACGGAGGACTCTGCAACAGGGATACCTGCGAGGCCGGGCGAATAACATGGAATATCGTTAGCTTTTGACATCGGTTCTGACCTCCAGATTCATCTCTTCACCCATTAAAATGATCGAAGAGAAGCGGCAATATAGCAGAGGGGATAGCAGTTGGCAGCTATCGCTGATTATGAGGTCTCTTTCATGTCGAAATAACGATCTGCAGCCCAGAGGTTTCTTGATTCCGGATGCAGTACCTGCATTTCAGCGGCCAGACGACTATGTTTCAGTATCGCCTTAATCAACCATGAACGTTGCAGCATAAAGGGTTCGAAGCTATGGCGGGGGAGCCTTAAAAGGTGACACGGTGTTCCAGAGATAACACTGTAGGGAGCGATAAAGCCACGCAGTAGTCCGCCAAGATGGAAGAGGTCACCCGGATGCATACTGCCAATCAGGCTCTCTTTTCCACCCTTCTGATTGACCAGTAGAAGCGTACCGGATTGTACCATGAAGGCATCGGGATACTCGTGCCCCTCTTCGATCAGGATTTGCCCTGCCTTGGTAGTGGTGTTCTCAAAGATGGTCGTAACGCGGCGGCGGTCAATTTCATTGAAGAGTTTGAAAATATCATGTTTGGAAAGTACCTGAAGCACAAGCCGGTGCCGGAAGAGGTGCTCCATCATGGCGTAAAGTTCGTGGTTGGTGTTAAGCAGGGATTTCACCCGGTCATAGGGGAGCTCGATCACTTTAGTGGCAGTCGCGGTTGAGAGGGTAGCAGCACGACGCATACCGGTGAAATAAGCCAGTTCGCCAATCAGACAGGGCCTGTCATGTGTGCCGGAGAGCTTGGAGATCGGCTGGTGCGGCATCATTACATCAATCTGACCATCCTGAAGTAGCCACATATGTGCGGCAGCATCTCCCTTCTGGCAGAGCGGTTCGCCCGGTGCCAGCTCTCTTGGATAACCATGTTCAAACAGCTTGCGAATGAGAATGGTTTCACTCTCATCCGTGGCAGTGTCAATGATCTGGCCACTGCTGACTTCACCCGTCTCACTCATGATCTCACGAAGCCTGGCTGAACTCTCCTGTGCGAGGGTGTCTTCCCCGCTTTCCGGAGCATCATTGTAGTGTTTCATCAGCGATTTATAGGCAGTTAGTGCTTCAGTGTAGTCACCGGTTCGCTCACAGGCATAGGCATAACTAAGCTTCACATCCTTATCATGATGCCAGACTGGAGATTGCCACAACTCACCGTAAAGCTTACGGGATGAGTGGTAGTCACCTTTGGCAGCAGCAGACCTGGCCTGCTGAAAAAGTTTCTGATAATCCATCGCTAAATCGCACAGCTCCTTATATTGCTGTTTCCATTGTAGACGCTTTTAGTGGGTTTTGACATGTCGATCCGCTTTCCACAGATAATCATCATCCGGTTTCATCAGTTGTAGGTGGGCGGGTCTACGGGAGAATTGTAGAATGGCCTGAATGATCCAGGGTCTTCGCAGGGTGAAGGGTTCAAAATCCTGCTGTGAGAGGCGCAGCAGCTTGACGGGTGTGGCGGTGACGACCCTGTACTCGCTCTTGTAGCCGGCTAGCAGCCCGCCGAGATGGACCATATCGGCCGGGAAAATACTGGTCATCATGGAGCCATCTCCTGAGTCAGCGGAGTCGTCAAGGTGATCTTTGGAGTGCATGAAGAACATGCACCCACTCTGCAGCATGTAAGCGTAGGAGTGCTCTTCTCCTGCCTCAATCAGTACTTCGCCGGGCCCCAGTGTGACACGGTCAAAGGTTCGCATCAGACGCATACGATCAATGTCGTTGACGCGTTCAAAGACGGTGTGGCGAGTCAAAACAGGTTCAGCCCAGCGTTCATAGAGAAGTCTTTTCATGGCTGCTTTAAAGGCGGGCTCTTGTTCCTTTTGATGCCGAATGTCGGCAGTTTTAATCTCGAAAAGCTCTGCTTCGGTTGCCACCTCAAGATCGGCAGCCCTTCGTTGATCGGTGAAGAAACCGAGCTCGCCGACAAGAGCGAGGTGCCCCTCTTTCACTTCAATGATATCCGGTTCATCATATTCAGGAAGATGAACCATGATTGAACCGCTGCGCAGGAGCCAGAGACTATCCGGCATCTCCCCCTCTCGACAGAGGATGTCACCTGCTCTGAGACTTCTATATTCACCCATATCGCAGAGACGCTTCATGAGTTCTGCATCGCTTAGCGGCTCAACATCAGTTTCAAGAGCCGGCTCCGGTTGTATCTCCTCGATTTTGCTTCGCAGCCCTTCGAGAATCTTCTCGATCGAAGCTGCCGCACCTTTTTCATCACGCTCCTGATAGATTTTCAGGACTTCACAGTAGGCATCAATGGCTTGATCACGATTGCCATTTTTCTCGGTGCAGGAGGCGTACCTGACTCGAATATCCAGATCATCAGCCATTTCCGGAAATTGCAGAATCTTCTCGTAGAGCATTTCTGCTTCAGGATAGTTCTCCTGCGAGATCGCCTTTCTCACTTGACGCAGTAGCTTAGGAATCGACACGCTATGCTCCTCTTCCGAGGGGATGAGAGATGTTGACCAGATCATGCAGTCGGGCTCTGGAGATGTGGGTATAGATCTCCGTGGTGGTAATGTGGGCATGTCCGAGCAGCATCTGAACAGCACGAAGGTCAGCACCGTGGTTGAGCAGGTGTGTGGCAAAGGCATGACGCAATGTGTGCGGTGAGGGGAGTGGCAATATCCCCGCTTTCTTGGCGTAGAGCTTGATTCGCTGCCAGAAGTTCTGTCTGCTCATGGCCCGGCCTCCACGCCCCGGAAACAGATGAGGGCTAGCGGTCTGTGGTCGTTTTTGTAGCCATTCTTGTAGCCAGTTACCCGCCTCATCACCAAATGGAACCATGCGCTCTTTATTACCTTTGCCTACAACTCGAATAATCCCTGACTGCAGATCGATATTGGAGAGTGTTAGGCCAACCAGTTCGGAGACACGCAGGCCCGTAGCATACATCAATTCTAACATGCAGCGGTCGCGCAGGCCGGTGGAATCGCCGGTATCGGGAATGGCCAGCAGCAGTTCCACCTCATCTTCGCTGATCTCCTTGGGAAGGCGTCTACCTCTACGCATGTTAGGCAGTTGCCGAACCGGATGATCTTCACGAAACCCCTCTTCCTGTAGATAGTTGTACCATGTTGAGAGGGAGCTTCGACGGCGATAGATACTTGAATCTTTCAACCCTCGTTTTTTCAGGCTACCGAGATAGCTGGATATATCATCCTGAGATGCCTTGAATATCGACTGGTTAAGGTGCTGATAGAGAAACTCATGGGCACTTTTAAGGTCGGCGCGGTAGGCTGAAAGGGTCTGTGGTGACCAGCCGCGAAGCATGCCGAGCCGTTGCAGTAGCCCCTCCATACGCACTTCGTCACTGTTATGTCCATTTTGATCAGCCATCATCGGCAAGCGTAACATGGATATACAGCGTGCGAAAATAGGAGTGGGCAATTTTCCATGCTTATAGTGGTATATCTGATAAGCATGAAAGGATATTAACTGGCTTAAACTGAAAAGGCCCAGCATACTGCCGGGCCTCTCAAGGTGGTACCGAGGACTGGAATCGAACCAGCACGTCCGTGAGGACACTGGCACCTGAAGCCAGCGCGTCTACCAATTCCGCCACCTCGGCATTTCAATCGGGCAAAGTTAACGGCGGTATTTAACTTTACTCACAAATCAAACACATGCGTGTATGATTGCGGCAATCTCAGGTTTGATTGCCTATGTACTCTGTTGTTTGGAGTACACTCCTGCATCCGTGCAGGATGCCCTTGTATAAGGGCGCGCAATAGTAGAATGGAGCACTTAGGTGTCAAGGAAGAATATGAAGAAATTTGATTGGGCGGAAGCCAAGGGTAAGCCCGGTAAAGCATCCGGCCACAAATCGAGCGGTGACAAGCATAAACCCCACGGTAAAAGTGGTGGCAAAGGCGCTGGCAAACCCCGTCGCGACAGGGCACAGCATGTGCCGGGTTCAGCCGATCGAAATGAAATTATTAACGCGTTGAAGTCGATGCAGAAGGGGCTCGGCTCCATGCGTGATCTTGAGGGCGTGCTGGGTGCCAAGACACCTGATAAGCGCCGCGCTTTGAAACGACAGGTCAACACCATGCTTGAGCATGGTGAACTGGTTCAGCGTGGTAAGTATCTGAAGCCGATGGTGGGTGGCCACGCAAGTGAACAGCCTCGCGGTGATCGTAAGGGTGGAGACTCCCGTCGTGGTGGCCGTGGCGATCAGAAGGGTAGTGAAACCTTGGTCGGCAAGGTCTCCGCACATCCCGATGGTTTCGGTTTTGTTGCTGTGCCGGGTCGTAAAGAGGATGTCTTTCTGCCGCAGCAGGAGATGAAGGGTGTGATGCAGGGCGACACTGTTGAGGTGCGCACGGTCCATTACCGCGGTCGCGAATCCGGTGAGCTGGTGAAGGTTGTCGAAGAGGCTTACAACGTCATTACCGGTCAATTCATTATTCGTGGTGGCGTCGGCATGGTCGAGCCACGTTCGAAAAAGGTGGCACAGTCGATTGTGGTCGCCGCCAAGGATGCCAAGGGTGCCCATGATGGGGACTGGGTCCAGATCGAGATTGATCGTGGTACAACGCCACTGCGTGGCCGTGTATTGCAGATCATGAATGATCTCTTTAAACCTTCCAATCTGATCGATCTGATTATTGCCGAGCAGCAGCTTCCCGGTGAATTTCCCGATGCGGTGATGGAGGCGGCTAATTCGATTCCGCAGACCATCTCCCAATCGGAAGCAGCAACACGCAAAGACCTGCGCAATCTCACCTTTGTCACCATTGATGGTGAAGATGCCAAGGATTTTGATGATGCGATCTGTGTCATACCGCGTGGTGATGGCTTTGAGGTGTGGGTGGCGATTGCCGATGTGGCACATTACGTACGCCCCGGCACACCACTCGATAAAGAGGCTTTCGCGCGCTCCAACTCCTTCTACTTCCCCGATCGTGTGATCCCGATGTTGCCTGAGGCGCTCTCCAATGGCCTCTGCTCGCTACGTCCCAATGTTGATCGTCTGACCATGGCTGTTCGCATGCGTTTTGATTGCTATGGACGTGGTCGTGCAGCGCAATGCTACGATGCAGTTATCCACTCCAAGGCGCGACTGACCTATACGCAGGTGGCGGCATGGCTTGAGCATCAGGATGCAGGCGCGGAAGATTCTTCGATTCAACAGCCTGAGGTTCAGGAGATGCTATTCAATGCGCGGCGTCTGATGGCTCTGCAGGAGAAGAATCGTGAGAAGCGCGGCGCCCTTGGTCTTGATCTGCCCGAGGTTCGCCCTGTTGTGAAAGATGATGCGATCGAATCGCTGGAAGTACGTTCACGTAACGTTGCCCATCGTCTGATCGAGGAGCTGATGCTTTCGGCTAATGTGGCCGTTGCCCAGTATTTCGAGGCGCATGACTCACCCGTACTCTATCGTGTCCATCCGCAGCCGGAGCGTGAAGCGATAGATAAGGTAAACGATTTCCTGGCACCATTCGGTGCTACGATCAAACAGCAGAAGGATGGCAGTGCCCGTCCGCTCGATATTCAGGCCATTCTGCACAACTGCGAAGACAAACCTTACGGCCATGTGCTGCATCGTCTGATTCTTCGCTCCATGCAGCAGGCCAAGTATTCACCTGATAATCAGGGTCACTTTGGTCTGGCTTATGAGAGCTACTGTCATTTCACCAGTCCGATTCGTCGTTATGCCGATCTGACCGTACATCGCAGACTTAAGGCGCTGATCAGAAAGCAGGATCCGAACAAGGTGCAGCCTGCCAATGGACTCGCTTCAGTGGGTGAGCACGCCTCCATTCAGGAGCGCATACAGGTGCGAGCTGAGTGGGATGTAGAAGCAATGCTGGGAGCGCTCTATCACGCCAAGGATGTCGGTAAAGAGTTCAAGGCGATTGTATCCGGCATCAGCAAGCGCCGTGTCTTTGTCGAAATCGAAGAGTCACTGGCTGAGGCATCCATTGCCGTAGATGATCTGGGGTCACTCTTTGTGCTTGATGAGAAAAATCATCGCCTCACCGCAAAGCGTGGCGGATTCACCATCAATCTTGGCGATGAACTCGATATTCAGATTCAGTCGGCCGATCCGGTGCGCGGCATGATTAATATCTCGCTGCTAACACCAACTAAAGAGGCTGAATAATTGAAATATGAACACCCGCTTTTGGCCGAAAGCGGATGTTTAAAATTTACAACTCTTAGTAATTATGAATCGATTTTATTTCTAATTAATTGGCTAAGCTTTAAGATGTCATAAGGTTTGGAAATGATGGTATTATCAGCTGAAGGCATTTCATCTCTCAATGATTCATCTTTATCATAGCCTGTAGCAAAAATCACCTTTGCATCGGATCGAATTTTTTTGATCTGATCAAATGCTTTCGCCCCCCCCATTTTTGGCATCACTACATCCATAATAATGAGTGAAACGGTTTCTGAGTTTGCAGTGAATTGTTCAATTGCCTCAAGGCCATTAGAAGCTTCCAGCACTTGATAACCTAAGCTTTCCAACACTTCTTTTGTGGTGTTTTTAATATCAATATCATCATCAACCACCAGTATTAATTCGCCACTTACTGAGGCCATTTCACTATCTTCCCCAGAAACAATCTCCGCCTTTTGCTTCTTTAACAATGGGATGTAGATATGAACAGAAGTTCCGCTCTTAATAGCGCTTTCTATTTCGATTATCCCACCGTGGCTTTCAATTGCCCCATAAACCATAGAAAGCCCCAATCCCGTTCCTTTTCCAACTTCCTTGTTAGTATAAAAGGGCTCAAAAACACGCTGTAGATCGCCATCACTTATCCCACAGCCATTATCTCTGACAATAAGGTGTGCAAAAGTTTTGCTGTCGCTGTCTGGATGTTTGTTTAAAAACATTTCATCCGCTTCAAACGCTTCAAGCTTTATGGAAACTGTAGGGTTTGATACACCTATTAATGCATCTCGAGAATTATTTAGAAGATTCATTAACACTTGTTGAAGTTGGGTGGCATCGCCCATTACCATGAGTTTTTCATTAGAATACTCATTGTTGATCTCAATACTCTCAGGGAGACTCGTCTCACACAGCTTAGATGCCTGTTTAATGAATGAGGTTAAACCGAAAGGCTTCATCTGAACGGTGTCTTTTCTAGCAAAGACTAACAGGTTCTTGATCATCTCTGCGGCCCGAAAACTCAACTTTAACGTATTATCCAACTTCTCTATCACATCAGGTAGATTTTCGACTTTTTTCTTAGCTAGATAGAGGTTGCCAGTCATGCCTGCTAACATATTATTAAAGTCATGGGCAATGCCCCCAACGAGTATTCCGAGTGCCTCCATCTTTTGAGCTTGCCGAAACTTTTCTTCAAGGGTCGCATGAGCAGTCATGTCCTGCTGAACGCTCACGTAATGAGTGACCTCCCCGCCCTCATTCAAAATAGGAGATATTGTCATCAATGCTGGGTACTGGGTTCCATCTTTCCGACGGTCAACAATTGCCCTCTGCCAAACCTTTCCTGATGTAATAGTCTTCCACAAACGCGTATAATATTCAGGATTCTGATTCCCGCTTTTAAGGACTCTCGGGTTTTTCCCCAAAACTTCTTCAGCTAGATAGCCTGTTATTTTTGTGAAAGAAGAGTTTACATATTCAATCGTTCCCTGCTTATCGGTAATGATAACGGATTCGCCTGCCTGCTCTATTGCCCGCGACAACTTACGCAACTTATCTTCAGCAGCCTTGCTCTCGGAAATGTCCTCTACGAGTGACCAAATATACTCTTTGCTATCTTTACCCGTAACCAACATGCCATTTAAGCGAATAGGAATTGGGGTGCCATCTTTTCGAATGTACTCTTTCTCATAGGGGCCATATTTCCGGTGCTTTTGAAGTGATTCGAGTTGTTTTAATTCCTCTGATTCATACTTCTTTGGTGTTAGCGCCCAGTAATCAAGTTTGTTCAGTTCCTCTTTTGGGTAGCCACAGATATCCTGAAATGCCTGATTATAGTCAATATACTGGCCATCCATGCTGGTCAATGCGATGCCAATAGGTGAGAGGTCATAAAGACCTCTAAGCTTTTCTTCGCTCTCTGTTAGTGCTTTCGCGGCATTTTTTCGCTCAGTGATATTCCGAGCAATAGCAACGGTAAACCCCGTATCGAAGTTGGGAGAACTAACCCATTCCAGCCATATGTAATCACCTGATTTGGCGCGGTAACGGTTCTCGAAATGGACAACCTTTGTGCCTTTGATGAGTTCTTTTTCTGCTGTCTTTGTGGTGGCTTTGAGATCATCAGGGTGGATGAATTCCAGATAGCTGTGCCCTAGAATTTCATTGTCACTGTACCCTAACACATCGTTGAATGCAGGATTGATCTTAGTAAATGTGGCTGTGTTCATCTCTACTTCACAAATCAAATCCAAGGATGTCATAAACAGGGTTCTTAGCACCTCATCAAGGTCTGTGTTATTAATTTTTCCATGAGCAATCTCCAATTCCTTTCGAAGTCGGATGTTCTCTTCTACTAATTGTGAATGACTTTTATTTTTATCGCTCATATATATTTTAGAATGGCTGAGAAGGAGCATACCTTATCAGCAATGCCATAGATGCCTCCTTCAGGATTGACTACCTGTCTATAAGGCTAGTTCACTATCGATTTTTTCACAAGCCAGTGGGAGTCAAATTATGTGCGCTATTTAAATATCTAAATGTCTACTTTTGGCCGAAAGGAGACGTTCGGAATAATGGTTAGAAATAAAAAAAGCCGGGGAGAGAGACCCGGCTTTTAGAGAGAAGAAAAAAGAGTTTTAAGAGGTGGCCAGTTGTCCGGCTACAGCTTCATCCGTTCCCGGTTCTGCCTGAAGCTCTTCGATGCGCCATGCGGACTCATCTGCGAGTAGGGCCGTGACCAGTTTGTGGTTCATGTCGTGACCTGTGCGCTCACCTTCGAATGCACCGACAATTGGGAACCCAGAGAGAGCAAGGTCACCCAGTGTGTCGAGAATCTTGTGGCGAACACATTCGTCTTCGTAACGAAGACCTGTTTCGTTTACCACGCGGTACTGATCCAGCACGATGGCATTTTCCAGTGAACCGCCCAGCGCCAAGCCTGCTTTCTGTAGAGCTTCTACTTCATGCAGGAAGCCGAATGTACGGGCACGGCTTACTTCACGGGTATAGGCCTGACGTGCGAAGTCGATAGTGACAGCGCGTTCACGCAGGAGTGGATGATCATAGTCCAGCAGATATGAGATTTTGAATCCGGTTGCAGGGTGTAGAGAACAACGTTTGTCATCCTCGACTATTTCAACCTTTTTAAGAACACGTAAGACACGTTTTGCCTTACCCTGCTCCTTGATACCAGCGCACTGGATCAGAAAGACGAACGGAGCCGATGAACCATCCATTACAGGTACTTCAGGGCCACTTACCTCAATGTGGGCATTGTCAATGCCCAGACCGGCGAGCGCAGAGAGGAGATGCTCGACAGTTGAGATGTTGGCGCCATCTTTACCGATGGTGGTGCAGAGGCGTGTGTCTGTTACAAATTCGGATCTTGCTGGAATGGTGATGTCGAGGTCTGAACGACTGAATGTGATACCTGAGTTTTCGTCGGCCGGATGTAAAATCAATTCGATCTTTTTGCCCGAATGGAGGCCGATTCCGCTACAGCGGATGGAGTGATTCAGAGTTCTTTGTGAAATCATGAAATAGTTATCCTCACATTCGATTTTATTGATCGGTTGTCCGATCCGGTCGCCCGACCTATGACGGGCACACTCTTCACCATCGCCTCATCAATCCGTGATCTGTAGCACACATAATCACGCAAAATCAGAGGCGCAATATGCCATGTTTCTCGCAAACCTGCAAAACCATCACGTTTGTAATGGTTTGCATGGTGATTTGCGTAGGTTGCATGGCCTCAGTCTGCCTGACGACGAATCCAGGTTGGCACTGCCAACTGATCTTCATCATAGGCGTGGCTGTTCACAGCCTGCGGTACCGGTTGAGCCTGTTCGGTCTGGAACATCGGTTGCTGGATCGGAGCCGCCTGTTTTGGCAGAACAAAGCTGTTGTCCGATACACTTGGTACCGCTGTGACGCGAGCTGACATATCCATGTTCAGGCCGGTGGCCACCACAGTTACGCGAACCTGATCACCCACATCCTTATCGTAAACCATGCCGCAGATGATGTTGGCATCTTCATCGGCCATGTTCTGGATGATGGAGACCGCTTCATCGTACTCTGCCAGGGTCATATCTTCGTTACCGGTCACATTGACCAGAATGCCGTGGGCACCGTGGATATCGACATCCTCAAGTAGAGGTGAAGAGATGGCGTGTTCGGCTGCTTCGCAGGCACGATTTTCACCATCTGCAGTACCGGAGCCCATCATCGCCATGCCGCGAGTCTCGCTCATCACCGCTTTCACATCGGCAAAGTCGACATTCATGTAGCCGGTGTGGGTGATTAGTTCAGAGATACCCTTCACAGCCTGCAGTAGAACATCATCAGCCTTACGGAAGGCTTCGAGCATGGAGGTGTGTTTGCCGACCGCACCGATCAGCTTCTGATTTGGAATGGTGATCAGGGTATCAACATGCTTGCGCAGCTCTTCAATACCCGCTTCAGCCTGACGCAGACGACGTTTGCCTTCAAAGTTGAATGGCTTGGTCACTACGGCGACGGTCAGTACGCCCATCTCTTTGGCGACTTCAGCAATGATTGGCGCTGCACCGGTTCCGGTACCGCCGCCCATGCCTGCTGTGATGAACACCATATCGGTGTTCTGGAAGAACTCACGTAGATGCTCACGCTCGGATTCGGCTGCATCGCGGCCGATCTGAGGGTTGGCACCGGCACCAAGGCCGCGTGTGATATCGGTTCCAAGCTGCAGCTTGGTATCGGCACTGCTGTGTTCAATGGCCTGTGCATCGGTATTGGCAACGATGAAGTCGACACCGCGCAGACGATGTTCGATCATGTTGTTCAGCGCGTTACCGCCTCCGCCTCCGACACCGATGACTTTTATATTTGCCGATTGGGCACTGTTATCTTCAAATGTGTATAAAGTTGACATAACTTTCTCCTCTCTTCTCTCTCTTTTGTTTTTCTCTTCTCGTTTTTTCTTCTTTCTCTTTCTTCTCTTTCAAACTGTTTAAGCGGTATCACCAAACCAACTTCGCATCCGTTTCCAGATATTCGGGAACATGTTTTGGTCATTGCTCTTAATCGGTCTGTGCTGGCGATAGCGCTGTCCATAAAGGATCAGGCCAACACCGGTGGCGTACATCGGACTTGAAACAACATCGACAAGTCCACCGACACCCTGCGGGCGTCCCAGACGAACCGGCAGGCTGTCGAAGGTCTCTTCAGCGAGTTCCACCATGCCTTGTAGCAGGGCACTACCGCCTGTTAAGACCATGCCGGCTGCGACCAGTTCCTGATAACCGGAGCGTTGCAGTTCGGCTTTCACCAGCTCGAACAGCTCCTGTACGCGGGGTTCCAGAATCTGGGCCATCACCTGACGTGGCATCGGGCGGGGAGGGCGACCTCCCACGCTTGGCACTTCGATCTGATCTTCAGCCGAAACCAGCTCCACCATGCAGGCACCATATTTCTTCTTCAGTTGATCGGCTTCGCGCGCAGAGGTGCGCAGACCAACCACCAGATCGTTAGTGAGATGATCGCCACCAATCGGAATGACGGCGGTATGACGAATAGCGCCATCAATGAAGACGGCGATATCGGTGGTGCCACCGCCGATATCGATCAGTACGACACCGATATCCTTCTCATCCTGACTTAACACCGCTTCACTGGAAGCGACCTGTTCCAGTACCATGTCGGCAACATCAAGATCGCAGCGGTTACAACACTTCACAATGTTCTGTGCTGATGAGACGGCACCGGTAATAACATGCACCTTGGCCTCAAGACGGACTCCGCTCATGCCGATCGGTTCGCGGATACCATCCTGATGATCGATGATGTACTCCTGTGGCAGGATATGAAGAATCTTCTGATCGGCCGGGATATTCATCGCCTGTGCCGCATCGATAACACGGTTCACATCCTCTTTGGCCACTTCATTATTCTTGGTGGCGACCACACCATGACTGTTGTAGCCACGGATATGCGATCCTGCGATACCGGTGTAGACCGATTTGATATCAACACCGGCCATCAGTTCGGCCTCTTCCACAGCCAGCCGGATTGATTCAACCGTACTTTCGATGTTGACCACCACACCTTTGCGAAGTCCTCGTGATGGATGAGTGCCGATGCCGATGACATCCAGTTTTCCATCCGGTGCCGATTCGGCAACGATGCAAGCGATCTTGCTTGTGCCGATATCGAGCCCGACGATAACCTGTTCATGCTTGGACATTTAAATTACCCCCTCTTGTCCGGCCGGACGAACAAACCAACGTGATGTCGTCCGGGCATCTACACGCCAGTGGCCGGAACGCCACCGCGGTTTTTGTAGAAGGCTGCTAACCTTGCTGATCGCATGTGAGACATGCTCATTTCGTGAAATCATCCACTGTTGCCCCTGATCAAAATTTATTTTCCAACTGCTGTTGCCGGCCAACAGTTCGCTGATACGTGAGAAGTAGCTTGGCTGTAGCGACTGCATCGAACGCAGCAGCGCACAAGCCTGATGAATGTCATCCTGCTCAAGTCGCAGGATTGGAAGGTCTGCCATCTCTGTGTTCTTGACCTGGCGATAGGCCTTTCCATGCATGTCGACAAGGAAGACATGGCTCTCTTCATTATGCCACAGACCCACTGGTGTGCGGGCGATGGCATTCAGGTAGAGGGTGCCGGATAGGGTTCTCTGCACGGAGACCTCTTCAAGATCGGCAACAGAAGTCAGTAGGTGATTGCGTACAGCGCCGGGGCGTGTCGACCAGAAGTCATAATCAGACATGCTGTTCATGGCAGTATCAAGCTGCTGTTCGAGGTTTACGGCATCGTGTCCATCCACCGCGATCTCCCAGGAGGTGACACGGAAACTCTGGTTCAGCAATAGCAGGGTTGAAACGGTCAGGATTACTGCAAGTACCGAACCAAGGGTGATGGCGATCTTTCTGCGCATCGATTGACGGCGCTGTTGTAGCTCTGCCTGAGCTACGCGACGAGTGTTACCGCGGCTCATGCATTCACCTCGATGGTTTCACTAAGTCCGGCCATAGCCAGAATCTGACTGCAGAGTTCGTCAAAGCTGATACCCGCCGCAGCTGCAGCCTTGGGTAATAGACTGGTTTCGGTCATGCCCGGAATGGTGTTAACCTCAAGGATTACAGGCTCGCCACCATCGGCGACAATCATGTCGACTCGTGGTGCCCCGCAGCAGCCTGTTGCGACAACAGCTGCTTCAGCCCGCTCCATGCAGAGGCGCAGGGTTTCAGCCGGGATACGGGCTGGGCAGAAGTACTGTGTTGCCCCAGCTGTATATTTCGAGGCAAAGTCATAAACGCCCGAGTTGGGAGCAATCTCGACAATCGGAAGAGCCTTACCATTCAGTACGGAAACCGCGATCTCAACACCCTTGACCGGCATCTCAGCCATCCAATAAACCGGATTGGAGATATTGAGTGCATCCCAATCCTCCTGACTGTTCAAAAAGTGGAGGCCAACACTGGAGCCTTCAGCCACAGGCTTGAGGATGACCGGATAACGAGATGGCCCTTCAGTGGTAAGCGGAATATCGAAAGGTGCTTTAAGCCCCGCCTCTTTCAATGCGATTTTGGTCAGTCGTTTCTGCATACAGAGAGCCGAGGCGGTCACGTCGGAACCGGTATAGGGAATCTCCATGATCTCCAGTAGCCCCTGTACGGCACCATCTTCGCCCAGTGTGCCGTGCAGAGCGATGAAGGCAGCATCAATACCGGCTGCCTGAATCTGATTCGGCCAGTTGGCCGATGAATCGTTGCTAAGATCAATACTGATGGCATTGAGGCCACTGCGTTTAAGGGCTGCTAGTACCGCACTGCCGGAGCGCAGTGAGATTTCACGTTCGCTCGAGTTGCCGCCCATCAGTACACCGACTTGATTAAAAGGAAGTGTCATGCAGCACCTCCCAGAATCCGAACTTCCGGCTCCAGCACGACACCGAACTGCTTCTCTACAGCCTGCTGGGCCATATTGATCAGAGTCAGCACATCTTCACTGGTGGCCTGACCCTCATTAACAATGAAGTTGGCGTGGGTGGATGAGATGCGGGCATTGCCGATCTTCTTACCTTTCAGGCCAACCGCCTCAATCAGGCGGGCAGCGTGATCACCTTCAGGATTCTTGAAGACAGAGCCGCAGTTGGGCAGTGCTAGGGGCTGGGTGCTGCTGCGCTGCTTGCGCATGGTGCGCATCCGTTCACGAATCGCTTCAGGATCGTCACTGTTCAGTTTGAAGGTGCCGGAGATGACCAATGTTTTAGCTGGCAGTTCGGTATGGCGATAGGCCATGTTCAACTGCTCTTTCATCATGCTCTCGATCTCACCGTTCCTGTGCAGCACTTCAATGGAGAGCAGGGTATCTGAAACCCATTGGCCGAATGCGCCTGCATTCATGGCAATACCACCACCCATATCACCCGGCACAGTGGCCAGAAACTCAAGGCCTGCCAGTCCCTGTGTAGCACAGAGCTGTGCCACCTTGCTCATGCGGGCTCCGGCACCGGTTACCATGGTATCTTCATTAACCGTGACCTCGGAGATGTCGCCGAAATCGAGGACAACGCCATCAAAACCATCATCGGTGATGAGTAGATTGCTGCCACGCCCCAATGGCAGGATACGGACCTCTTCAG
>Ga0316192_10001409_pt1 | contig 17670 bp, 13 predicted proteins | sample MerIslwburrow_MG_FD_204931 | JGI IMG/M metagenome (GOLD analysis project Ga0316192, IMG submission 204931) | Coastal sediment microbial communities from Maine, United States - Merrow Island worm burrow | ecosystem: Environmental > Aquatic > Marine > Coastal > Sediment | place: USA: Maine...
CTATTCTCAGCTTCAATGGTGAAGATGGCGTTGCCTTTCAGTGGGACGATATTAGTGAGGATATGAAATCAGCGCTAATTGCAGGCGATACTATTGCTGTAGATGTCCCGGATACCGCAAAAGGCCAACAACGCCTCAATTATCTCCGCGGTCAAACCATTGCCGGTTTCAGGCAGCGCAACTCTCTGCTGGGCGATATTGCCAACTCCAGCCCGGTTCATGTCGGCGCACCTGCAAGCAGTTATCCTGACACCGCCCCTTATGGCGATGACAATCAGCGCTATTTCAGCTTCTGGAACAGCAAAAAAGATCGCACCCCAGTCATCTATGTTGGCGCCAACGATGGCATGTTACATGGCTTCAATGCCCAGACCGGCGCAGAATTAATCGCCTATGTACCAGAAACTGTCGTACCCAACCTGCATCAGCTCACCGACCCTGACTACGAACACCGCTTCTTTGTTGATGAAACACCATCCGTTGCCGATGCCTTTTTCGCTCAACATGATGTGGGCACAGAAAACTGGAAAACCGTTCTTGTTGGTGGCCTGGGTGCCGGTGGCAAAGGTTTATTTGCACTGGACATCACTAGCCCGACCAACTTTTCTAACGCCAATGCTGCAAATACTGTGTTGTGGGAATTTAACGCTGCAGACGACCTTGATCCGGATGTCGCTGGCGATATCTCCGACCTGGGCCACACCTTTAGTCAGCCGGTAATCGGGCTGATGGAAGATGGCCGCTGGGCAGCAATCATCGGTAATGGCTATAACTCGGATTCAGGTATCGCCACTCTATTTATCATTTATCTCGATGCCAACCCTACCGACACCAATGGCTGGCAGGAAGGTAGCGACTACGTCAAGATCAGCACCACGGTTGGAGAACCTGCCGACGCCGACAAGAACGGTCTGTCATCACCCACCGCAATCGACAGCAATGGCAACGGCAAAATAGATCGTGTTTATGCCGGTGACCTGGAAGGCAATATGTGGGCCTTTAACCTGTCTGACAGCAGCGACACCACAAATTGGGATGTTGCCTACGAAGCTAATTCAACCAAGCAACCACTGTATCAGGCCAAAAACGCTGCTGGCGATGTGCAACCGATCACGGTCAAACCCAGCGTAATTCGTAATCCATCGCAACCAACCCTTAGCAACACCAGACCTAACCTGTTGGTATTGTTCGGCACTGGTCAATACCTGACCCGCCATGATCTCGACAGCACCCAGACTCAAAGTTTTTACGGCGTTTGGGACAAAGGTCAGGCTATCGTGATGACAGATAATGAACCCAGAACCGACAAACTGATTGCGCAAACCATCACTGAAGGCGCAGACAGCGGGCAAAATGCTGTTGAAGCCCGCATTACCTCAGACACCTACGTACCTTATAACGAAAGCGGCAACAGTCAGCGTTTTGGCTGGTATATCGATCTGAACACAGCCAGCGCGGCAACCGGCGAACGGGTTGTCAGTGATGCAGTGGTCTTCAATGACACCGTCTTTTTCACCACCTATATCCCAGATAATAATGCCTGTGGTTCAGGTGGTGATGGCTGGTTCATGTTTCTGAATGCGGCCAATGGTGGGCACCCTGATGCCCCTATCATCAATATTAATAGAGACTCTATAGTCAATGAGGATGATGATGTCTCTATTGGTGATTTCACTAACACAGCACCATCAGGATTAAAGACAAATAACACCCTCGCTAGTCCAACCCTGGACCTAAGCGGCTCAGTCCTGATTCATACAAATAATGGCATTGACAAGCACGAAGTCGATCTGGGTGGCAACAATTCCAGCAGACGCATCTCCTGGCGTGAACTACGGCAAGACTAAAATGAGAACAGCGGTCTAAAAAAGCTCATCTTACATAATAGGTTTGATCAAGCGCGCCCCTGAACACTGTGGAATTGAGTTATAGCCGGGTGCAATTTTTTAACTAGTCTAGGGACACTTCAACCAATCATCTGTCGAAATTTTTTACAATAAACATTGATATTTTCTATACGTTTATTATAAACGAGGTAAAAAGCACTGATTAATGCCACAACCTTTATTTTTTAACCTGTCCGAAAATAATCTTAATATACTGAGTTAACAAGCTATTCTAGGCAAGCAGGCTACATAGTCTGTATCTCTGATTGTCCCTCCCCAAAGATTTGGCATGAAACGTGCACTTAAGTAACTACAGAAATAGTTGGGCAGCCCATGAGTTTTGAAGGTTTACTGGGTTGTTATAACACCGCCCTGTTACACAAAGTTGTTCATAATCGACTCAATAATAGAAAAATAACAATAGGAAAGATCCCATGAGAAAAATTCTTTTAGCAACGGCACTACTGGCCTTAACTGGCGCCGCTCAAGCTACACCAATCACTTTTTTTGGAGAAGACCCCGTTACCGCCGGTGTTCTAGGCCCTAACTCTGCAGCTGCTCGTGCTAGCTTTTTGAGCAATCTGACCGGAGTTGGCAACGAAGATTTCGAGAGTTTTACTATTGGTGATTCAGCGCCATTGGCCCTCACATTTCCTGGCAGTACGACTTCATTGACGGCTGACCTGACAGGAACAGGTTCCATTGATACTGCCGGTTCCGGTAACCCCGGTCGTTTTGCAACCTCAGGCGTAAACTTCTGGGAAACCAGCACCGGTAGTTTTGGCATTAATTTCGCTAACGCAATCAGCGCCTTCGGTTTTAACGGCATCGATATTGGTGACTTTGTAACCAATCAATTAACACTGACATTGACCGATAGCAGTGGTGGCACATCATCCCTGGCAGTCCCCCACTCACTAAATATCGGTAACAGCGACAACGCTACCCTGTTCTTTGGTTTTTATGATACAGCAACAACATATACCTCTATCGCATTCACCAATGCAGGTGGTGGTGATGTGTTTGCTTTTGATGATATGGTCATCGGTGATCGCGGACAGATTACTCCCAATGGCGACGTTCCAGAACCAAGCATTCTAGCTCTGCTTGGACTAGGGCTTGCCGGCATCGGTCTTCAGCGCCGAAAGTTAAAGGCATAAGTCTTTATAGCACCCAAAGAACCCCGCTTCAGCGGGGTTCTTTATTTCAATTCTTTAGGCATAGAGAAAACAATATTTTCTTCCTTACCACTGAGCTGTTCGACCTTACCAACGCCCCATTCTTCAAGCAGGGCAACTACTTCGTTGACCAACACTTCTGGCGCTGAAGCACCAGCGGTAACACCGACACTACTAATGCCTTCCAGCCAGGCCGGTTGAATTTCACCAGCGTTATCGATCAGATAGGCCTTGCAGCCCATCTTCTCGGCAATCTCACGCAGGCGGTTTGAGTTGGAACTGTTGGGCGAACCCACCACCATGATCAGATCACTCTGCCCAGCCAGGTCTTTGACAGCGTCCTGGCGGTTCTGGGTGGCGTAACAGATATCATCATTACGTGGCCCGACAATCTCGGGAAATCGTTTTTTCAAAGCGTCAATCACCGAGCGGGTGTCATCGACAGAAAGCGTAGTCTGGGTGACAAAACCAAGCTTGCCAGGATTTTTTACATCAAGGCTTTCAACATCAAACGGTGTCTCAACCAAGTGAATGCCACCCGATTCGCCATCATATTGGCCCAGAGTGCCTTCAACTTCTGGATGGCCGGCATGACCGATCAACACCACCTCATAAGCATCACGGGCAAAACGCGCCACTTGCAGGTGCACCTTGGTCACCAGCGGACAGGTGGCATCGAACACCTTCAGACCGCGACGTTTGGCCTCACTCCAGACGGCCTGCGACACCCCATGGGCACTAAAGATCACCGTGGCATCGTCCGGCACTTGATCCAGCTCTTCAACAAACACTGCGCCGCGTTCGCGCAGGCCATCAACCACAAACTTGTTGTGCACCACTTCATGACGAACATAGATCGGTGCACCAAACAGCTCCAGGGCACGCTCAACGATACCGATGGCACGATCGACCCCGGCACAAAAGCCTCGTGGATTGGCGAGCAAAACAGACATCACTATTTCCTTAACTTTGAGGCTTACGCCCTCTGAAACTATCAACTATCAACATCACCGCCCCCAGGAAAATCGCCGAGTCAGCAATATTGAATGCCGGCCAATGGCATGAGACAACACCGCCGCTAAACAACTTGCCAAAAAATGGCAGGCAATCATTGGCCAGATAAAAGACGTCGATAAAGTCGACCACGTAACCAAGATAAATCCGATCAATTACATTGCCGATAGCACCACCCAAAATCAAAGACAGCGCAATTGCCAGACTGATTTCTGCGCGGCCAAGCTTTTTCAGCCAATGAATGATGTAGCCCGATACCAGCAGTGCCAGGGTAATAAAAAACCAGCGCTGCCAGCCACCTGAACTGGCGAGAAAACTAAACGCCGCACCAGTGTTATATGACAAAGTAAAACTCAGTCCGGTAAAGATCTCGACCGGCGTATACAGGTGCAAGGCGCCATTGGCCCACAACTTACTCGCTTGATCGAGCACAACCACCAGCACCGCCAACCACAACCAACGCAACATATACTATTCTCGACTAAGCAAACTGACGTGCTTCGCCATCACCGGCAACATTGTCGACACAGCGGCCACACAGTTCAGGGTGTTCGGCATTGGCACCGACGTCTTCACGATGATGCCAACAACGCACACACTTGGTGTGTTCAGATGCTGCCACGGCAATCCACAGCTCGTCATTGGATTCCAGCGTATGGTGTGATGCCTGTTCCGGCACGACAGTTGTGTCGTGTACCCGTACCGCTGATGTGATCAGGACAAAACGCAATTCATCAGCCAACATTTCCAGCTGCGTTTTCAGTTCGCTGCCACAATAAAGATCCACCTCGGCATCGAGTGAACCACCGATTTCACCGGCAACACGCAATGCTTCCAGCCGCTTCTTCACCACCTGACGTACCTGTAACACCTGCTGCCAGAAATCAGCACCCAGGGCATCATCGCTGATCTCGGGCAATTCATACCAGGTAGTCAGAAATACCGACTCAGCGCGTTGACCAGGAATATTGCTCCACAGCTCTTCGCTGGTGAATGACAGAATCGGCGCCAACCAGCGCGTCATCGCCTCGATGATGTGATACATGGCGGTCTGACAGGAACGACGGGCAACACTGTTTTCCTGAGCGGTGTACTGACGATCTTTGACGATATCAAGATAAAAACCACCCAGATCAAGAGCGCAGAAGTTATGCACCTTTTGATAGATATGATGAAACTCGTAACTGTCGTAGGCCTGTTTGACCTCATCCTGCAAGACACGGGCACGTTCAATCACCCAACGATCCAGCGCCAGCATTTCATTTGCGGGTAGTGCGTGCTGGGCAGGATCAAAACCATTGATATTGGCCAACAGAAAACGCGCCGTGTTACGCATACGGCGATAGGCATCAGCGGCACGATTCAGGATCTCATCCGAGACTGTCATCTCAGCACGATAATCGGTCGCTGCCACCCACAGGCGGAGGATGTCAGCACCGAGAGAGTTAGCTATTTTTTGTGGTGCAACGATGTTGCCCTTGGACTTGGACATCTTCTGACCCTTGGCATCAACGGTGAAACCATGAGTCAGGACAGCTTTATAGGGTGCTTCGCCATGCATAGCCACAGAAGTCAGCAAGGATGACTGAAACCAGCCACGATGCTGATCCGAACCTTCCAGATACAGATCCGCTGGCAGCCCCAATTCAGACCGACGTTCCAACACTGCCGCGTGAGTGGTGCCGGAATCAAACCAGACATCCAGCGTGTCACTGACCTTGTCGTACTGTGCCGCTTCATCACCTAGCAGTTCGCTGGCATCCATTTCAAACCAGCCATCAACGCCAGCCTTCTCGATACGTTGCGCAACCTGCTCGATTAATTCCTGAGTACGCGGATGCAATTCAGCGGTTACCTTGTGCACAAACAAGGCTATGGGCACACCCCAGGTACGTTGACGCGAAACACACCAGTCAGGCCGTTTTTCCACCATGCCCTCGATACGAGCTTGACCCCAATCCGGCAGCCACTGAGCAGCCTTGATTGCCGTCATGGCCTGATCACGCAGGCCATTTTGATCCATGCTGATAAACCACTGCGGCGTGGCACGAAAGATAATCGGCGTTTTGTGGCGCCAGCAATGCGGATAGCTGTGACGCAAGGCCATGGCACGCACCAGCTTGCCCTTGCTCTTTAATACTTCCAGCACAGAGTCGTTGGCCTTGAAGACATGTTCGCCGGCAAACAGCTCGGTATTGGGCAGGAACTTGCCATCACCACCGACCGGATTATCAATCTTCAGGTTATAACGCATACCGACCACGTAATCGTCCTGACCGTGTCCAGGGGCGGTATGTACTGCACCGGTACCGGCATCGGTAGTGACGTGGTCACCAAGGATGATGGGGACTTCGCGATCATATAAAGGGTGCGCCAATTCCAGGCCTTCCAGCTCGGAACCCTTGCAATAGGCAACCACACGATAGTCATCGATTTCATAACGACCCATGGTGTCTTTAACCATGGCTTCACCAATCAGCAGCCGTTCGACACCATGTTCGGCATTACATTGAATCAGGGCATAGTCCAGCTCAGGATTCAGACACACGGCCTGATTGGCAGGCAGGGTCCAGGGAGTGGTAGTCCAAATGACAACAGAGATAGGCCCCTCACCTTCATGGTCTTCGACGTGATGGCAACGCTGCATCAAGGCCGCATCATCCAGCACTGTAAAACGCACATCGATGGCTGGTGAGGTTTTATCTTCATACTCAACCTCTGCTTCTGCCAGGGCAGAACCGCAATCAACACACCAATGCACCGGCTTGCTACCTTTATGCAGATGACCATTTTTGACGATACGGCCGAGGCTGCGAACAATGTCGGCCTCAAACTGAAAGTCCATGGTCAGATAAGGATTATCCCAATCACCAACCACGCCCAGACGTTTGAAGTCTTCACGTTGTTGCTCGACCTGCTTGCCGGCATATTCACGGCATTTTTTACGAAAGGTGGCAGCATCAACCTTGTGACCGGCCTTGCCAACTTTTTTCTCAACCTGCAGTTCAATCGGCAGACCGTGGCAGTCCCAGCCCGGCACATAGGGGGCATCAAAACCGCCCATGGTCTTGGACTTAACGATGATGTCCTTCAACACCTTGTTGACCGCATGGCCGATATGGATCTGGCCATTGGCGTATGGAGGGCCATCATGAAGAATGAATTTGTTGCGGCCTTCACCTTGCGCTCGCAGCTTGCCGTAGAGATCCATATCCAGCCACTGCTTGACCATGTTGGGCTCACGATTGGCCAGATTGGCCTTCATCGGAAATGCCGTCTTAGGCAGGTTTAAGGTGTGTTTGTAATCAGCCATCTCGTACTCTTCAATGTCGAAATAAATGTAGGGTGGGTTAGCGCAGCGTAACCCACCAAGCATCGCCTCTGGCGATACAAATCATAATCCAGATGCGTCGCTAACCGCGACAAACCGGTGGGTTACGCTGCGCTAACCCTCCTTACATCTAACGTTGTGCGAAAAACTTTCGTGCCGCTTCGCCATCCAAACCGATCTGTTGCTTTAAGGCATCGAGCGAAGCAAAGCGCACTTCATCGCGTAGCTTGTGCAGAAAAATCACTTCTACGTAGCGACCATAAATGTCGCCATCAAAATCAAACAGGTGAACTTCCAGCAGGCCACGCGTGCCATCCACTGTCGGCCGCACGCCGACATTGGCCACACCTGCGACAGGCTCACCTTCTATACCAAACATCTCCACTGCAAACACGCCACATACGGGTGTCGCCTGGCGATGCAGATGGATGTTGGCAGTAGGAAAACCCAGGTCACGGCCACGCTTGTCGCCATGGGCCACCCGGCCACTCATACGATAGTTGCGACCCAACAGTTTTTCCGCAGTAGTCATCGCCCCCTGCGCCAGCGCCTCGCGCACCCGGGTGCTGCTGACACGTTCGCCATCCACCTGAAAACTGTGCATGCTCACCACCTGAAAACCGTATTTTTTTCCAGCCGCCTTAAGCATGGCAAAATCACCCTGGCGTTGAAAACCAAAACGGAAATCATCACCTACCACCAGGTAGCGCACATCCAGACCTTCAACCAATAGCTGGCGAATAAATCCATCGGCCGACAGCTGGGCCAGATGATCACTGAATGACAGACACACCACCCGCTCAACCGAATAACGCCGCAGCGCCTGCAACTTCTCCCGCAGCCGGGTCAACCTTGGCGCCTCGGCGGCAGCACCAAAAAACTCCTGTGGCTGCGGCTCAAATGTAATCACTACTGTCGGCAGATTCATCCGCCCAGCTGCCTCGGCCAGCTGCCCCAACACGGCCTGATGACCAAGATGAACGCCATCGAAATTGCCAATCGTGGCAACACAAGCTCGATGTTGTGGCCGCAGATTGTGAAAGCCACGAATTAATTCCATTTCAGATCCGGTCCACCTGGCTCACAAAGCTCAAAGGCGCTTATTATAAGACACCTTATATTAATGTCATCGAATTAAGCACCTTTTTGCTGCCAAAGCTGACGAAACTTAACCCCGCTCAATAGCAGCACGGCAAAATAGAGCACCGCCCCGGCAGCAATCCATAACAACAACTGCATCGCCCGCTGCCAACCACTCCATGCAAACCAGGCCTGCAAGTCACCGGCGCCCCACCACAGCAATGCAGCCATGACCAGATTGGCCAGCAATACCTGCATCATTAACTTCATCCAGCCAGCTTCCGGGTTATAAACCCCTTCGCGCCGCAATACACGAAACAACAGAAAGGCATTGAGAAACGCAGACAGTGACGTCGCCAGCGCCAACCCGGCGTGAGCCAGGGGAAACACCAGAATCAGGTTCATCACCATATTCGAGACCATGGCGATAATACCTATCTTCACTGGCGTTTTGGTGTCCTGACGGGCATAAAAACCTGGCGCTAACACCTTGACCAGGATAAAACCCATCAGGCCAATGGAATAGGCCATCAGGCTGCGGGTCGCCATCTCAACATCATGCGGACTAAACTCTCCGTATTGGAACAGCGTAGTCAGCATCGGCCCAGCCAGCAGAAACAATCCCACCATGGCTGGCGTACCAACAATCAGCACCCAACGCAGCGCCCAATCCAGGGTTCTGGAAAAGGCCTCCGTCGAGGCCGCCGCATGCTGCCGCGAAAGATTGGGCAAGATCACCGTTGCCAGGGCAATGCCAAACACCCCCAGAGGGAACTCCACCAATCGGTCGGAGAAATAGAGCCAGGTAACACTGCCGGTGACCAGGAATGAGGCGATCAGCGTGTCCAACAATAAATTAATTTGCGCCACCGATGAGCCAAAGATGGCCGGGATCATCAATGCCTTTATCTTCTGTACACCCTCACTTTTTCGATTAAAACGTGGCCGCGGCAGCAGTTTCAATTTGGCCAGAAAGGGAAGCTGAAACAGCAGTTGCGCCATACCGGCAAAAAACACCCCCCAGGCCAGGGCCATGATAGGCTCATCCATTTTTGGCGCCAGCCACAGGGCGCAGCTGATCAACACCAGATTCAACAAAACCGGCGTAAAGGCTGGCACACCAAAGCGGCCATAGGTATTGAGGATGCCGCCGGCAAAGGCGGTCAGCGAGATAAAGAAGATATAAGGGAAGGTGAATCTAAGCATATCGGTGGCCAGGTCATACTTACCTGGCTCATCAATAAAACCCGGTGCAAAGATAGCAATCAGCACCGGTGCTGCCAGCACACCTATAATCGTGATCAGCAACAGCACAGCACCAAAGGTTCCGGCGACATCATCGGCCAATCGCTTGGTTTCATCGTGCTCGCGCTGGGTTTTGTATTCCGACAATACCGGCACAAAGGACTGAGAGAAGGCACCCTCGGCAAACAGGCGACGCATGAAGTTGGGGATCTTGAAGGCGACGAAAAAGGCATCCGTTGCCATGCCGGCACCAAAAATGCGTGCCACCACCATGTCACGAACAAAACCCAGAATCCGCGACAGCAGGGTCATGCCACTCACCGTGGCCGTCGATTTGAGCATTTTTTTAGTCATAAGCCCCTGTTTTTATTATTTTCTATGTCTTTTCTGAATTCTACTCGTTCTATCTAAAAAACACACAAACACTAGCTCATGTTGTTACCAGCATGGTTATTTATAGAGTGAGAAACATCAACTACAGTTGACAAGCTGACGCCATTCAGGCATATTTACGCGCCTCTGAGGCCTCACAGTTTTTGTGGGTCGGATTGATTGATTAGAATTTTTTTAGGAGCCCTACCTTGGCTAACTCTGCACAAGCTAAAAAACGCGCCCGTCAGGCTGAAGTCAGCCGTCAACACAACGCAGGCCTGCGCTCCAAGCTGCGCACTCATATCAAAAACGCCGTTAAAGCGATTGATGCTGGCAACAAAGAAGATGCACAAGCTGCATTTACTGCTGCCGTACCTGTTATCGACAACATGGCCGGCAAAGGCATCATCCACGCCAACAAGGCCGCTCGTCATAAGAGCCGCTTGAATGGTCACATCAAAGCGATGGCCTAAGCGTTAAAGCATAAACAATAAAAAAACCGGCTTCTAGCCGGTTTTTTTATGCCTGCCCATCAAGGCTTTTAATGAACAAAAAAGCTCCCCGCCTAAGCTAACACCAGATTATCCCTGTGAATCAACTCTGATTCATCCACATAACCCAAAATTGATTCAATCCTATCGCTGGACTGCCCCATAATTTTGCGCGCTTCATCAGCAGCGTAATTCACCAGACCACGTGCAATCTCACGACCATCAGGGCCAACACAGGCAACCACTTCACCACGGCCAAAACCACCCTCAACCGCAGTCACGCCGACAGGCAACAGACTACGGCCAGAATCACGCAAAACATTTACCGCGCCCTCATCCAGCACCAGCTTGCCACGCAATTGCATATGCCCAGCCAACCACTGCTTACGCGCAGCCAAGGGCTGTTTGCCTGGTGTAATCAAGGTGCCAATCTCTTCACCGGCGGCGATCTGCTGCAACACTGTAGGTTCACGCCCGGGCGCGATCAAAGTCGCCGCACCAGAACGGGCGGCACGCTCAGCAGCACGCACCTTGGTCAGCATGCCGCCACGCCCCAGACTGCCGACACCGCCGCCTGAAGCCATTTTTTCTAATTCAGGATCACCCGCCTGACGCTGATGAATAATAGAAGCATTCGGATTTTGACGTGGATCAGACTCATACATACCCGCTTGATCGGTCAACAGCACTACCAACTCTGCCTCAACCAGGTTCCCCACCAACGCCGCCAGGGTGTCATTATCACCAAAACAGATTTCATCCACGGCAACAGTGTCATTCTCATTCACCACTGGCACCACCCCCAGATCAAGCAGGGTGCGCAAAGCACTACGGGCGTTGAGATACCGACGCCGATCCACCAGGTCTTCATGCGTCAGCAGCACCTGGGCGGTATGGATATCATATTGTTGAAAACGAGATTCATAGGCCTGAACCAGACCCATCTGACCGACGGCGGCCGCGGCCTGAAGTTGATGGATAGCATGCGGACGTTTATTCCAGCCAAGGCGTTTCATACCCTCAGCCACGGCACCAGATGAAACCAATACCAACTGAATACCTTGCTTGCGCAACGCGGCGATCTGATCAACCCAGGCGGCGATCAATTCGTAATTCAAACCCTGGCCATCATTGGTCACCAGCGAACTACCGACCTTGACCACCCAGCGTTTTGATTGACCCAGTTGTTGGCGTAACGACATAGAAATCACATAGAAAGAAAAACTGAACGTATTGTCGCGCGTCAGTCGTCGCTTGTCACCGGGTGTTGCTCAAGATATTCCATGATTTGATAGACCAACGGCTGAGTATTAGTCTTATTAATAGCCGCTATTTTGAAAACCGGGCCTTGCCAATCCAGACCATCAATAATTTCCTGGCAGCGTTGTTCGCGCTCTTCTTCAGGCAACAAATCAATCTTATTCAACACCAACCAACGTGGCCTACCGGCAAGATCAGCACTGTATTTTTCCAGTTCTTTAGCAATCAGACGGACGTTCTCGACAGGATCAGATTCATCAAAAGGCGCCACATCCACCAAATGCAGCAGCAGGCGGGTACGGGTAAGATGCTTGAGAAACTGAATACCCAAACCAGCGCCTTCAGCCGCCCCCTCAATTACGCCAGGAATATCGGCAATAACAAAACTGCGCTCGTAATCGACGCTAACCACCCCGAGATTAGGATTAAGAGTGGTAAAAGGGTAATCTCCTACCTTAGGCCGAGCCGAAGAAACCGAACGTATAAAGGTCGACTTGCCGGCATTAGGCAGTCCTAACAGACCGATATCGGCCAACAGCTTCAATTCCATCCGCAGCCAACGCACATCACCGGGCGTACCCGAGGTAGCCTGACGCGGAGTACGATTGGTACTGCTCTTAAAACGAGCATTACCCAGGCCATGAAAACCACCCTGAGCTACCAGCAGCTTCTGATCGTGCTCGATCAGGTCGCCCATTTGCTCACCAGTATCATCATCAATGATCAGAGTGCCGATCGGAACACGGATATACAGGTCATCACCGCTCTTGCCGGTACAATCACTGCCCATGCCATTCTGACCGCGAGTGGCACGATAATCACGCTTAAAACGAAAATCCACCAGGGTATTGATGTTCTCATCCGCAATCAGATAAACACTGCCACCGTCACCGGCATCACCACCATTCGGCCCACCAAAAGGGATGAATTTTTCACGACGAAAGGCAACGCAGCCGTTACCACCATCGCCTGCCTGCACCCGAATCCTGGCTTCATCAATGAATTTCATAATCTTAAGATAACGCCCTATAAACAAAAAGCCCCGTCACTGACGGGGCCTCGTTAACGTAACTCGCTAGTGCGTTTAAGCAGGAATTACGCGAATTGTTTTGCGGTTCTTAGGGCCTTTAACTTCGAAGACCACTTCACCATCAACCTTAGAGTACAAGGTGTGATCATGACCACAACCAACATTTACTCCGGGGTGGAAACGTGTGCCGCGCTGACGCACAATGATGCTACCGGCGCTGATTACTTGACCACCATAGGCTTTTACACCAAGGCGTTTACTTTCTGAATCGCGACCGTTACGACTACTACCACCAGCTTTCTTATGTGCCATTTCTAAATGCCTCTTTAACGCGCTGCTTAACCGGCAATACCGGTAATCTTCAGCTCAGTATAATCCTGACGATGCCCCATTTGCTTACGCGAATGTTTACGACGACGGAACTTGATGATCTTGATCTTATCGCCACGGCCATGAGCTGCAACAGTTGCAGTGACCTTGCCACCTTCAAGATAAGGCGCGCCGACCTTAACGTCATCGCCATTAGTGACCATCAAGACCTTTTCGATCTCAACTGCACCACCTTCTGCTACGGGCAATTTTTCAACACGAACCACGTCGCCTTCTGCTACGCGATACTGTTTGCCACCGGTTACTATGACAGCATACATGCCGTTTTCTCCAAACCTTGTTTAAGCCCCCGCAAGAGGTGCGAAGGCCGATAAATCCAAAAGAGGGCGAATTTTAACGCCTCATTAGCTCGACGTCAAACGCAGATTAACTAAATAAGCGCTTGTAAGGCTACATTATTCACCACTAAAATGGTCGACCTATGCAAAACACTCATAATAAAGCCTCCGTGGCGGCCTCTCCGAGCGACTTTGACATGCAAACCATCATCGACCTGACCAAGGGCGACATGGATGCGGTCAATGGCGTAATCCAGACCCGACTGCACTCCGAAGTCGCCCTGATCAACCAGCTGGGCCACTATATTATAAACAGTGGCGGTAAGCGGCTGCGCCCCCTGCTGGTATTACTAACAGCCAAGGCCTTTGACTATCCAGGCGGTCAAGACGTAGAAATTGCCGCAATAATCGAATTCATCCACACCGCCACCCTGCTTCATGACGATGTCGTCGATGGCTCAGAAATGCGCCGCGGCCAGGATACCGCCAATAACATCTGGGGCAACGAGGCCAGCGTACTGGTAGGCGACTTCCTCTATTCACGCGCCTTCGAGATGATGGTCGAGATAAAAAACATGCGTGTCATGGAAATCCTGGCCCATGCCACCAACACCATCGCCGAGGGCGAGGTGCTGCAACTACTCAATTGCCATGACGCCGACACCACTGAGGAGCGTTATCTGGAGGTAATTCACTCCAAAACAGCCAAACTATTTGAAGCCGCCACCCAGCTGGGCGCTGTTATCAACAATCGCCCAGAGGCCGAAGAAAAGGCCATGGCTGCCTACGGCATGCATCTGGGCACCGCCTTCCAGCTGATCGACGACGTGCTCGACTACAGCTCCAGCGCTGATGAGATCGGCAAAAACATCGGCGATGACCTAGCCGAAGGCAAACCGACCCTGCCACTGATTCACGCCATGCGCACCGGCTCGGCTGAACAAGCCCAGATTATCCGTAGCGCCATCGAAAATGGTGGCCGCGAACAGATTGATGCCGTCATCGAGGCCGTCAATACAACCGGCGCCATCGCCTATACCGCTGAGATGGCTCGCCATGAAGCTAACCTGGCCATCGAAGCCCTTACGGATATCAATCCCAGTCAATATAAAGATGCATTACTGGCGTTAGCCAACTTTTCGGTCAACAGAAGCTATTAACTTCAGAGTCTTGCTCTGTCCGCTTCATTGTGAGGAAAAATTCACATGGGATATACTCACCGCAGCCTTGCTGAATTTAATCCATCTAAACCACAAGATTAAAAGCCCTAATGATACTTCGCCTGCTCATTGCCATAATCATAATTGGCTTTGCTTTTTTTCTGATAAAGCGCCTGCGCCAACACAAACCAACCAAGGCAAAACAAGTCAGTCAGTTTGAAGAGACTGTCAGCTGCAAAGAATGCGGACTGCGACTGCCCAAACCCGATGCCATTGAGATAAATGACGAGTTTTACTGCTGCAAGGAACACGCGGGAAAATAGGCGCTTTCAGCTACAACTCTGATCAAAGCTACCGATACAAGATAGATTAAAGCAACAAAACTATTTTTTTAATCCGGCAGTGTTGATGCAAACCGAAACAAGCAAATTAAACGACCCACCATCCCATCAAACCTGGCGCCCACTACGCCTGTTCAATCTCTATCGTTTGGTGATCGCAGGCCTGTTTGCCGTCTATGCCTTTTCGGATATCAGCATCAAATCTTTTGGCGAATACAGCCCCGTATTATTCAAATGGATAGCCGCCATCTATTTATTGATCTGCCTGGTAAACGCATTCACCATTCAACTGCGTAAACCCGGCTTTGCCATCCAGATTCACAGCCAGGTCATACTCGACATTATCGCCATCACCCTGTTTATGCATGCCAGCGGCGGAGTGCAAAGCGGCCTGGGCATGCTGATCATTGTCGCCGTTGCCAGTGGCAGCATCCTGCTGGCTGGCCGGGCAGCCATGATCTTCGCCGCCATCGCCACCCTGCTGCTATTAATTGAACAAACTTACATGCAGATTAGCAATTCGCTGATCGATAACGCCTACCCGCAAACCGGCCTGCTCGGCGCCGCATTTTTTGCCACCGCTCTACTCGCCCATGCCTTAGCAAAACGAGTCAAGGAAAGCGAAAATCTGGCTACCAAGCGTGGTATTGATCTGGCCAACATGGAGCAACTGACTTACTACATCATCCAGCAGATGCAGACCGGAGTTGCGGTGATCGACAGTAAGGCGCGGCTATGGCAAATCAACGAATCAGCACGGCAATTGCTAAATATCTCGCCACCGACACAAAAAACACCACTAGTCGACATCTGCCCTGAACTGGCATTTCAACAACGACTCTGGCAGAAAGAATCAACAACAACCCCTCACCGTTTCAAACCAGGCACCAGTGACACCGAGTTGTTACCCCACTTTGCACAACTGGGCGATAGCCATGACACTCTGATCTTTCTCGAAGACACCGCCACCATGCGCCAGCAGGCACAACAGCTAAAACTCGCCTCACTCGGCCGCCTGGCGGGCAGCATCGCCCATGAGATCCGTAATCCACTCGGCGCCATCAGCCACGCCAATCAACTCCTGAGCGAATCAGAGCATTTAGACAAACACGACAGCCGCCTGATCGAAATCATCCAAACCAACAGCCGGCGCATGAACAACATCATTGAAAACATCCTCCAGATGGGACGACGCGACCAAAGCATAATAGAAGAGATCCAGCTAAACCCCTGGCTGGAAGAATTCGTCGATGAATTTTGTTGCAGCCAGCACATCGCCGCAGAACTGATTCAACTAACAGTCGAACCAGCAGACCTAAGCACCGAGTTCGACGCCAGCCAACTGCGGCAGATACTCTGGAATCTGTGTCAGAATGGCATCCGCCACAGCCTGTCACATTCAGGATCAGCCAGCCTCACACTCAGAGCAGCGCATAAACAGGACAATCCCACCCCGTTTCTCGACATCATTGACAACGGCCCCGGCATCAGCGCAGAAATCGTCGAAAACCTGTTTGAACCCTTCTTCACCACCGAAAAAACCGGCACCGGCCTGGGCCTCTATATTGCGAAAGAACTGTGTGAATGCAATCATGCTCACCTGAACTATTTCCCAGCCGACAATGGTGGCAGCTGCTTTCGCATCACCTTTGCCGACCCAAGAAGACGGAGAGCTGACTAGTGCAAGCGCAAATCAAAGTAAAAGCCATTGCCCTGGCAGTCGATGATGAACCTGACATTCTTGAACTGATCAAGATGACGCTAGAGCGCATGGACATCATTGTCCACACCGCCAGCAACATCGAAGCGGCAAAAAAACAACTGGCCTGCAATACATACGACCTCTGCCTCACCGACATGCGCCTGCCCGATGGCGACGGCCTGGAACTGATCAAACATATACAACTTCACTACAGCAACACCCCGGTTGCCATGATCACAGCCCACGGCAACATGGACGCAGCCGTCACCGCCCTCAAATCCGGCGCCTATGACTTTGTATCGAAACCTGTTGATCTACAGGTATTGCGCAGCCTGGTGACAACGGCACTCAAACTCAAACATGGCGTGGACGACCCGGTTGAACGACGCAGCCGTGACACCCTGCTCGGCAACTCAGAGCAGATGCGCAAAATTCGCAACAAAATCACCAAACTGTCACGCAGCCAGGCACCCATCTATATCAGCGGCGCTTCAGGCAGCGGTAAAGAACTAGTGGCCCGCCTGATTCACGAAAAAGGCCCACGCATAGATGCGCCCTTCGTCCCCGTCAACTGTGGCGCCATCCCCGAGACCTTGATGGAAAGCGAGTTCTTTGGTCACAAAAAGGGCAGCTTTACCGGCGCCAACAGCGACAAGGCCGGACTATTCCAGGCCGCCGATGGCGGTACCCTGTTTCTTGATGAAGTCGCCGACCTGCCGCTGCACATGCAGGTCAAGCTGCTACGCGCCATCCAGGAAAAATCCATTCGCCCAGTCGGCGCGCAGATGGAAGTCCCGGTCGACGTTCGTATATTAAGCGCCACTCATAAAGATTTAAGCAAGCAGGTAGAAGAAGGGGGATTTCGTCAGGATCTTTTCTATCGCATCAACGTTATAGAACTGAAAGTGCCTA
>Ga0316192_10001412_pt1 | contig 17648 bp, 20 predicted proteins | sample MerIslwburrow_MG_FD_204931 | JGI IMG/M metagenome (GOLD analysis project Ga0316192, IMG submission 204931) | Coastal sediment microbial communities from Maine, United States - Merrow Island worm burrow | ecosystem: Environmental > Aquatic > Marine > Coastal > Sediment | place: USA: Maine...
ATCCTTATGCAATCTTTGCAGGGTAAGACGTGTTCCATCTCTCACGAGTTCGTGGTCATCGGCTAATAGTATTTTCAATGTGACTCCCTTTGCTAAGAAAAAATCTAGACTAAATTCAGGGTACTAGTCTTTACCTGTATGACCAAAGCCCCCTTCACCTCGGTGACTGTCTTCGAATTCATCAACGAGATCAAACTCCACTTGCGCTACAGGAATAAAAACCATTTGTGCAATACGGTCACCAGCGTTGATAGTATAACTTTCTTTACCTCGATTCCAGCAGGAAACGAAAATTTGACCCTGGTAGTCGGAATCGATTAGTCCGGTTAGATTACCGAGTACAATACCGTGTTTATGTCCTAAACCAGAACGAGGTAACAACACGGCAGCCAGCGTGGGATCACTAATGTGTATGGCCAGTCCAGTGGGAATGAGATGGGTCTCTCCCCCGAAAAGAGTGACTGAATTGTCAATACAGGCCCTGAGATCAAGGCCGGCTGAACCACCCGTTGCATAGTCTGGTAACGGAATATCATTCCCAATCCTACTGTCCAATACTTTAAGTTCAATTTTTTTCATGGTATTAGATTTCGTTGCCTCCTACCAACACGGTAATCATCTTATCGAGTTGTACCCGTCTTTGATAGGCATCTTTAATATCTTTTACCGTTACGGCCAGTATTTTTTCATTAAAGGTGTCTAGGTAATCCAGTGGTAATCCGTAAAATCCGATGACACCGATATAAGCTATAATTTTTTTGTTACTGGAAATTCTAAGTGGAAATCCGCCAGTGATATTTTTTTGCGCGGCCGTAAGTTCTTTCGCAGTAGGTCCCTTATCAATGAATTTTTGTAGCTCATCTCGCATAACCTTAAGAGCCTCTTCGGCGGATTCATTGCGTGTCTGTAAACCCAGGGTATAAGGCCCATTTTTTCGCATAGGATTAAAATAGCTATAGGTACTATAGGATAAGCCACGTTTTTCACGAATCTCGTCGCTTAGGCGAGAAATCAATCCGCTACCGCCCAATATGTGATTGCCAACATATAAGGCAAAATAATCGGAATCACCGCGTTTGACACCGGGTGCACCGACCAATATATGGGTTTGTGCCGATGGATGATTAATAGCGATGGTCTTGGCGTCCGTTAAGGTGGGCACATTAGGCAGATCATCAACGGCAGCGCCTTCAGGCAAACGGCCAACCAGCGAGTTCACCACGTTTTCTGCTTTTGCTCGGTCTAAATCGCCGACAATGGCAATAACGGCGTTGCGGCCGACATAATACTTATCGTAAAACGCGCTAATATTATCCAGGGTAATGGCATTAACCGACTCTTTTTGACCACCAGGAAGCTGCGCATACGGATGTGAATTATAGACTGCTTTGTAAAAAGCTTCGTCGGCTAAGGCGCTTGGTGACTGCTTACGTTGTTCTATACCAACCAATAAACGTTTACGTTCCCTATCAAAGGCTGATTTAGGAAAGCTTGGTTGGGTCAAAATTGTGGTTAACATCTCCAGAGCAGGTGTCATTATTTTAGGATCGGATAGGGTACGTATGCTTATTACGGACATGTCCCGATGGGAGCTATTGCTAAATTGCGCTCCCAAGGAATCGAAGGTCTGGGATATTTTGTGCGCATCATATTTTCCAGCACCCTCGGGCATAAGACCATTTGTCAATAAGGCCAATCCTGGTTTGTCGCCGTCTCGGGCGCCGCCCGCATCAAAAACGATTTGCACGTCTACAATGGGTAGCTCTGGTGCCGGTACAAAATAGACACGTGCTCCGTTTGAAGTGGTCCAGTGTTGAATCTTAGGTGCGGCTAAACTAAGTTGACTGAAAAGAGTAACTGCAATCAGTGTAAAAATCTTAATGCGCATGACTTCCTCCGGCGCTGCTTGGATGACGAGGCTGCTTTGATTCTATGTTTTGTGGGTCCAATACGGCGACGGTAAGTCTATCTTCCACGAGATATTTTTTCGCCATTTGTTGCACTTGTTCCGGCGTAACGGCTTTAAAGCGCTCAACAAATTTATCCATTAAGCGCCAGTCCAGGCCGACGGTTTCCAGCGTACCTATTTGCATGGCCTGGTAAAATACGGAATCTTTTTCGTAAATCTTACTGGCCACCACCTGGGCTTTTATTCGTTCCAGTTCCTTTTGCGGTACCAGTTCATCTTTAAGCTGTTTAATCTGGGCAAAAATGGCCTCTTCCAGTTCTTTTATGGAACGTCCTTGAGCCGGTGTGCCATCGATGACAAACCTATCTTGAAGTCGGCTGTTCATGTCGTATCCGGCTCCAACGCTCGTGGCAATTTCTGAACCGCGTATAAGATTTTTGTTAAATCTAGCGCTATCGCTTCCATCCAGTACATAGGCCAGCATTTCAATGGCGTAGGGTTCCCACTCCACTTCGGCTGATTTTAAAACCGGTACCTGAAAACCCAATAATAGATAGGGTAATTGGGCCGCTGCCTTGACCGATATTCTGCGCACACCTTTTTGTTCGATTTCGCGTTGCGGTTTTAATACCGGCACTGCGCGGGGTTTAAGTGGACCAAAGTATTTTTTTGCCAACGTGGCAACTGCATCGGGATCCACGTCACCAACCACAACCAATGTGGCATTATTGGGTGCGTAATAGCTGCTATACCATTGCTGGGCGTCATCCGCAGACATATGTTCCAGGTCATCCATCCAACCGATAATGGGGTGGTGGTAAGGGCTGTTAACAAAGCTGGCGGCTACAAATTGTTCATATGTCAAGGACTTAGGTTTGTCTTCGGTGCGCATCCGGCGCTCTTCCATGACGACTTTGATCTCTTTAGCAAATTCGTCAGCGGATAACATCAAGTTTTGCATGCGGTCAGCCTCTAGTTCAAAGCTGATGTGCAAACGGCTTTTTTCCAGTTGTTGAAAATAGGCCGTGTAATCCTGACCGGTAAACGCGTTTTCGCGCCCACCATTTTCCGCGATGATGCGTGAAAATTCGTTGGGTCCACGTGATTTAGTGCCTTTAAACATCATATGCTCGAGTACATGGGCGACACCGGTAGTGCCGTTTTTTTCGTAGCTGCTGCCCGCCTTATACCAGACTTGGGAAACCACAATCGGTGCACGGTGATCTGGCTTAACGAGTATTTTCAAACCGTTATCCAATTTATATTCAGCCACATCGCCGCCACCTGAGGTCTTTGCGGCATTACCGCTTGAAGCAACCTGTGATTTGTCTGCGACATCGGAAGTGCTGGCGCAACTCACTAAGCAGGGCAATAACAAGGCGGACAGAACAATATGGGTTTTATAGGGTATGTGCATTAATAGTCTCACTTGGTTGTTTATTCAATTTAAGTGGTCTGGAAATTTTTCTTTCGTATACAATATTAAAACGATGAACCAGAGTATACTGGGCTTATGGTGATTTGCAATCCAGTAATCCTAGAAAAATCAAGCGCAAAATGGTTTTTACTGCAGAGAATACAAGATATTCTGCCAGACTAATGTAAAACTGGCTCTACAGTGTATAATCCTCATTCGATGACTGCGTACTCAATTAACCTGAATAGTATATGACCTAATTACTTATGTTTGGTTTCGGAAAAAAAGACAAATCTAAAGAAAAATCGCCACCAGAGCAGAATGACACTCCGTTGTCTCAGGAAGAAAATGCCGAGAGCGAGCCGATCACCTCGGCTGCTTCAAGCGAGGCAAAACAAGGCTTATTTGCTCGTCTAACCAGTGGCTTAGGTCGCACTCGTAGCGGCATCACAGAAAATATCGCCAGCTTGGTGTTAGGTGAAAAGAGCATTGATGCCGAGATTCTCGAAGAAATAGAAATGTTATTGCTAAGTTCGGATGTGGGAGTCGAGGCTACCCAGGCCATCGTCGAAGATTTGGCACTACGTGCGCAGCGCAAACAACTTGCGGATACCAATGCTTTATTCACCGCCTTACGGGAAGAAATGCAAGGCATTTTGGAACCTTGCGCTATTCCTCTTGGTATCGACGCACAAAATGATACGTTTGTAATTCTCATGGTGGGCATTAATGGTGCCGGTAAGACCACGACCATTGGTAAATTAGCCAAGCAGCTCAAAAATCAGGGCTATTCAGTAATGTTGGCGGCTGGCGATACCTTCAGGGCCGCTGCAGTAGAACAACTTCAGGAGTGGGGTAAACGCAACGAAATACCCGTCGTCGCCCAACATACGGGGGCCGATTCCGCTTCCGTGGTTTATGACGCCTATTCAGCAGCAAAGGCCAGAGGCATTAACGTACTTATTGCTGATACGGCCGGTAGGTTGCATACTCAAGCCAATTTAATGGATGAACTCAAGAAGGTGAAAAGAGTGCTCGGTAAAATTGACGATAAGGCGCCCCATGAGGTCATGCTGGTGTTGGATGCCTCCATAGGTCAGAATGCCGTACTGCAAGCCAGCCAGTTCACCCAAGCTGTGGGTGTTTCAGGGATTACCATCACCAAGTTAGACGGCACCGCCAAAGGTGGGGTTATTTTTGCTATTGCCAAGAAATTGCAGTTGCCCATTCGTTATATCGGCATAGGCGAAAAAATTGACGATTTAAGACCCTTTGAAGCACATGAATTTGTTGATGCCTTATTAAGCAGAGATGATTAAGTTTGTAAATGTTTCGAAACGTTATTCGGGCGGAAAAGTAGCCTTAAATGACGTGAGTTTTCACCTCGCACCTGGCGACATGGCCTTTATTACCGGCCATTCTGGCGCGGGTAAAAGCAGTTTGCTCAAATTGGTTCCGTTAATAGAGCGTAGCACTCGTGGCGAAGTATTAGTGGACGGTACCAATTTATCCTGTATTAGTCGTCGTCATATTCCCCGTTTACGTCGCAAATTTGGCCTGGTCTTTCAAGACTATAATCTGCTTCACGATCGCACGGTGTATGATAATGTCGCTCTTCCCCTGATGATATCCGGTATGCATTACAGTGAAACCGGTCGAAGAGTTCGCGCCGCCCTGGATAAAGTCGGTTTGTTAGACAAAGAGCGAGTTTACCCCATCACTTTATCTGGCGGTGAACAACAACGTGTCGGTATCGCTAGAGCCGTTGTCAATCGACCCCCCGTTTTATTGGCAGACGAACCAACGGGCAATCTTGATCCGGAATTGTCGAAAGAAATTATGGAGTTATTTCATGAGTTTAATCAGGTCGGGGTCACGGTTTTAGTGGCTACCCATGACTTGGATCTCATAGCAAAAATGAATCACCGTCTTTTAGTGCTTAATGACGGCCGTCTAATGGCTGATGGTATGACCCGTGATTTGCTGTAACGCGGCCTGTTTTGAATATGAAGAGTAAACGATAAAGATGAACTCTAAATCGCGCCCCCATGTTTACCGATCTCGGACAACGCCAAAGCGCAAGATCGCTGATATGGATGTCGAAACAGAGCCTCGCGTACGCTCTCGGCAACAAAAATCCAAATTAAGTCGATTGGTGTATATGCATTCCTGGGTTGCAGTTTCCACTTTAGGCCTGTTAAGTCGTACGCCTTTTTCATCTTTACTTACCGCAGCAGTTATCGCCATCGCGCTTTCACTGCCAGTGGGTCTTTATGTATTGTTGGATAATGTACGGGGTTTGGTTTCGAATTGGGATAATACGCATCAAATATCCGTTTACTTAAAGTTAGGAATTAATGAAGAAGATGCGCTTAAGTTGGCCAAACGTATTCAATCATGGCAGGAAGTGGATCGGATTGAATTTATCTCAGCCGACCAGGCCTTATTAGAATTTCGAAAAAATTCAGGCTTTGGCGCTGCAATCGACGCACTTCAAAAAAATCCTCTACCGATGGTCATTATTGTTCAGCCACAAGCAAGCATTACAGAAATTACGCGCATTGAGAAGCTAGAAAAACGCCTGAGTAACATACGTCAAGTGGATTTGGCACAATTAGATATGGAGTGGTTAAGCCGACTAAATGCCATTATTGATTTGGGTGAAAGAGCGTTGTTATTGCTGACATCGTTGCTGGGAGTCGCCATCCTGTTGGTCGTGGGTAACACCATCAGGTTGACCATTTTTAACCGGCGCGAAGAAATTTTAGTGTCGAAGCTCATTGGCGCGACCAATCGGTTTATTCGACGACCTTTTTTGTATTGTGGGTTTTGGTATGGATTAAGTGGTGCTGTGTTTGCATGGATATTGGTGGAAATTTTGCTAGCCTTATTGTCCGGGCCGGTAAAAACACTGGTGGGTTTGTACGGAAGTCAATTCCACATTAGTAGTTTGGATTTACAGATTATTGGTAGCATCATGGCGCTTGGTATTGGTTTGGGTTTGTTGGGCTCTTGGCTCGCTGTGGGGCGACATTTACGTGCAATTGAGCCCAGTTGATCAAAAAACACTCGATTTTGGGCCATGAAATCGATACAATATGGCTCATTAGTATATTTTATAGCCAATAAGTATCAAAATTTAGGTAATATTATCAATTATATAGATTTGTTAAAATAGGGCTTGATAATTATTCGAATTAATATTAGGGTGAACTAATATTGATTTTAGCGCTCTTAATAGAAGAGTGCTAAAATAAGCAAAGATATTAAGGGAGAACCATAAAAGTTATGAACAAAAGTTTAGCAATTGAATTAACCAATGGCATAGGCAGTCTTGAGTCGTATATCACGGCAGCCAATCAAGTACCTATGCTAACTGCTGAAAAAGAGCGCGAGCTCGCCGAGCAACTGCGCGAACATGGCGATTTAAACGCGGCGCGTGAAATGGTTATGTCTCATCTGCGCTTTGTCGTTCGTGTGGCCCGTGGATACAGCGGCTATGGCTTACCACAAGCTGACTTGATTCAGGAAGGTAATATCGGACTGATGAAGGCCGTGAAACGATTTGACCCCGATGTAAATGTGCGTCTGGTATCGTTTGCAGTGCATTGGATACGTGCAGAAATCCACGAGTACATATTAAAGAACTGGCGTATTGTGAAGTTGGCCACGACCAAGGCGCAACGCAAATTGTTTTTTAATCTACGCAAGAATAAAAAACGTCTGGGTTGGTTTAACCAGGGTGAAATAGACGCTGTTGCCAAGGATCTCAACGTATCACCTGAAATCGTCGTTGAAATGGAAAAACGCATGAGTAGCAGAGATGCGTCCTTTGACGGTTATGGCGATGCCAGTGAAGATGACGATTTTTCCCCCACACCAGCAGGCTATCTACAAGATATGAGTCAAGAGCCCGCAAGTCTCGTGGAAAATCAAGATTGGGATACGCATCGTAACCAGCAGCTGCACACCGCATTGCAAGGTCTTGACGAACGTAGCCAAGATATTCTCAAACAGCGTTGGTTAACTGACAGTAAAACAACCCTGACGGAGCTGGCGAATAAATACAATATCTCTGCTGAGCGTATTCGCCAGTTAGAAAACAATGCTATGAAGAAAATGAAGGCATCATTAACCGCCTGATTGTTTCAAGCATATAAAATGAGAAAGGCCGCTGTTGCGGCCTTTTTTAATAGTGAGCTAAATGTTTTCTCTAGGTGCTCCATGTGGACTCGTGCTTATGTCTCTTTATTAGCCGCATCGTTGTCTTGGATTTTACCAAGCCGATAAGAGTCAACCACTGCAATCAGCCAAGACACTATCAAAACGAGTGTTGCAATGTCTATTAGTAGGGATTCGGCACCAGGTGGTTGTTTTTCCATCACCGCGGTTATTGCTGCTGCATCCAATCCAATCTCACCATTTTGGATTTTTTCGACAATTTGTTGAGCAATTACTACTGCGTTTGCAATCAAAACATAAAGTGCAGCTATCGCACTTGCGGACAATACGGTCCCCAAAAGATACTTCTTTAAGAAAATATGTCCAGCGCCGGGAAATAATAATGCGGATAGTAAGCTTGCTTTAATGGATTTATTCACAATATCGTTTATCTCTTAAGATTCAGTTTGGCCACGTAAATTTGCACTCCAGAACCTTTTAGGTCGGCATTATAAACCAATAGGGAGAGGTCTGTATCTATAATTGGAATCAATTAATCACAACTGCAACCAGAATACGGAGTTTAGTGCTATTCAAGCTTGCTGGGATTTAACCGGACACTACTGAGCGAACCCTGGGAAGTCCAGGCATCTATTCGACCGATACGTTATAATCTCTCGTAATATTTACAATCAATTGAAGAGGGCAATATTTTGGCATCTAATAAAGGACGGGCTTATTTCGCACTTAGTGGTTATCATTTCAATCCCGATGACATTACTCGTCTGCTTGGCATAGAACCCACCACAGTCGATGCTGCTGGTGCAAACAGCGCATTGGACAAGCCAGTGATCAGTTCTTGGGAGTTATCGACGGATACTATTACTGATGATGTGGACGTTTATAAATTGACGGACGTTATCATTAAGCAACTGGAACCGGTCAAGGAAAAGATTCTGGACGTGATTAAAAGCCACAATTTATCTCCCAGAATTGGTGTGGTACTGGTGTTGTCTGTTGATAAAGATGAAACCAGCCCGGATGTTGGTTTCGGCGCCAGAACGATTCGTTTTCTAGCTGATATTGGCGCTTTTATTAATGTGGATTACCAGCTTTCTGAGCGTATCACACGCTAAATTGAGATTTAGTGGCCGCGCGACCTTTCCAGGTACGCGCGGCTAATGACCTTAGGGCTTCTTGGGGGTGGTGTATGGAACTTCTTTCTGGTGCGATTCCCAGGTAGTTTCATAGCCCACAAAAAATTCTCCCGGTGTAATCTTTTTCTGACGAGTTGTCACGTGGAATGCGTGGCCGTCTGGAACCTTAGGTCGGGTAAAAGGCTTGGCGTCACTCATAATCGTATCTCCTTAATGGTTGAAAACGGGAGGAATATAAACGGGTATGTCAGCCCCTCCCACTTGACTGACTAAATTATACCATCTAGCGCGTGTAATGTCCCTTTTTGGGAATCACATGCCGAACGCCCCCCTGGGGGTTCTCAACATCACCCTTGTAGCGGGGAATGATGTGAATGTGCACATGGAAAATACTCTGCCCAGCCGCCGGCCCTATGTTAACGCCGATGTTGTAACCATCGGGACTAAACTCCTCGTCCAGCGACGTGCGCTCCTTGGTTATCAGCTCCATGCAGGCATTGATCTCTTCGGGCGTCAGCTCAAAAAAACTGGCGACATGGCGACGCGGGATGACCACCGTATGGCCTGGGCTCACCCCATAGGTATCACGAGCACTGTACGCAAGCTCATTATTCAGAGACACCCCATGTGGGTCAGTACAAAACAGACACGGATTATTGGGATCTCGCTTGTTTTTTTGTTTTTCTTCAGATTGCAAACTTCAACACCCTTCGTCCGTCCAACTTATTTTATTAGCCCTTACATTAGCCAAGGAATTCAGAGGCACTTTGACAGTATCTTTATTTCTTAATTCATCCGCTAGCGCTAATCGCAAGTGCTAGTGACTTGGCCTTATTCATTTGTTCCTCGCAATGCTTTAAGCTGAGTGGCTGAAGGGCATGCGGGAAACATTCGATGATTATTTCAAATTCATCAGCCATTTCTTCTGCAAGCACAGCATTGCTTGTTAATTCTGCTAGCACGTTTTGTGCTGTCGCCTTATTCACCCTGCACAACACTGCCAGGTGAATAGGACGTTGCTGCTCCATGCTAACCGTTATTGCCTTTTCATACGATTTAATCGCTTCTTCCAGGCGTTCAGGATTTTCTTCAGACTCACCGAGATGATGCAGTACGGCACCACGGTTATTGTGTGTAGCGAGTAATTCGATTGGATAATTATCGGCATCAAGTACGGCAAGTGCATTTTTAAAGGCGACAACAGACTTTTGAAAAGTACGGTTCCCTTTAAGAAGTTTTCCGTACGTATGGAATGTAGCACCAAGTTGATGCATGGTATACATCCAATCTTCCGGTGAATTTTCTCGCGACCAAACAAGTAAAGCATTGGTATAAGCATCTACAGCGATTTTTAAAGGCTTTGCATCATCAAGCAGTCGACCCAGCGCCTGGTTTACCGTACCTAGGCTATATTGTGTAAGCGCCCATTCTTGTGGTGACTTTTCCTGATCAAACTCTAATAGCGCATGCTCATGACACTGAATGGCCTTTTCATACAAATCGACATCTCTCTGCAGCTGCCCCAGAGCCGCCAGAATATTTCCAAGCCGGTTCTGAGTCTCAGCATATGCTAACGGGTCCTGATCGTGATAGTCATCAGTAAGAGCAGCCTCTAGTGCTTCACGCAAACTTTCGAAAATATTCGTACTGAATCTGTGCTGTTCAAAATTTCCTCGTGTGTAGAGAAAATTGTCAGCTGTGGTTACCTGGGTATCCGGAGTTGCAGTTGCGATCAGTTCTTCACTAAGCGTGCCTAAAGAGCTTGCTATTGCACGTTCTAAGACCCTGTTCTCTGGGTAAATTATGGTGTTTTTTGAGAATTTCATTCTGCGCGTTCGAGTATTTCATTAATATCAGGATCGGCGCCAACAGCCCCACCAAGATCGATTTCATCATCGGTAGCTTTTCGTATAGACAAAACTTCCAACATAAAAGTGACATCTCTGCCACACAGTGGGTTATTACCATCAACGGTTAATGTCTTGTCGTCGAAACGAGTAACGATAAAGTGTTTGGGTTCACCTTTTTCATTTTCCATGGTGATGGTCATACCGATTTCCCGATATTCCTCTGGGACATTTTCGATGCGATCGGTAAACACCAGAGATTCGTCTCTTTCACCATATAACAGTGTAGTGTCAACGGGAACATCGATGATATCACCGACTTTTTTACCATACAGTTCTTTGGTCACTTCTTCAGACAACACGTCATTTACACCATGAACATAACCCAGGGGGTAATCAACGGTAACAAGTACGTCACCTGTTTTGTTATCGACGACCTTATAAATTAGTTCAACGAATTTTTCGTCTTCAATTGTATCTGACATATCTAATAAAGCCTGTTTTAGTTATTGCTGTCCTAACTTATCCTGATTCTAGAACAGCGTAGCACCAAATATTTTAACTTTGTCCTTTTCATGGCCCAGCACGAGTCTGCCTAGCCATTCACCGTTATCTTTTTTGTTAATCACTTTATATAGAACGGTAACATATTCACCTCGACGTATCATGCCAAGATATGAGTAATCATCTGACAGATTTTTCGCCAGATCGCTTCTTGCAAACTGCTTACCCATTTCAACTTCATTCGCGCCTTGAATAAATGAAGACGAAAAGTTACGGGTGAAAGCACCGTAGTTTCCTTCATTCGAGTATTTTACAAGATCCGCCCACATTGGGTGCGCCAGCTCTAAAATCTCTTCATCTGTTTTTTCAATAATATTCATTAAAATAACCCCATCAAAAAAACGATTTTGTGTTATCTACAACGTAGACAAACCACTTACTAAATAGACAGCTCTTTTACATCCTGTAATCGCTGCATTAGTGCATCCATGCTCGTCATAAAAAAAGGACCAACACTATGCATGCTGGTCCTTTTTACACAAACTACTTAACGCAAATATAAATACTGGCTTATAAAATAATCAAGCCCTTACTTGCCTAACAAAGTTGCTTAGTGGTGACCTTCTGCTTTCAGTTTAGCCAGGTCTTCGTCCTCGATGTCACCTACAAGGTGGTACAGAGGCGCTTTTTCCATCGTGTAGTCACCAGTCTTAGGATCACGGCGAGAAACTGTCAGTACGTGCCAGTTCTTATCATCCAGTTTCATCGCATCACCACGGTAGTAGTAACCAGGCCAACGTGTCTCCTTACGGAATAACGTATGGTGGAATACAGCTTCAGAAGTTAGGAAACGATGTTTCAGTTCCCATGCACGCAGCAGTTCATGGACATCTGATGCAGCCACTTTTTCTAGATCTTCTCCCAGAACCGCCATCTTCTTAAGACCGATGTTGAGAAGCTTATCGTTGGTCATGTAGTTAACACCAAAACCACCACAATACTCATCCATCAGTTTCTGCAGGCGATCAAGACCCTGACGTGGGTTGATATAGTTTGGATTAACTGTACCACCAACAATTTCGTTACGGCCTACAGTATAGGTTTCCATCGGTTTGTAGATGTCTTCCTTACGACGATTGATCTGGCTGTCAGTAACACGGATGCCTTCTGCTTTGCCATCATCAATATATTGACAGGCAGCTTTAGCAGCGAGGCGACCTTCAGTGAAAGAACCTGATGAGAATGCGTGAGGTGTACCACCTACCGCATCACCAGCACCAAACAGACCTTCAATTGTGGTCATACGGTTATAGCCCCAGAAGTATGCATCTGGTGACACATCCTCAGGACCAGAACACCATGCACCACAACCGGTTGCATGTGAGCCCATGACGTATGGCTCAGAAGTCGTCAGTTCAGGGTTTTCGTGTTTAGGGTCAACGTCAGTTGCAGCCCACAAAACAGCCTGACCGACAGTCATACCAAGGAAGTTATGCCAGCCAATCTCCTCAAGATGAGGATCCTGGAAGGCTTCCATGGTGACCATGTGGATAGGACCACGACCAGCATTCACCTCACTGATGATTGCGTGGTTACGCAGACAGGTTGGGATTGGACGGTGAGTGGTGTGAGACGCTGCTGGGTCCAGGTATTCTATACCAACCCTTTCCTGCAGCTCTGGGAACCATTTTGATTCGTACTCTTCACCGTAGGCATTCTGGGTATAAGTCTTAAGGTGCAAGAAGTATGCGCCAACAGGGCCGTAACCATCTTTGAATCGAGCCAGTACGATACGGTTTTCCATTTGCGTCATCTTCGCGCCTGCTTCGATCATAAGACCATACGCAGAACCTGAAGACCATGGTGCGTACCAAACACGACCCGAACCTTCACCGACTGAACGAGGCTTAAAGATGTTAGAAGCACCACCAGCACCACAGATAACAGTCTTGGACTTGAATACGTGGTAGTTACCCGTTCGTACGTTGAAACCAACGGCACCGGCAACGCGGTTCTCTTTAGATTCGTCCATTAAGAGGTGGGTTACACAGACACGGTTGTAGACTTTGTCAGCTGATTTCTTTGCTGCTTCTGCAACAATCGGCTTGTATGATTCACCGTGAATCATGATCTGCCAACGACCTTCACGTAGATATGCACCGGTCTTGGTATTGCGCATTATCGGCAGACCCCAGTCATCGAAGTTGTGAACAGTGGAGTCAACGTGGCGCGCCATATCGAATGCCAGATCTTCACGCACCATACCCATCAAGTCGATACGTGCATAACGTACGTGATCTTCCGGGTTATTCTCACCGAAGCGCGTTCCCATGTAACAGTTGATTGCATAAAGTCCCTGGGCTACCGCACCAGAACGATCAATGTTTGCTTTTTCTGCAATGACAATTTTTTTGTCCTTGCCCCAATATCTTGCTTCAAATGCCGCACCGGTACCACCGAGGCCCGCACCTGCAACCAAGACGTCAATATCGTCTTCAATAATTGTTTTGTAGCCCATTAGTAGTAAACCCCTTCTTTAATTTCCAAGCCATTTGATTCTAGTGTATGCAAGTCACCGTCATCCATGCGGACATACTTAGGCTCGTTAAACAATAGGTGACTGTCACGCATTTCTTTACTTGGTGCTGCTGCTTCAGCCAGCTGTGGAATACCTGTTCCCCATGGCTTGGTCGTAATAGGCGCCAGTAATTCCATGTCTTTTTTGCCATTGCGGAACTTGATGCGCCAAGCAATGGTTCCTTTTTCTTCATCACGGTGTACACGTACCGAGCTACCCAGTGGAGCGAAATCTGCGTAACCGCGAACGTCAATCGCGTGGTGAGGGCAGGCTTTTACACAGGAATAGCACTCCCAGCACATGTTAGGTTCAATATTGTAAGCACGTCTAAGTGTTTTATCGATGTGCATGATGTCAGATGGGCAGATGTCAACACACTGTCCACAACCATCACAACGAGTCATATATACAAAAGTTGGCATAATATTCTCTCTTATTATTTAAGCAATAGTTAAATTGATGTTAGTAGTGGTTTGCTGGCTCACGTCTGATACCGTGGCCCATGTATTCTGGCTTGTCGCCCATATATTGTGGGATATCCGGAAATCTTTTCTGTACTTCAGGATCCGTCAAATCATACTCAAGAGGCAAATTCTCTCTTGAACCATCTGCTACGGTAACACGTTTTTGAAAAGCCGCTACAAACTTAAAGAACATATGTGCAAATTTTGACCAAAGTACGCCGCCAAAAAGCATCGTGCTTGAGGCAATGAACAATACGAAAAACAGGGTTGACCATCCGGCAATACCTTTCGATTGTGTATAGGACCAGATTAATGCGAAAGTCGCAGTTGTGAGAAGCGAGACAATAAACAAATCCGCACGTTCAAAGCGATACCAAGAAAGGCCTTCCGAGGACACATCAACTCGGATAGCAAACCAGAACCAGTATCCACCAACGCATAGCATCAGTGCACCTATATGCCAGAGTTGAGGCAGGATGGCTGGTGTAGGCGTCGCTGTTGTTGGATAGCCAAAAATCATAATGGCGGTAGTCACAACGAATATAATGAAGCCATACATGGTCAAAAGATGGGAAATTCTGCGTCTTGTATTGCAAAATTCACCAGAAGTTAACACTTCATTCACTAGCGTTTTAACTGCAAGCGATGCTTTTTCTCCAGTATCAACTGTACGTTTTGCTGATTTTTTCGATTTTTTCGCGTTTTCGAAAAAGTACTGCGCGCTTTTCTTATGAAGCATGTCAAGTATTGTCCCACCTATCACCAGAAGGAACATCAAGATGATATACCCCTGCATTACGGTGGATGGTATTGACGTCGAAAGCTCTGAAAAGGGATTGATCGTGAACATTATTTTTTCCTCAAATATTTTTAGTCGCAAGATTATCCTTAAATCGGTTCGCCGTCGAGCATAGAATAAATAATCCCCCTATACAAAAATTCTACACCCCACGAACTCACCACCATTTGTAACATTACCACATATAAATTATGGTTTAAAAACAAAATATAGGGGTTAGAGAACAAATGTTCTCTAATATTTGAAGCAATTGTACTCCAACCCCTATTTTTATCAATATATTCAGTAACTAGATCCTTAACACGCCATTTTTATCTTTTCCCGTCCCTAATCGATAGTCTATATAAGTTCTGGGTAGCTAAATACCAAAATTGTTCTCTAACTTTAAGCCATGGAGTGATTTTGATTCGCTCAATAATGACAATTATTGACGCAATAACAGTGATAAACGGCAATATTGGCTATGCTCTTCCTTTCCGTATTGCTTATGATATCACTGCCACTTGTTATAATGATTGGTGAAATTGGATCGAAAAAAAGCGAAAACAATTTATACTAGTGGGGTGTAATAGAATATTAAGTGTAAATGTTTTGCTTAGCTTGCCGTTTTTTAGCTGGGATTTTAAATTCTCTAGTTTAAATCTACTGCGTACTTTTTTAGTAACTCCAGCGGAATTACTTCCAAAGCTTTAATGTGAGTTCTCGTGAGATGTATTTTAGGTGCCATACCACCTTCAAATGCCTCTAACCATCGAGCAGCGCATAAACACCAACTATTACCTGGCCTTAATCCTTTAAAGTCGAACTCCGGCACAGGTGTGGATAGATCATTTCCTTTGAATCTAGAAAATTCTAAAAATTTCTGCGATGCTTCGATACAGACCGTATGCGATCCTATATCTTCATTACAAGTATTACACTTACCGTCGCGGTAGAATCCAGTGATTGGATCTTCTCCACATAGCTCCAGTTTTTCGCCGAGCACGTTTATTGATTCGTCCATTCCCATTAATTCCTCCAAAAGAAACTAGAATATTGATTTTAAGATATCAAATTATCAGTGTCCCATTTAATGCTATATACCACTGTCAGCAAATAATGTTTTTCTCTGCCCTTCGCTAGTCTCATTCCAATTTTTAAGATTCCGTTGATACTTACGATCCAGGTCAGGTTTATTCTCAACCGCCCAGGCATACCCGTGTTCATTGGGTTTAATTAAAATGGTGCTATCTAACCAGCTTTTAATTTTATCCATTGGTAGCGGTTTGTTTAATGGTTTAAAATCAAAGCCACCAAATCTAACAGTCAGAAGAACATAATAAGTTTTTCCTTCAGTTAGTGTTGCTTGCATAAGGTCACCCGGATTTATGTCACCGGTATGAGCGAGCACAAACATGTGTTTTCCAGGCTTGGCTTGATAAGCCAATTTATTGCCCCTTGAAATTGTACCAAGGTATTTTCGGTCGTCAAATACCGGTGTTTGGATAGCACCACCAACAAAAGTACCTGGCCGCATAAAAATTACCAAAGCGTGCCCCGGTTTAGGAGTTAAAGTGGTTACGCCCTCAACCGGAATGGAGTGATGATGAGCTGTGGCACATGCTTGTAATATCGATATTATGAAAATGACTGATATTAACTTTCGAGAGAATATTTTATCCATAATCAGGCCTCATTTAGAATTATGAAACATATTAAATAAAAAATCATACTATTTATTTTTAATATTAAAGTTGCCACCATTTTTTCATAGGTGTCGACGCTAATGCACGCCACTCTCGTCGAGTTTGTAATCGACCTTCTTCATTCCTCTAGGAAGGGGAGGAGGCGCTTCCGGATTAATCGGATTAAATCTAACCATCTGGACAGTATGTGGATTATGACATTCAGTGCATACCCACCAGCGTTTTTTGCCACCGGACTTCCAGTCGCCGATTCTTTTTCCATGTATTCCTTCGCGCCAGTCAATATAAAGTTCGCCATGGCAGGAGCCGCATAGTCTTTGAGGTTGATTAAAGGTGACTTCATTGCCTCGGCGATCGCGCAGCCGGTTACGATTAGTGGCGCTATGGCAATCGAGACACCAGATTGCCCCTCGCCCATGCATCAGCTGAAGAGAATTTTCGACGACGTCTTGATGCATCATGATTTGTCTGGGTTTTGTGTCCTTTGGATAGGGTACTGACTGACCATCGTGGCAGGTCTTGCAGCCATCAGGGCCCATGTTGAAGTACTTCAACCGCGGCTCTCTTGGCTTAACGACCGCATTGGTAAAATCCCCTTGTGTCTCATCTTCGATTGATGGCATATCACCGATCGGTATGGTGCCATCAAACGGATCGCCATACCACAATACACCACTGGTCTTATCTGAGCATTTGATGTTGGGGTAACCGTACTGCGGTATAGCATCTTCAGTTCTTGTTACGGCTGTGTAGTATTCCCTGCTTTCAAAACAGTCTGTCACCGGCCGGGGGCGGGGGCTTTCCATTTTGGCCTGCTCCCCCTCGCTGGGTTGTTTGGATCCCTTGGTTTCCAGGCCGCCAACCAGTGCCATGCCACCAATGATAACAGCACCAGCGGCAAGAGCAATTATGATTGTTGTGGGTACACTCTGTGGTTTCATCTTTATTAATGTCCTTCTGTGCATCTGGTTACACGTAAATTGTCGAGCGCAAGCCGGATGATTGTTTGTACCAACGCAAATTAAATCTTGGGTTAGTACCTTATCTTCTTGTTGGTAGAAGTGTGCTAGGTAGTCACCTCTGGCTTTTGGTACCTCACTTCACCAGTCAATATGCCGACTGCGCCT
>Ga0316192_10001413_pt1 | contig 17641 bp, 9 predicted proteins | sample MerIslwburrow_MG_FD_204931 | JGI IMG/M metagenome (GOLD analysis project Ga0316192, IMG submission 204931) | Coastal sediment microbial communities from Maine, United States - Merrow Island worm burrow | ecosystem: Environmental > Aquatic > Marine > Coastal > Sediment | place: USA: Maine...
CAGTTTGAAAAGAAACTCATCCCGGCCGAATTCCATGTCGTTTGCAATGTCAACCCGCATATCCAGGTAATCCTCAGGAGCCCCCAGTCCGAAAATACAGGAAACACTGGCCACAACCACGACATCCCTGCGGGACAGCACCGAGCGAGTAGCCGAATGCCGCAATTTATCGATCATTTCGTTGATCGACGAGTCCTTTTGGATATACGTGTCGCTGGCGGGGATATACGCTTCCGGCTGATAGTAGTCATAGTAGCTCACGAAATATTCAACGGCATTTTCGGGAAACAGCTGTTTGAATTCACTGTAAAGCTGCGCCGCAAGGGTCTTATTCGGGGCGATGACCAAGGTCGGCTTGTTAATCCTGGCAATGACCTGGGCCATGGTGAATGTCTTGCCGGACCCGGTCACGCCTAAAAGCACATTGTGGCGTTTTCCGGCAAGCAGGTTGCGGGTTAATTTTTCGATCGCTGCAGGCTGATCGCCGGTGGGTTCAAAACTGGTCGATAATTTAAAAGCGGACATGATTTAATTGTTTCTCAATTTTTATTTCAGCCACAATTGACATGCTATCAAGTTAGAATCTCTTGCAAAAATGTCAAACAAATTATTTGGGCTGATATATGTTTTTCCGATACGCTGGAATATAATTCTGCTAAGGTAATTGACACCTGCACCCCGAAGATGTATTTAAACCCAAGTCAATTTTAGCCAATGAATATATATCTGCATATCTATCTATGTCCAATGTATCCAATTTAATGTTGAAATTGAAAGCCGCTGTGTTAAAAGAATGACAATTTTTCACAGATTTAGACAGTTGGCCGGGAAGTGCGTATTTTGATTTGGAAAATAAACCAGGTTTAAATGAAAGGAGGAAATTATGGCCGGAAAACACGTTTCTGTTAAGATTCAGTCCAAAAAAGGATCGGAAGCAGCATTTTTTGCAGAGCAGGATCAAAAAAAACTTAGAAAGCTCAGAAAAAAGGCAAAGGATGAATCCACCATAAAATATCGCGAAGAACATGAGTACCATTGTTTTCGCTGTGGTACCAAAAGCCTGGCTGAAATCGACGAGGGCAAGGTCAAAATCGACATATGTGTCAATAAAAATTGCGGCGCGCTTCATTTGGATCCAGGGGAGCTCAAAGAAATTATCAAAGATCAAGGTGCGCTATCAGCTGCCAAAAATGCTTTCTTATCGGTGTTTAAAAAATAGGATTGCGGCTACCGGATCTGCACAGTATTTCTGTCGGGCAAAGCCGTTAAAACCATGGAAGGTAAGATAAAGCTTTAGCAAGCGTTCACAGGTTCAGCCCAGCCGCCGGCCAAAAAAAACGGCCGGTCTAATCGGAAAAGAAACTCTGAAAAAGAGAATATCGAATGACGAAGAAATGTTTTCTATCTTTTTTAATAATGAGATGGAGCGACACGCGGCGCAAGCGCCTGCGCTGCGCGAGCGATTCCATCATTCGAAATTCGTTATTCGTCATTCGATATTCTGCGGTTCGCTGTTTAATCCAGGCCATCGCGGCGGCCAGTCTAATCACCAATAAAAAATTTACCCTCAGCGTCCTTTGCGTCTTTGCGGTGAACTATTTTCAATTTCAAAATTCAAACTTTTTTGCTCGAAAAGCTTCCAGGTATTTCCCGCAAAATTCATCTTTACCGGCAAGCGCTTCGGCGGCAATGATGTTGGCCATCATTTTTTGATCCAAGGGGTTTACGATGGCACCGTCCAGTCCTTTGGCAATTGCCATAACCATGAAGGTCTGATTTAAAAATTTTCTTTCCGGCAATCCAAAAGAAATGTTCGACAACCCGCACATGGTATGAATCCCCTTGAAGGTGGTCATGATATTTTCAATGGTTGTTAAAAACTCCGTGCCAAAGGTGCCGTTTGTGGCAACGGGCTGCACCAGGGGATCCACATAGATATTTTCAACGGCTACATTTTTCTGCAATAGGCTGTTGATCAATTTATCGGCAATCGCCATGCGGTCATCTGCGGTTTCCGGCATCCCGGCATCACTCATACACAAGGCCACGACTTTAAAATCCGTGCCGGCCACGATTGGGAGCAACGCATCATAGCGTTCTTTCTCCAGAGAGATCGAATTGATCATGGGGGTCCCTTTATGCACGGCCAGGGCCGCTTCGATGGCCCGCGGATCCGGACTGTCAATGCTGCAGGGTTTATCGGTTACCGTTTGAACGGTTTCGACCAGCCATTTCAGGTAACCGGCTTCCTTGCCGACAAATACGCCGGCGTTCACATCGATGTAATCGGCGTCGTTCTCGGCCTGGTCAAGGGCCAGTTTTTTAATTGCCTCGACATCATTATTCTCAATGGCGGTTCCCACACTCTTTCTGCTGGCATTTATCAGCTCTCCTACAATGATCATAATTTCCTCCGTTAATTTAACTTCAATAAAATTCGATTGCGCGAGTTTCGCATTGTTGAGCCTTAACCGGGATAAACCGGAAAAATGACCTAAAATGATCTAAAATTTAAAATGACTAAAATTGTGGTGTCGCTTCGCTACGTCCTTTTATACTCACGAGGTTGCAGCCTGGCAGGCATACGATCATTCGAGCAAAACCTAACTTAGTCTGTAAAGTTCAAATAAAAGTGATAGTCTATCTATCATCTTTGATCAATTTTTCATAGAGTCTATGTTGACGTTTAATTGTTTGGCGGTAAATTGCATGGCGCTCTTCATCCGGGTAACAGGTGCGGTCAATAAAAACCGGGGTGTCTTTTAAATCCCGAATGACTCCCAGGGCTTCGAAGGCCAGTAAGGCCGTTCCCCGGGCAGATACCTCTCCGATGCCGGCTACAGCAGATGTCCGACCCAGCACATCCGTGATGATTTGCAACCAGGCCGGGGAATTGTGAATGGCACCGCCGCCGGCAATAATTTGAAGATCATCCGGTAACAGCTCCGCCAGGGTTTCAAACACCAGGGCAATTCGGCAGGCCACCGCCTCCATACCGGCCTGCAAAATTTCAAGCGGTGTGGTTGCCTGGGATATGCCATGAATGGTGGCCCGGGCTTGTCCCTGCCAGCCGGGGCTGCGTTCACCGGCTAAAAACGGCAGCATTGTCAGCCCATGTCCATCGGGGACAAGTGAATTTAAGGCTGCCTCAAATTCGGCCGAATCTGCCAACTGGAAGGTGTTCTTCATCCAGGCATAAAGGCTGCCGCCTTCACTCAGGGCGCCACCCGGTAAAGATCTGCGACCATCAATGCGATAACACCACAAACCCTTCGGCACATGGGCGATTGGCTTTTCGACGACTGCCCGGATGGCCGTAGTCGAACCCATTGTCAATGCCACCCGCGAGGGCGAGAGGCAGCCACTTCCAATATTGGCAGCCGCACCGTCCCCGATTGCCGGCATCCAGGGTAGTCTCTTCAATGCCGGCCAGCGCGAAGCGAATTTGCGGCGAAGTCCCTGTTTCGGGGCGTTGATATCCACCAGCGATGAAAGCCTGGCAACCTCAAGCGGTAGTTTGTTGAGCAATGGCTCGTCCCAGATAAGCTGCTGCCGATCGAGAAGACCGCTCCAGGATGCTACCGAATAACTGACGGAGGTTTCGCCGAATAACACCATCTCCATATATTCACCGATGGACAGCCACCGGTCGACCTGAAAAAATACATCGGGCCGGCTGTTAGCCAGCCAGCGAAAGCGGGCCGGCAGATAACTGGTGTGTATGTGGCAACCGGTGCGGTCGTGGACCTCGCTCTCGTCGACTTCGGTGCGCAACCGAACCGCCTCTTTTTCAGCACGGCTGTCGGCATAGGTAAAAACCGGCGTCAGCGGATTTGCCTTTCGATCAATACCCATAATGTTGCCGACGAAGGTACAGACGGCAACGCCGGCCATCTTCGGCTCCAACGGGCCGGCCTTTGCAAGCACAGTGTCGATACCCCGCCAGACAATGTCCAGTAATTCATCCGCCGCCACTTCCGAAGCCCCATCCCGCGATGTTCGGAGTGCAACCTTACAGCGATACTGGTTGCCTTCGACCGCCCGCCCCATCCTGTCAAAGAACAGAATTTTCACGGCAGAGGTGCCGATATCAATGGATAAGATTAAAGGGGCTTCAACCAAATGGGCCGCTATGACAGATGATTTTAATTCCACAAGAAAGATTTTGTGTGTTACGGTTCAATCTCATTAATTTAACATCAACTGCTCGTGGGAGTGGCTTTCCAGCCACGAAAGGAAGTCGCTCTAGAGCCGGAATTGCTAAATCGCGGCTGGAAAGCCGCTCCCACCGGGATAACAGCAAGCTTTAATGACATTGCGTTACGGGTTACGGGTTACGCGTTTCGGGTTACGGGCTACGAGTTGTGCATTGCGTGCAGCGGGTTACAGGCAATAAAGGTGTTGGGCAAAGGGCATAGAGAAGAAGTCGGAATGCGGAAGTCGCAAAAAGGCAAAGCCCAGGGAGCCAGGTAACAAGCTCACTAATAAAATCAGTCTTTTTAACGTTATGCGCTCTACCCTATCCCCTATGCCTATGCTTCATCATTCCGCATTCCAGCTTCCGCCCTCCCCTATTACAGCTTCCCCATTCCGTCCTCCTCATTCCACCCCCCCATTCCGCATTTCGCCTTCCCAATTCCACCTTCCCCATTCCGACTTCATTCCAGATAGGCGCCTTTAATGGCCGAAACCGCCTGTTTAGCGTAGCGTTTGAGAACCCCGCGCGGATGTATAAGGGAGGGCGCCTGCCATTGTTTTTTACGCTCAGCCAGCAAAGATCGAACCTCATCCGAATCCAGGCGCCGGTCTGCGTGCCCCACGATATTGAGGTTTCTTCCGGGAATATCGATGGACAGAATGTCGCCATCTTCCACCAGAGCAATGGGGCCTCCGGCAACGGCCTCGGGTGAAACATGTCCGATACAGGGCCCGCGGGTGGCACCCGAAAAGCGGCCGTCCGTTATAATGGCCGTATGCTGCAATTTTGGGTTCGTGACCAAAGCTTCGGTGGTTGCGAGTATTTCAGGCATGCCGCTGCCCCGCGGCCCTTCATAGCGCAAGACAATGACCGAACCGGGCTCTATGCTTCCGTTCATAACGGCATCCAGTGCCGCCTCCTCACGGTCAAACACCCGGGCGGGGCCTTCATGGGTCAACATGTCCGGGTCTACGGCCGAGAATTTTACCACTGCGCCTTCGGGGGCAATGTTGCCTTTTAAAACAGCGATAGACCCGAAGCCTTTGTTATCATCCACCCGGCGAATGACCGCTTCTCTTTTCAAGCGGTAGTTTGCCAAATAGCCTTCGCCGCGCTGAAAAAAGCCTTCCGTTTTCAACCGCTCCAGGTTTTCACCAAGGGTTTTGCCGGTAACGGTCATCACATTCAAATCGAGGATATGCGCAAGTTCGATCTGCACCCGCGGCACACCGCCGGCATACCACACCATTTCACTTACATGCTTTCCCGACGGTTGAACATCGACTATATAAGGGGTTTGCCGGTTGATTCGATCGAAAAGCTCCGCATCGATTTCAATCCCCAACTCGTGGGCAATGGCCGGCAGGTGAAGTAGGGCATTGGTGGAACCGGATAAGGCGGCATGGACTTTGATGGCGTTTTCAAATGCCTCTTTGGTGAGTATGTCCGAAGGCCGGATACCTTTTTGGGAAAGCTGCATGATCTGCCGCCCGGCCCGACGTGCCAGACGACGAATCTCGAAAAGGCTGGCCGGTGCCAGGGCGCTTCCGGGCAACGCCAGCCCCAATGCTTCCGCCATGCACTGCATGGTGCTGGCGGTTCCCATAAACTGGCAGGCGCCCGCCCCCGGACACCCGGAGAGCTTATAATTTCGAATCTCGGAGCCGACATCTTCCCCCTGTCTCATCCGGGTGGCCAACTCTCCCACGAGAAGGCTGTGGGACATATCCGGACCTGCGCGATTGCTGCCACCGGGGATATGAATGGCGGGGATGTTCAATCTGGCTGCGGCCATGAGATGAGCGGGAACCGATTTGTCACAGGATGAAATAATTACCAACCCATCCCAGGGTATCACCCGGCCGTGCACCTCTACCAGATCACAGAGAACCTCCCGGGACGGCAGGATGTAATTCATCCCGTCGTGGGACATCGCCCAGCCGTCACAGATGTCGGTGCCGTGAAAATTGGCCGGTTTGCCGCCGTTCTGGTATACACCGGTGGAGACCTCCTCGGCCAGAGCGTCCAGGTGAAAACTGCCGGGATGGCTGCTGCCGAAGGCATCTTCCACCAGAATCTGGGGATTTTTTAGATCCGCCTCATCCCAGCCGGTGCCGCAGCAAAGGGTGTCAAACTGCACCCAATTGTTTCGTATTTGTTTACTTTTTTGTGTTTTGTCTGACATTAATTATCTCCGAGTTTGGGGGCATCGGTCAAAAAGGTTAATCGTTATTTGAGCGGTAGGAAAGTTTATTACGTTAAAGGCCGTCATTCCTGCGAAGGCAGGAATCCAGAAAATTCAGTCCCGAGTAGGCTGGATGCCCGCCTTCGCGGGCATGACGGAAAGAACACCTGGATTCCCCAGTTATTTGTTACTAGCAAACCGGCAGTTAAATAAGACTCGCTGGCACATGCGAAATGGCAAAGCCATCAGCTATTTCAACTCTTTTATGCTCTAATGAGTTGCAGAATCAATAACTATTAACTAATAACCAATAACTATTTGCTCCAATCAAAAAGAAATCAGCTGCTCATTAAAAAATTTCCGTCCGAGCATCGCCGCCCCCTTCAAAGAAGATTCCGTCTCAAATCGATAGCTGCAATTTCGCATCCACCTGGTTTTGGCGCGAATCAAAGCTTCGTTGACCGCACCGCCGGAAACCAGGATTTCATCCGCCAGGGGCATTTCAATTGAGACTTCTTTTAAATTTTCGCGCTGATATTCGTAGAGGCCCCTGACCAAAGCGGCCAACAGTTCTTCGCGGGATGTCTCCGGAGTCAGCCCGCGAAACTCGGCTTTCAACGGCTCCAGTGAATACCTGGAGCCCATCAGATAAGGAATATAAGTCACACCGCTTTCTCGCTTTAACCACAAATCGATGGCTCGGGGTATAAAATCCGTATAAAATTCATCTTCAGTCATCTCGCTGCAAAAGAGGTTTTTAAACCACTCCAGCGCTTTGCCGCCTGCATTCATGACATAGAAAGAAAACCAACGCTCCGGAAGCACATGGGTGCGAATGTTATAATTGCGGGACGGAAAACACTTAGGCAGACAGACCATGGTGATTTCGCAGGTGCCGTTGATGTTAAATATTTCGCCCGGCTCCCGGATACCGACTGAATAGGCTGCCAGTACGGCGTCATTGCCGCCAATCAATATCGGCGGTTCTTTGCTAAGTCTAAACTCCCTGGCAAGATTTGCGCACATCCTGCCCGTGCTGTGGTAGGCCGGAATCATTTCCGGCAGGCGGGAAATATCTATATCGAACACATCTAAAATTTCTTCATTCCAGGCCATATCATTGCTGGCCGTGTTATACATGGCCGTAAGTGAAGCCGATGACGGATCCATGGCGAATTTGTCTGACAGCCAGCGCGCCATAAAGGTATTGGAATGGCCGAAAACATGGGTCTTATTAAATACTTCAGGCAGATTGTCTTTGATCCACAAGATGCCGGCAAGCGAACTGCCGCCTGCTACCGGCATATTGGCGGTGACGTTCAGAAGTTTTTCCATGCCGATAACGTCAATAACGCGTTGGGCCTGGGGCCGCGAGCGCTGATCAAGCATAAGAATGGCCGGATAAAGTGCGCTACCTTCCCGATCCATGGCTGTAAGACCCGGCGTGGTGCCGGAAAATGCGATGACATCAATCTCGGGCATATAATCCGACATCTCGTTACACCCGGCTGCAAAAGCGAACTGCCATTTTTCCTGCTCGATGTCGCTGAATAGCCCGTCATTATAGGTATTAATGGGATATTCTCGATTAAACTGTCTGAGCAAGTTGAGATCATCTTCCCGATCTTCAAACACACCCATTTTCATTGCGGTGGTGCCGATATCAACACTGAGGATTTTCATAACCCAGCTCCTTGTTACATCACCGCTCCCATTGACCAGGGTACAAATTCGTTATCCCCGATGCCATGCAGTTCGCTTTTGGTCTTTTTGCCTGCGGCAACCTCTATGATAAACCGGAAGATGCGTTCGCCCATCTCCTCGACCGTTGTGCCGCCGTCAATGGTTTCCCCGCAATTGATGTCCATATCTTCTTCCATATGGACATACATCCCCGTGTTGGTGGCAAGTTTTGTCACCGGGACCGGTTTGCATCCGTAAACAGACCCCCTGCCCGTGGTAAAGCAGATGACATTGGCACCGCCGGCAACCATTCCGGTCAGTGAAACCGGATCGTATCCCGGGGTATCCATAAATACCAACCCCTTGGCTCCGATAGGCTGTGCGTACCGATAAACTTCCATCAGATTGGTGGTGCCGCCTTTGGCAGCAGCGCCGAGGGATTTTTCGAGGATAGTGGTCAGCCCGCCGGCCTTGTTGCCCGGGGACGGGTTGTTATCCATTTCGGCCTTATGGGAGGTCGTATAATTTTCCCACCAGCGAATTCGTTGGATAAGTTTTTCACCGACCTCACGGGATGCGGCGCGGCGGGTCAAAAGATGCTCGGCACCGTATATTTCCGGGGTTTCGCCCAAGATCGCAGTACCGCCATGCCGCACCAGAAGATCAACCGCCGCCCCCAAGGCGGGATTGGCCGTAATTCCCGAGTAGCCGTCGGAACCACCGCATTGCAGACCCAAAATCAGGTGACTTGCCGGCACCGGACGTCGCTCCACTTTGTTCGCTTGCGGCAGCATCGCTTGAATGCGACGGATACCTTCCTTAACGGTTTTTGGCGTTCCACCGGTTTCCTGAATCGTCATCGTCTGCAAATTCGAGCTTTCAGTCAAATGTCTGCGTTTAAGCAATGTGTCGATCTGCAGGACTTCGCATCCCAGGCCAATGATCAGCACCCCCGCGAAATTAGGATGCCGAACATACCCGGCAATGGTATTCAGCAGGAGCTCAAATCCCTCCTCACTGCCGGAACAGGCACAACCCGTCCCATGACATATGGGTACAATGCCGTCAATATTTGGGAACTCAGCCAGGGCATCCCCTCTGAAGGCATCGGCAATAAAACGCGAAACGGAGGCCGAACAGTTCACCGTACTGACAATGCCGATATAATTGCGGGTGGCCACCCGGCCGTCCGCTCGGACGATGCCCTGGAAAGTTGCCGGTTCGGGTGCATATTCGATCTGAGAAGCGGCAGCGGAGCCGATGGCGAAATCCCGTGTGAAGCCCTTCATCTCGACATTGTGGGTGTGGACATGCTCGCCGGCCCGGATGTCGCGGGATGCAAACCCGATGATTTGACCGTATTTGTGAACGCCTTTCCCGGCTTTTATGACAGAGGCGGCGACTTTGTGGCCGAAAGAAACGTCATCGACACAGGCGATTTTTTCTTCTGCAATCTCGCTGCCGGCCGGGATATCGCCACGGGCGACAACCACGTTGTCGGAGTCATGTAAACGAATCGTAAGGGGCTTGGAGCTTGTCATGTTGTTTTCCTTTCATCCTTTTGGTGCGGGGAGCGCCCGGATCGATCCGGTGGTAATGCCGCCGTCCACCAGCATCGTTTGTCCAGCAACGTATTCAGCGGCATCAGAGGCCAAAAAGAGATCGTTAAATTTGTAAGTTGAATTATTAAAAAAAAACATATAAGAATATTATCCGGTTAACGCAAGAAAAAAACCCTCGGTCCCAAGGAAACATCAAAGTCAACTCTAACTGATTCAGATTATTTCAAACAATTATCTGTTTAAATGACGTGGCGCTGCCGTCGGTCCAACAGATCCGTCATGGAAAAGGAGAGTGCTATTAATGAAATATCCTAGCATGGTCCGTATCCAACAGCATTTCAATACCAGCCCTATCGAGGATATTCCGACCAAGGTCCGTACCGAGCTTGCCGGGATTCAACCCCAGAAGATTATTGCCCGGGGTGATACCGTGGCGATTACGGCCGGCAGTCGCGGCATCGCAAATTTGGCCGTCATCATGGCCGAAATCGTCCGGGAACTGAAAAAAATCGGTGCCAAACCGTTTATCATCCCTGCCATGGGAAGTCACGGCGGGGCCACACCCGAAGGCCAGAAAAAAATTCTGGAACATTACGGAATCACCCAAAAAACCATGGGAGTACCCGTTAAATCATCATTGAGCGTTGTTCAGGTTGGTTCCACACCGGACTCTATTCCTGTTTATCTGGACCGCAATGCTTTTAAAGCCGATCATATCGTCGTGGTCAACCGGGTGAAACCCCACACGGATTTTAAGGGTAAATTTGAAAGCGGTTTGATGAAGATGATGGTCATCGGACTAGGTAAACAAAAAGGTGCAGACCATTATCATAATGTCATCGTCCGGCGTGGGCATTACCCGGTGTTATTGTCGGTTGCCAGAGAAATTCTGCAACGCTGTCCGGTTGCCTTCGGCGTGGCCCTGGTGGAGAATCAGCGCGACGAAACCCAAATCATTCGAGCCATACCAGCCGCTGAAATTGAATCCACGGAATACCAGCTGCTGAAAAAAGCCAAGCGCCTGTTTCCACGGATCCCTGTCGACCCGATCGATTTGCTCATCGTCGACCGCATGGGCAAGGAAATCAGCGGCACGGGCATGGATCAGAATGTTATCGGTCGCAGCGTGATTCCTTACCATCGTCCCTCGATCAAAAACGACATTATGCGGATATTTGTGCGCGATTTAACTGCCGACTCTGAAGGCAACGCGACGGCCATCGGCAACGCAGACTTTACCACCAAACGGTTGGTGGACAAAATTGATCACCACGCGACCTATATGAACGCTGTTACATCCTCATGCCCGGAAGCCGTAAGAATACCGCCCTATTACGACAGCGACCGGGAGGCGATTGATACCGCTCTGAAAACCATTGGTCCGGTAGAACCGCAGCATGCCCGGATAGTTCATATTTTGGATACGCTCAGGCTTGAGGAGATGTATGTCTCCGAGGTCATGCTGCCGGAAATCGAAAAAAGTAAGGATATCAGTGTCATAGGTTCCCCCGGACCGATGAAGTTTGATGCGAAAGGAAATCTGGTTTCCAAGTTCTGAAACCACATTTTCTTGGAAATAGGTTGAGAGGTTCAGGGTTCAACGTTCTGGGTTAAAAATACCGAACAGCTCGTATCCAAGAAATTGCGGTTACATTTGGTTATAAACTCGCTTCACTTGACGGGCTATGACGGGTATGCCAGATTTTGATTGATATTATGGGCAGTATTCATCGGTTGTAACCTTTGAACTTTGAACCCTGAACCTGGAACAGTTTGAGATTAACCTTGAAAGGAGCCAATACCATGAAGTTTAAAAATAACGTCGTCTTGGTGACCGGCGGCGGTACCGGTCTCGGCCGAGCCATGGGCCTCCAATTTGCCCGCGAAGGGGCGGCCGTGATTGTCAACTACTCAAAGTCCAAAGAGCGTGCCAAAGAAGTTGTTGACCGGATTGAGGCCGAGGGTGGGCAGGCAGCCGCCATCCAGGCCGATGTTTCCCGTAACAGCCAGGCACGGCAGCTCATCGAAAAAGCAGTTGCGCGTTTCGGTCGCCTGGATATCCTGATCAACAACGCCGGTTGGACACGCTTCATCCCCCATAACGAGTTGGAGAAACTGAGCGAGGAGGTTCTGGAAAACACCTGGGCCGTCATCGTCAAGGCCCCGATTTACTGCACCCGGGCGGCAGTCCCGCATCTCAAAGAAAACGGCGCAGGCTCTGTGATCAATATTACATCTTCGGCAGCCTATACCGCCATGGGAAGCTCCGTGATCTACTGTGCCGCTAAGTCCGCCCTCGCTTCCATTACCAAGTCCCTGGCCCGGGCATTGGCCCCCGAGATCCGGGTGAATGCGATTGCGCCTGGATTTGTGGATACGGGGTTTGTAAATTGGTCGCCGGAAGTTCTCGAGCACTTGAAAAGAAAAACTCGCCTCGGACGTTCCGTTGTTGCTGAAGACATTGCCGAAGCGGCCGTTTACCTGGCCGCCGACGCCCATTCAACAACGGGACAAACGATTTTAGTCGATGGGGGTGTCGTAGCGCTGGGACCGAATGCATAGCGAAACTACATGACAGATAAAAAATAGGAGGTATCCATGATAGCTTCCGGGAAAAAGACAGCTTTGCTGGTTGTGTTTTTCTTCATCCTTATCGTCCCGGCAACGGCAGCTGGTAAAGATACAAAATCCGGCGATGACGGCGGCACTTTTCTCTCCCTATACCGGGAACAATATCAAAATGCTTTTTATATTCTGATCCCCAAAGGCTGGAAAGCAGAAGGCGGCATGGTGCCCAGCGGTGTACAATGGAATGTGGTGGATCTGGTTGAAAACAATATCCGCTTCCGGGTCACCAGCCCGGACGGAAAGTCTTTTTTTGGATGGTACCCGCGCTTTTATTTTCAGGACCCTCAGGCTATCATGCAGTCCAGCGGGGGAGTGCTACAACCGCAAATCGGGCAAGTCTTGAACGGATGCTGGATTTATCCGTATCTGGATGTCGCCCAATATGTGCAATACATTGTATTCCAGCAATTCGGCATCAATGAGTTCCAAAAGCCGCGCTTAATCGGCGATGTCGTGAAAGATGTCACCCTAAAACCCTGGGTACCCAAACTGGCCACACGTTCGGATTATGGCTATGTTAACTTTGAATGTATGATCAGGGACACACCCATGTTCGGCCGTGTATATAGCATTAATTATGATTTTCAGGGTGCTGTCTGGTCGACGGTCGGCACCTTCGGCTGGTTGGCGCCCAAATCCCGCTGGAAACAGGAGGAACGTATCATGGAAATGTGTATCAGGTCTTTCAGACTGAATCCCCAGTGGGTTCAGCGGGCCTCGGCAGCCACCCGTCAAAGGGCCCGGGGCTACAACCAGGTCATCCAGCAAATGCATCGGATCGATACTGAAATCAATCGGCAGCAAAGCCGGGCTCGCAGCGACATGCAGGAGGAGTTTTACAAAGTCATCACCGATCAGATCGAAACCTTCGATCCCGAGTCGGGAAGATCAAAGTATCTGCCGATGTACAACCATGCCTATACCGACGGTCAAGGAAATTATTTCCTGCGCGATTACGATGACGGAACACTGCCCGTTGAGAATGCGACCGAATGGCGCAAGCTGAAGATCATAAACCGCAATGAGGTGAACTAACGGGCATAGTCATAAGGTCGACCGGGACATATTGTCTATTCCCAGCTTTTAGCAACCCTTTCAATTTACTTTTGCTCGGCATGATAGCGATCGCTCTTTTTACTACCCGGGAGCACCCGAACCCGAAAATATCATTTTAGCTGTCTGATGCGAGCATTAATTTTTGAATGCCATCTAAGTCAAAATCCTCAGCCAATCGGATTAATTCGGAACAGAAAGGCGCTAGGGCATCGGAATCGGACGTCAGCTCTTCGGCAATTGATTTAATTTGCATAACATCCCCCATCTCAACAAGTTCCTTGATACGATCGATGGTTTCCTTAGCAATTACCGGTGGCTGTGATACCATTCCATTTACGCTGCTATCGATGGTCTGCTGTTTGGCCGTGGAACCCAAGGTTTGAACCGCTTCAAGGGCCCGGTTAAGGGCGTCTTCCAGATTAGAAAAGTTCAGGTTCAATTCTTTATCAGAGACAGTCTTTTCCGTCTGTCCTTTAACCAGTTTTTCCATTTCCACGGTTGCCGCCTGAAGGTCCTTGGCTTCCAGATTCCCCGCCAGACCTTTCAGGTTGTGCACCAGGCTGTGGGCCTGCTCAAAATCGTTTGCATCTATTGCCGCACGGATTTCACGGGCTGTCTCTGTGTATTTTGTGCCAAAATCCACCAGCAATTTTCGGTAAAGACGTTTATTTCCCATCAAGCGTTTCAAACCGGCGGCCAGATCAAAACACGGCAAAGATTCCGGCAGTTCATCTTCCCCCAACGTTACCTGATCAGATGCAGGAGCTGTGTCAAGTACTGGCGGCCCTCCTGAGGCGGGTAAACTTTTTGGGACGGCATCCCGCTCTGCAACCGGCTTGATCCACAATTGCAAGGTGGCAAACAGCTGGTCCGGATCAATCGGTTTGGTGACATGGCCATTCATACCGGCTTGCAGGCTTTTTTGCTCGTCTCCGGCCATGGCATGGGCCGTCATGGCGATGATTGGGATGCTTTGGATTTTGGATTTTGGATCTCGGATTTTGGATTTTAAATCGGAATTCTTTCCGTTTTCATTCCGCAATCCCAATTCCCAATTCCGAATTTCCCGCGTAGCGGTATATCCATCCATCACCGGCATTTGAATGTCCATCAGGATGACATCATATTGGTTTTTCATGGCAGCCTCGACGCCTTCCCGACCATTATTCGCTAACGTAACGTTGAGTCCCGCACCTTGCAGAATCTCCTGGGCCACCTGCTGGTTGATTTCATTATCCTCCACCAGAAGCACCCGGGCCCCGGAAATAGCGTCTAACTCCTCGGTACTCGGTTCTTTTTTTCGGCCTGCCCGCGGCATGTCTTGAACCTCTTTGCCCAGGGCCTGCATGATGGCATCGAACAGCACCGATGAGTTCACCGGCTTGAGCAGAAAGCCCTCCAATCCGATTTCATCGGCCTGCCGCATGGTTTCTTCCCGACCGTAGGCGGTCACCAGGACGATGGCGGGTATTTTATTCAATTTCCGGTGGTTTTTAATACGCCGGGAGGCTTCGATGCCGTCCATGCCGGGCATCTTCCAATCCATGATCACCAGCTCAAACGGCTGATCCCTATCAGCCATTTCGACCTCTTCCAAGGCCTCTTGGCCGGATGTTGCCAGGAAGACCTCGAAGGAAAACGACTCCAGAATATCCTGCAAAATCTCTCTGGAAGTGGCATTGTCATCGACCACTAGTACTTTCAGCCCCCTGAGGTCCGGCGCCGGCACAAAGCGCCTTTTGACCGTTTCCTTTCCCAGACCAAAGTCGGCCGTAAAGTTGAATGTGGTGCCTTTGCCGGCCTCGCTTTCTGTCCATATCTCTCCGCCCATCATGTTGACCAGGCGTTTGCTGATGGTCAGCCCCAACCCGGTGCCGCCGTACTTTCGCGTGGTCGAGGTGTCCGCCTGGGAAAAGGCCTGGAATAGTTTGGCCTGCTGTTCCGCGGTCATGCCAATGCCCGTATCCCGCACTGAAAACTGTAGGGTGACATTACCATCCGATGTTTCTATCATTTTCGTCGTGAGTACAATCTCACCTTTTTCGGTGAACTTGACGGCGTTGTTTCCCAGGTTGACCAGGATTTGATTGAGCCTTAAGGAATCTCCGATCAGAAAGTTGGGCACCTGCGAATCGAGGTAGAACAAAACTTCCAGATTCTCCTTTTCCTGGGCCTTGACGGTGATCACGTTGGCGACGTTGTCCATCGTCTCCAAGAGATCGAACTCCACCGCTTCCATATCCAGCTTGCCGGCTTCGATTTTGGAGAAATCCAGAATATCGTTGATGATGCCCAGCAGCGAATTGGCCGAAGATTGAATTTTGTTCAAATAATCCTGCTGTTTGGGCGTCAGCTCGGTTTTCAGCGCCAGATGCGCCATACCGATGACCGCGTTCATCGGGGTGCGGATCTCGTGGCTCATGTTGGCCAGAAAATCGCTCTTGGCCCGGGTGGCATCTTCGGCCTTGGCCTTTTCCTCGTCCAGGTCCTCCATCATGTTGAGCATGGCCGATTGGGCCTCATCCAACTCTTTGATCCGTTCATGCAGATCGTTGTCCATTTTTTTTCGCTCGGTAATATCCTGAAATGACGCCAGCACATCAAGGACATCACCCGTTTCAGCGCGGATGCATGCAACGGTTAAATTGGTATAAACGATCTCACCATCCTTGCGGATGAAACGCTTGTCAAGGGTGTAGTTGTCGATTTCACCGGCCAGCATACGTTCGAACTGTTTTGCATCCGCATCGAGGTCATCGGGATGGGTCAGCTCGACCCAGGTCATTTGACGCAGCTCGTCCAGCGTATAGCCAAACATCTTCTGCAATTGATCGTTGGCCTCAAGCCATCCTTTGGTCGGTGAAGTGACCGCCATCCCGACCTGGCTGTGTTCAAAATATCCGCGGAATCGTGCTTCCTTTTCGCGGATGCTCTCCTCCATCTGCTTGCGCTCGGTGATATCTTCCTTGACGGCTAAGTAATGAACGGTTGAGCCGTCGCCGGACTTAAGCGGTGAGATGGTGGCGGACTCCCAGTAAAGCTCGCCGTTCTTCTTTTTATTTTGAAACTCCCCCCGCCATTCGTATCCGGCTTTGATGGTTTTCCATAGTTCCTGGTAGACTTCTGAAGGCGTACGGCCGGAATTGAGGATGCGTGGGGTTTGTCCGAGGGCTTCTTCGATGGTATATCCGGTGACCTCACAGAACTTGGGATTGACATATTCGATGGTCCCCCTGAGATCGGTAATCACCACCGAGGCCGGGCTCTGTTCAACCGCCTGAGAGAGTTTCTCCAGCTCTTCTTCGGCCTGCTTGCGTTCGGTGATGTCCATGCTCGTGCCGATCATTCGCAGCGCTCGCCCGCCGGCATCCCTGATAACATGCCCGCGCGCCTCGAGGGTGCGGACGTCTCCATTCGGTCTCAGAAATCGATACTCGCTGGCATAGTCTTTATCGCCCTCCAGGGCTTCATTTATTTCAGATTCAAAACGCTGTGCGTCTTCCGGATGAACGACTTTGGTGAAACTTGTCAGGTCACGGTCTCCTTCGCCAGGATCGGTGCCCATAATCCGGTGCAGGGCTTTGTCCCAGAAAACGGTGTCGTCAGCGATATTCCAGTCCCAGGTTCCGATTCCGGAGGAAGCAAGGGCCAGGTCGAGACGCTGACGGCTTTCAGCCAATTCATCGGTTGCCTCATCAACTTTTTTTGTAATCGTTCGATTCCGCTGCAACAGCAATCCGATCAACGAGACGAAGAGAATGGTACCTCCAATCCCCCCCATAAACGTAATATTGGCCAGGGCATCCTGGGGCCCTTTGCTAAAGAGTTTGTTGACATACCAGGTGATAGACAGGTCTGCCCCGGCGCTGACCGTCCGGGTCGTCACCGTATGCAAAGCTTCGGGCAGGGATTTACCGATAACCTCGCGCTGGGGCCCGGGACCGCCCATTTCTTTGAAGCGACCTTGAATTTGAAGCTGCAGTCCATCCAGCTTGTGGATATCAAATAATCCCTTGACGATGGCATCGTAATTGACCAGACCGATGATAACCAGCGGGCCGTGAACATCTTGGATGGCCAACGCCGCCGGTGAATAGCGAGAGCCCTCCTCACTGGAAAACGGCGGCCCCAGCATAATCTGGTCCGGGTTGTCGGCGGCGACCTGGATGGTCTCGAGAATCACCGGATGCCGGTTCAAGGGCATATCCGGAGACAATGGCCCCAAAGGATCGTTGGAGAATTCGACAGACCATCCCTCGCCGTCCGCCCGGGGGCGCGCGGCGGCCTTGGCATCGAGGAAAAAGGAGGTAGCACGGGCTTCCAGGGCAT